>OGJI01003714.1_pt1 | contig 11205 bp, 10 predicted proteins | sample 1572031 | NCBI WGS metagenome assembly OGJI01 (sample SAMEA2582119, study PRJEB24529) | metagenome | biome: Human gut stool | place: China | collected 2011
GGGTAAGAATTTTCTTGACAACTCGATACTACCATAAAACAAATTTCAATGATATTTATTATACTTTTTATAATGCAAATTGTAATTCAAACCTATTAAATCACAAAACCTTATTTTCATATTTTCCTTGTATTTTTCATTCATTAAATCATCTAAATTAGTTTCAATTTTATTAGCATTTTCTATGTTTTCATAATCTAGAATGGATTTTATCATTAATTTTTGTCCTAGTAATTCATACCCAAAATAATTTGACTTATATTTGTTAGTATTTGAATATTGTGGGTATCTTCCTTTTACAAAGGTTGCTGTATCAAAATCAATTAAATTTCCATCTATTGATATATTACCAACTGACCATGAGCCATGTAAGAATCTATCACAAAACTTGTTAGCCTCTATCTTTGCTAATTTTTCGCAAAAGTATTCTAGCTCATTTATTGTATATTTATCTTTATTAATTAAGCTATTGCTAATGAGATAGAGCTCTTTTTCTTTATTTACTCTTATTTCTATACTACAAGGTAAATTATAAACTTCTTTTCTTATTACATCATCTGCATCCATATATTCATCTTCAAAGTCAAATCTCTCTTTTTTATCTAATATTGCCAAAGTTTCAAAGGCTGGAATGATAAAATCATCTGCTAATATATTAGCAATTACAGTTTCTTTAATTGCTGCAGATAGTGCATATTTTCCATTGCTATAAATATTTTTAGGTGCTGTTGCTAGTTTAGTTTTATCTCCTTTTATGTTAAAACAATTTTTATAAAAAAATGCTCTTCCTGATCCTAAGTTGCCACTTAGAGCTATTCCTGTAGGATCTAATTGCTTATCACTATATGCTTTTCCAGCTATTTGTTTGTTTGATTTTTCTTCATCTAAAGTTATTGAAAACATATCACTAATTCTTTGTTTTGCTGTTTGCCATTCATATTTTTCTTTAAAGATTTCTTCATATAACTTTGAATTAATATATATAACATTATATTTTTCTTTAGCTTGATATACATATTGAACACATAGATTTTCTATTTTAAAATTTTCTTTTATATTAGGAACTTCATCTATTTTTTTCATATTTTCCTACCTTATCAAATTATTTTCTTCACAAAATTTTATGCAAAATTCGCATCCATAACAAGAAGTCTCACAAAAATTTTGCTCTAAAATTTTATTTGTTATTACTTCTCTAAATCCTACTGTACCATATTTTCTTATAAATCTAACATATTTATTATTATTTAAGTTTTCCAAAATCTTTGGCAGCCCTATATCAAAATAATTGCCTAAAAACATGTCTTTATGCATATTAAATACTTCACAAGGATAACAATCTCCATTACATTTCATAAAGATTTTTGGACTTACAAATTTTCCAACTTCTATACTAAATCTATTATCACACTCATTTATCGCATCAAATACTGTCATTTTATATGTTTCAATTTTCTCTTTAGCTTTCATATTGCTATTTACATAGTATGAATCTGTCAAGTATATTCTTCCATCTGGAAATTCTCCAAATTTTTCTATATAAGTATTATATAATTTAGACAATTGTGATTCTTTTGCTCCTTTTAATCTAGTATGAACAATTCCCAAATTTAATTCTTCTATTGCATAATGACTAGCTACATAATTTATTATATTACATACATATTCTAATGGAACGGTTTGTTCTCCTATCGATATTTGTATAGATGGAACAAAAAATTGGTTATTAAGTAATCCCGATTCTTCCATTTTTTTAAAATACAAATCAACATTTTTACCCCAAAAGCCATTTGAAATTATTTTGCTAATATCTAATTTATTTTCAGAATATCTTATCATTTTACACATATTTTCGAATTCTAAAAATGGCTCTCCTCCAGTTATAGCAAAGGCAGGTACTCCTTGCTCATATAAATCATCAACCAATTTATATAATTCTTCATCATTTAATTTAGTCTTTCCTACTTTTATACTATTTGCTGACATTCCACAATCTTTACAATTACAATTGCATCTATTTGTAATTTCAAAAGTAAATTGTATAGGTTTTATTATATGGTCTTTATTGGTTCTTTCTTCTTGCCATTGTTTTATATCTTCGTAAAAAGTTTCTTTTTTAGAAGAATACTTTCCTATTGTTGGATTGCAATTTTGTTCATTTATAGATAAAAACTTTTCCATTATTTCATTTTCCACTATATTACACCTCCCATGTTATAACTTTTTTCTGTACCAAAATTCATCTTCTGTTGTTTCATATAATTCAAATCCTCTTTTTTCATAAAACTTTATTGCTATATCAAATTCTTTAAATGTGCATAATATAATTTCTTTATAATTTTCTTTTTTTGCAAAATTTAAAAATAAATCATATAACTTTTGTCCGATGCCTAAATTTCTGTATTTAGAATTTATATAAAAACAATTCATTTTGATGGTATTATTATTTTGTTGCAATCCGCCACAAGTTCCTATAACTTGATTTTCTTTATTTAACGCAATCCAGAAATTATTGTTTCCAATTTTATACTTTTCCACTAATTTATGTTCAAAATAATCTCTCCAATCTGTAAATCCAAACTCTTCTGATGTAATTTGAATAAGAAATTTAATTATATCTTCTCTTTCACCATATTTACATTCAATTATTTTTAGTTCTTTGTTTTCTACCATAATATCTCCTTTTTATTCTTGCTTTAACTTCTTTATGTGCCATTCACAAATTTTAGTAAGTGGTGTATTATTATCAAATCCTATATAATTCATTAACTTTTTAAATCCATTATCCGTTTGCTCTAGTGTAATGTTACTACCAATTTCTTGATAAAATTCTTTATTCATTTCCCATAATTTAATTGAGATTTCCATTTCTTTAATCGCAGGAATTGTAGCTCTGGATTTTAGACTTACATAAGGTAACATATATGGACTTCTTGCTACTTCTCTATTTGGTAGCCTAACTACTAATCCTCCATTTTGAACTCCTATTATGAAATCACGAAGATCTACTATATCAAATATTTTTTCATTTAACATACTCGCTAAAAGGTATATTTGCTCAATATTAATTCTCTCTGGTAAATTGCTCATAACTTCTCTTATTGTTTTTCCTGTTGCACTATCATCATCAACTAATATATAATTTCCATCTTTTATTCTCTCAATTTGATGTTCTATTGTATCATGCCCTATTCTTCCAATTAAAGATATATATTTTTTCTGTATATCGCTTATATCAAATAACCTACTTGTTTCTATATCATAAGTTCCTCTATAATATGTATCAAGGCTTATTGTTTGCTTACTATTTAATACCGAACTTGCTCTTCTTAATTGTTCCTGCATGTTTATTGTTTTTATATCTAATTTATTGTTAAAAGTTTGGCTAAATAATGTTATTAATTGTTTTAAAAACTTTTTATGTGCATTTTCTAATTTTTCTTCATTAACAAAATTTTTATAATTTACTAGAGGTATCATTCCTTCATTTCTTATAACATAATCTCCATCTTCTTTACTATAATTTTGTTCATTATAACTGTACCCTTGTCTTTTTCTTATATTTCTTGAAGAATATGTTGATACTATTGATTTATTATTAACGAAAAAGTTATTTTTCCCTTTAAATTTCTTTTTCATTTGATCAAACTTTTCACTATATCCCTCTCTTTCAACACATATTCCTATTCCTTTGTTTTCAAAACAATACATAAATTCGCTATTATCTCCACCAAACACATATGCTACTTGTATATTGGGATTTACATGTTTTTTTAAATATAATTCTAGTCTTTGTATTATGTCTGTAAAATTAATATATGTTTTTACATATATTGATTCCCAAGGGTCTATCATTAGCCATTTACTATCTTTAACACACTCTTGGCATAAGTCTAATCTCTCATAAGCATTTATTTTGTAATATGGCTTTGTTGATACATAACTTTCATGTGATGGAGATAAATAACCTCCAATAACATGATACCCTTTTTTTTCCAAGGCTTCTTTAGCAAATTCCATCATATAAATATGTCCATCATGTATAGGGTCAAAACCACCAGTAGATAATAATACTACTGGATTTTCTTTTTTCTCGTTAAAATCTATAAGTTTACTTACTGGTGTAGTAAGTAAACTTAAATTATAATAATTTAAGTCTTCCAGTTCCAAATTATCTAAAATAAAACCTGCTTTTATAACAGTTTCTAAACTTAAATATTTTTTATATACCTCGCTATAATATTCATCTCGTAATATTTTCCATGCCAATTTTGCTTCTTCTGTCTTATTTTCTATCTTGCTATATGCTATATCTACATCTGCACATTTAAAATTTTCATCTAAATTTAATATATTCCAAAGATATTCTTCGCTCATAAACTTCTCTTACTATCTATTTTTAGATTGCCTTTCCTTATTTCTTTAACCACTCATTGGTTATTTTATAATAATTATCCCATCCACCTTTTACACTACTATCATATAAATCTAAATGTATAGCTGGAGATTTAGCCATATATTTATGCAAATTATATCTATGTAAATTTTCCAAATTATTTGCATAAAAATCAAATTGATTTTTAGATTCTTCATCTAAACTATTCATCAATCTTTCTTTTTCAATATCTTCCATATTCAAATAATTTAAATATAATTCTACAAAATCATAAGATGCACCAAAAACAGTTTCATCTGTCCTATTATCATACATATCTCCACTTGGTGTTGCTTTTATAATACTTTCTGGTATTTCTAATTCTTTTGCTACTTGATAAACTTCTGATTTATGAATATCTGATATTATTTGTACATCAACCATTCCATCTGATGCTTTTCCAACATACCCTAAATAAGCTCCCTCATCTTTATTAGTAGTACCACATATAATTGCTCCAAAACCCGCTTGATTTAATAAACTTGTTGTATAGTAAAGTATTGGTGTCCTACTATATGGAGCTAATTGTCCAATTGCCCAATCTTCACCTTTTATTTCTATTACAGGCTCTAAACAATTTCTTATTTCATTATTAACTGATGTCAAGTCAATTATATATGGTTTTAATCCTAATTCTTCACACAATTCTTTTCCCTTAATTGTAGCTTCATTTTGATTAGTTACTCCTGTTGATTCTAATACAGGTAATAGCATAGGAATTATTCGTTTTATTGGTGAATTTGCTTTTTCTGAAGCTTTTTTAATAATTCCTAATACTATTGCTGAATCAATACCTCCACTTATTGCTATTACACATGCTTTCAATCCATATTTATTCATATACTCATTTAATAAATCTGATTTTTGTTCAATATATTCATTTGCGTTAAAATTTCTTTTTTCTCTTATTTTTGTAAGTATTGATTTTAATTGTTCACTAATTTTTTTATCTGATTGTTCATTATATACTTTCATAGTAATATTCCACCTTCCATTTCCCATTCATATCTTATATGTCCATCTTGAAAAAATATTAAATTTCTTGCATTTTCTGGATTAGTATCTCTTGTGTTTTTGTTTAGTGGTAGTGATAGACAAACATTTTGACAATTTACATCATATATTGTTCCTATTCGTTCTAATTCTAGTAGTTTAGTTCCCTTTTTTTCTAAAAATTCTTTTATATTTAATTTTTGCTCATCTGTTAGTTTATTTTCTTTAATCCATTCTTCTGCACTTTTTCTTCTAAATTCATCATTTACTGGTCTTAATGTAACTTGCTCTACTTTATTCTCTTTAGCAAAATTTATAAATTCTTCAACCTTATCTATGGTGTCCATCATATCTTTACAACATACACAAGTAAGTCGAAGTGAAAACCCAAAACTATGTAAATATTTTATTAAGTCTTGTAAATCTATATATTCGTCACTATTTGGCATATATATTTTTTTATTTATTTCTGGTCTATTACTAACTACTGATATTGTTATAGTAGTTAACCCCTCTTCGTACCATTCTTTCAAATACTTTTCATATTTTTCTTTATTAAGGCTAATTGGAATACAATTAGATTGTAATTCTACAAACGGAAATTGAAATTCTTTTAAATGTTTTAAATATTCCGTTATTTGTTCTGGAAAAAGTGTTGGTTCTCCTCTACTTGTTAGCATTACAGTATCGATACCACTTCTATTTGCTAGATTACCTGCAATTTTTAAATTTCTCCAATTTATATTTCTTTCTTTTAAATTTTCTTTGTTTGGTTTCACTCCAGAAACGCAGAATGGACAAGAAGCTATACAGCATTCTGTTCCTACTATTACACTAAACATCTTAAACTTCATAACTACACCTCTATAAATACTTTCTTCAAATCATTACTATATGGCATAAAAAATTCTTCAAAATATGCTCCTACACCTTTTACAATAAATTTCGCACCTATTTTTAGTTCGTCCTTATATTTAGAATCAATATACATTACTCCGATTTTATCTCCGCTATCTGAAGAACCACCACACATATAAAATTCAAAATCATTTACTTTTGACTTTGTATATTCTATTTTTATGTCTCCATCATTCTTACTTTTTAAATATATTGGAAATTTTTTATTATAAAGTAGAATATCAAAAAAGCCACTATATATACCATTCTTAATTATTACTGTTTTAATATTTTTAACTGTCTTTTCTCTTATAATTCTAGTTTCCATTTCAATAGTGTCTTCTACTAAATATCTTCCTACTTCTAAAATTATTTGATTTATATTTAATTTATTTTTAAAGTTTTCAAGCATTTTCTTACTAATATTTTTACTTTCATTTAGTCCTCCAATACTAACAAAATTTATTCCTAAATCATTATAATTTTCTTGTATGTATTCAAGCACTTTTTCTAAAGCACCATCTTCTGTTTTTAAGTTATTTTGTATATAAAATGAAATTCCATAATAATTACATTTATTTCTTAAAAATTCCAACATTTCTTTACATTCTTCTAGATTTCCGCCTAAATGTGTAAATTTATCATTAAATACTTGCGTTGTTGATAATCGTATTGCTATTTTTACTTTTGATAAATCGGCATACTTTGAAAAATTAATTACTGAATTTAAATTGTCAAATGTAAAAAATCTTACACCATTATTATATAAATATTTTACAGTATCATCTTCAGCTAACACATTTATGAAACACATCTTTAACGGATTAATATTTTCTCTTTGTAAAGTTTCAAAATGATATATAGAACTAATTAAGAAACCATTTTCTTCTTTCTTCATTAAAGAGTGTAAAGTTTTTATTACATCTCCATTTGAATTTGTTTTCAATGGATAATATACATCACCTAACACACTAAAATTATTAAAGTTTTCTATTAATTTGCTTTTATTAAAATAAAAATATATATTGTTTTCTTCTAATTTTATCATTATATCCTCTTCTTTTTTTATGTTTCTCCTTGATTATAACATTTTTTGTCAAAAAAATAAAGAGTATGCAGTCTATAAATTGACTGAATACTCTAAAATTATTTTATATCTATATATCAATTAATATCTTTATTTTAATTTCTATAATTTTAGTATTCTCGGTTATCCCTGGTATTTCCATTAGTGTTTTAATCTACCTATGTATTAAGCATATCCATGTAACTACTAATATAATGCCTAATATCTGTTGAATAAATACCCATTTTAGAATTTTTTTATGTTTTATATGATATTTAAAATTATATTCCTTGGAAAATGCAATAGTTAAAAGCAAATTTAATATTGAGATAAATACTACATTAGACCAATATTGCAAGATAAAGTGAGTCACATAGCTCATTAATAAAGAAGTTGATATTCTTATTAATAAATCTTTCTGCAAATTTTTAATTTTAATTTTAATTTTAGAATCTGCTATTACAAACACACCAATAACAGTTAATAAAATGCTATTATAATACTTAAAGTTAAGTATGCAGAATCCTCATAAGGATTTAAATATTTCAAACATCCAACTATTGTGTGCTGTTTTTTGTATCTTAAAAACATTGCTAGTATATAATTATAATTCCATAAGTTTAATTAAAATCTGCAAATTTAAATTGCATACTATAAGTTTAAAGCAACAAAATTAATTTCTAAAATCATAAACAGATAATTGATTTTCAGACTTTATAAATATAATTTAAAATCTAAGATTATAATTAAAACTTATAAATCAATTTGTAATAATCAAATGTTCGTTTTAAGATTTTTTACCAAACAAAATTTTAAAATCTAAAATTTGAAATTTATAAAGATTTAATTTAAAATTTAAATTAAGATTATTTTATTAAATTATATATTTTATATTTTTTTCTAAAAATAATTTAAGAACATTGCCCAAAATATTTTACTACTTATTTTTCTGTTTTTTTGTTTTTAATATTTATTTAAAATGTATATATCTGAAAATAAGGCTCTTCCCCCTACTCCACCGTTTTTTATTAAATCTAGTAAATTTTATGCCTTTTTAGCTATTTTATCATATTCCCATTGCTTTTTTGAAACACAAAGAGATATTGATTAAATTCAATACCTCATAACTTTTTTATAAACATTATACTATATTTTTCTAAAAAGTGTTTTTCCAATCCATAAATGCAGGATCTATTCTTCTATTTTTAATTTTCATACTTTCAGGTAATTCTAATTATATTTTATTATAAATTTTCCAAAAATCTTCAATATAAATAAAAAAACAAACATTAAAATTTTTAATTATTAAAATATTCTGATTGCTCTCCTCCTATGATTTCTCCAGTTGTAGCATCAATATAATATTTCTTATTATATGATTTTTTTACTGTTTCTATTTCTGCATCTTTTGGTTTTGCTTCTTTATTGTGTTTTACATCAACAACCCAAACATTTCTTGTAATATCGCCTGTTTTAATTTCGCCATTTTCATTTGTTATATTATTTTCTAAACAATAAATAAATATATTCATTTTTTCAATTGATAAATCTGCAGTAGTATCTGATATTTCCAAATTACTAAATTCTTTTTCTTTATTTGTCGCAATTTCAATAGCTTCTTCTTTCGTAATTATAATTGGATTATTTTCAAAATTATTGTTATCTATAATTGTAATAGAAGATATAACAATGTTATTATCACATATAGAAAAACAAATTGTAGATATATTAGATTTATCATAATTTCCATTATACATTTTACCAAAACTTACTTCCCACAAACTATTAATATGTTCCCCAAATGCTATATCTACTTTTTTGGTATTTACTATTTCATATTTGTTTTCATTATCAAATAATCCTAATTTATTATATATTTCTCTAGCAATTTTATTTACTTGTGTTTCTGATATCTCATCATATTTTATATCTCTATTATTAATAGAACTATCTCCAAAATACTCTAGTTTTCCTGTTTCAGCATTTATAGTTATTAATATATTATTAGATCGTAAAATATAATGACCTGAATATTCATTATTATATTTTCTTTTTAAATCAACATTTGATATTTGAGTGTTTTTATAACCTAATTTATTTATTACTTCATTTGCTATTTTTATAGCATCTTCTTCTGATATATAATTTTCTTTTTCTTCTTTTGAAATTTCTTTTTCTACATTTGCATTTTCTTCTTCTTGATTTACTATAACAGGTTTTTTCCAAACTTTTTCATATATTATATAGCTTGTTGCAAAGACTCCAGTACATACCATAATTAAACAGGATGTTGTTGTAGCTAGTTTTAATAATAAATTACTTTTTCTTTTATTCTTACTATTGTAAAATGCATTTTTAATAGCATAATCATAACTTAATGGTTTCTCAACTTCTTTTTTTAGAACTCCTTTAATTTTATTTTCAAAATCATTCATACTCATTTCCTCCATAATTCTTTTTTATTTTTTGTCTTGCCCTATAAAGATGAGTATTAATAGTATTTTCATTCATTTTTAATATACTTTTGATTTCTTTTACAGAATAATCTTCCATATAATAAAGAATAATAATTAGTCTTTCTTCATAATTTAAAATTTTTATGATATCATAAAAATTCAATTTATTTTCTACATCAATTATATTATTGAATTTTAATGTTTCAACATTGTATTCATCTATTGAAATATCCGTTTTATATTTTCTTCTATAAATTCTATTGCTCTTATTAATAAGTATTTTTATAACCCATTTTTTGAATTTATTTGGATCATTTAATTTTTTTATTGATTTGTATGTTTCTATCATAGTTTCTTGTATAGCATCTTCTATATCTGTTTCATTGGCAATTCTTGTTTTGGCAATTTTATATAAGTCATCTTTTATATATAATATCATATTTGCAAATGCCTCTTCATCTCCAGCTTGTGCCATTAATATCAATTCGTCCAATCTTTTCCTCCTTTCCATACTCTTTATTTAATGAAATTTATATACTACTACACTCATTTTACATATAATAAGAGTCCATAATTATAATTTTATATTTCAAAATTAATATAAAATTATAAAAAAATAGAAATTATATTGCAAATTTCTATTTTTTATTATACTTTCTGGAGCACTCTCATAATCAAACATATTGTTTACCTCCAATTTTATTCATTATTCAAAAAATTCATCACTAAATCTATAATTACTTCTTTTTCCTTTGGATTCGATTCAGCAATTAATAAAGTAAGAGCCGTTAATGTATTATTATCAATTACTTGTTTACCGTTTTTATATAATATTCCGTAAAAATTTAGAAAATATATAAACAAAGTTGCTGCAATTCTTTTATTGCCATCTACAAATACATGATTTTTTACTATTAAATATAAAAAATTTGCTCCTTTTTCTTCTATACTTTTGTAGATATCCTGTCCGTGCAAAACTTTGATAAATGTTACCAATAATTGATTCCAATCCTTTATCTCTTTCAATTGCAAAAAGAGAACTTTCTTCGTTAAATCTTAATTTATTGATTATATTTATGCATTCCTGGTATTCAATTTTTCTATCGTCTATATTTCCTTCAAATTTCTTTAAAGTTCTATGATCATAGTCATCTAATAAATTTAATGCTTTTGAATATCCTCCAATTACCTTTAATATTTCTTTTGCATCATTTCCTTCTAGTCTTTCATCAATACGATTCGCAATATCTATTAATTTTATAGTTTTTTCTAAATATTCTAATCTTTTTTGATTTATTGCATAACCTTTTAGCATATAATCTTTTAATACACTAGTAGCCCATTTTCTAAATAAAATA
>OGJI01003723.1_pt1 | contig 11180 bp, 9 predicted proteins | sample 1572031 | NCBI WGS metagenome assembly OGJI01 (sample SAMEA2582119, study PRJEB24529) | metagenome | biome: Human gut stool | place: China | collected 2011
GCCTGAGCACCGGAGTAGTCAAACTCACAGGCCTGGCCGATGATGATCGGGCCGGCGCCGATGATGAGAATGGATTTTATGTCCTGACGTTTTGGCATTTCGCTATCCTGTCTGCCGCCTTTCCCCGAGTGGCCGGAGCGCTCCCCGGGCAAAGGCCAATATTAAGAATTACCGGAAAATTACCTGGCCGCCTTGCTTTCAGCGTACGTACGGACCATCTGTCCGAAACGCTCGAAAAGCGGGGAAATGTCCTGAGGTCCCGGGCTCGCTTCAGGGTGACCCTGGAAGCTGAAGGCCGGAGCGTCGGTAAGCTCCATACCCTGGAGCGTGCCGTCAAAGAGCGACTCGTGCGTCACACGGACATTCGCGGGAAGCGTGGAGGCGTCGACCGCAAACCCGTGGTTCTGGCTCGTGATGTAGACATGCTTCGTCTTCACATCGATCACCGGGTGATTGGCGCCGTGGTGACCGGTCTTCATCTTTACGGTCTTTCCGCCCACCGCGAGACCGAGGATCTGGTGCCCGAGGCAGATACCGAAGAACGGAATGACGGACTTCAGAATCTTTTTCGCGGTTTCAATCGCGTACGTGCAGGGTTCCGGATCTCCCGGGCCGTTCGAGAAGAAGAAGCCATCCGGGGAATACTTCATCGCGTCTTCAAAGGAAGTCTTCGCGGGCAGCACGGTAACGCGCAGTCCCTGATTCACGAGAAGGCGGAGAATGTTCTGCTTCACGCCGAAGTCGTAAGCCACGATGTGGAAGGGAAGCTCAGGCTTCGTGTAGGAGGTAGCGCCCGTGTCGTTATCGATCTGCCAGGTGCCTTCGGTCCACTCGTACGGAGCCTTGGTGGTCACAACCTGAGCGAGATCCTGACCCACCATGCCGGTGTAGCTCTTCGCGGCTTCCACAGCGGCATTCAGTTCCTCGTCAGTCAGCGTGCCGTTCGCGGCCGTCAGAATACAGGCTGCCTGCGCGCCGCGGTCACGGATGATCTGGGTAAGGAGACGGTTATCGACTTCGGCAATGCCAACCACGCCGGAACGGGTGAGGTATTCGGAAAGCGTTTCCTTCGCACGGAAGTTCGAGACGATGGGAGAAAGGGTTTCGATGACGAGGCCCGCCGCGTAAATGCGGCCCGATTCGGTATCTTCGTTATTCACGCCCACGTTGCCGATATGCGGATACGTGAGATTGACGATCTGACCGGTGTAGGACGGATCTGTCAGGATTTCCTGATAGCCCGTCATGGACGTATTGAAAACGACTTCAGCGATGGTACGACCGGGCGCGCCGATGGAACGGCCGCGGAACAGCGTTCCGTCGGCCAGGGCCAGTACAGCCTCAGGCCGGTTGTCCTGAATGAGTGAGCTCACGTGCTTCTCCCGTTACGTTAAACAGTGTGCCCGGCGGGCAACCGACGGGTTCCTCGCTTTCGGGGCGCACGAGCCGGAACCAGCTTTGAAGGGAAAAGAAGGCACCGGCTTACAGATTGTGTTGCTCGAGACCTCCGAAACCGAAAGTCTGTTGCGGTTAACTGATTATTATACTGTGAGACGAACGTCTCTGGAAATGCCTGGTACCCGGGACGGGACTCGAACCCGTATGCCGAAGCGAGGGATTTTAAGTCCCCTGCGTCTACCAATTCCGCCACCCGGGCACTCGCTGATGCAGATATGAAAAAAGGAAGCCCTTGAAAGCTTCCTCTTCTCGAAAATGGAGCGGGAGACGAGTCTCGAACTCGCGACCTCAACCTTGGCAAGGTTGCGCTCTACCAACTGAGCTACTCCCGCATAGGAATACAAATTCTACGGATAAAAAGCCGTTTGTCAAGGCTTCGTCTCCAAAGATTTTTTCCCTCTACTGGTTTTTCGTTACGATTCCGCCCTTAACGGATTGACACGCACCTATATAATTAATGAGATAGGACACTTATTTACTCAATCAGAAAAGCCATGCCGCTGAGCCGCCGAAATCTGCTGACACTGCTTCTGACAGCCGCCATACCTGGGCTGCCGGCGGCTGTCTGCGCTCAGCTTCCGGATCCGGCTCTGAGAAAAACGGAGTCGAGCGAGGATACGTCTTACCCCGCGATGCCAGAGGTTCAGGCTTACATTGAGGAAACCGCCGCGGCGACTCAGCTTCCTAAGTCCTTTATTGAAGAGGTCCTCTCGCAGGCTACGTATTCCGCCCGCGTGGAGCAGCTGATGACACCGAAGCCCCGGAAGCCGAATGCGCCGAAAACCGCGGTCCGCGGCGACTGGCGGGTCTATCAGCACCGGATGGTCGGAAAGTCCCGGATTGAGAAGGGATCGGAATTCCTCGAGGAAAACGACGAGGCTTTCGGAAAGGCGGAGGACCGCTACGGCATTCCGCGGGACATCGTGGCGTCGATCATCGGCGTTGAAACGGTCTACGGCAGAAACCAGGGCAGTTTCCGCGTTCTGGATTCCCTCTGCACGCTTACTTTCGATTACAAGCGCCGCGCGGATTACTTCAGGACGGAACTCACCGAGTTTCTCCTGCTTCTTCGCGAGCAGCATCTCGATCCTGCTACGGTCTATGGGAGCTTCGCGGGCGCAATCGGCATGGGGCAATTCATGCCCTCCTCGGTGCGCAAGTATGCCGTCGACTTTGACGGGGACGGTCAGATCGATCTCGTTGGGTCGAGCGCTGACGCGATCGGCTCAGTGGCGAACTACCTCTCAAGCCACGGCTGGGTCCGGGGGCTTCCGCCGTTTTTCTCCTGCACGCCGGACAGCGACGCCGATATGCGGCTCGTCACAGGCGGCATCACCACTGATACGACGTTTGACCACGCGCTCCGGGCCGGGTTCATTCCGGATTTCGAGCTCAACATCCCGGGTGACGAACCTCTGATGATCGTTGATCTCCCGTACCGCGACCAGGATGGAAAGCAGGCGACAGAGTACCGCCTCGGGACCCGGAATTTCCAGACGATCCTGAACTATAACCACAGCTATTTCTACGCCAGCGCGGTATCAGATCTCGCGGAGGAAATCGAAACGATTTCGATGGACAGCGCAGCGGCCAGCATGGCGTCAAGCTCCGCCTCTTCCTGAAACCGGTGATCATTTCCCGGAATGCAAAAACCGACCCCGGTTCTGTACCGAGGTCGGTTTTTTCTTGCCTATCCCGAAAGCGCGCGGGAGTGACGTATCAAACGATCTTCATATCGAGCGTACCGACACCCGCGATGCCGCCCTTCAGGAAATCGCCCTTCTTCACGGGACCGACACCAGCCGGCGTTCCGGTGAAGACAATATCACCCGCCTTCAGTTCCCAGAACTTCGAGAGATGGCTGATCAGCTCAGCCGGCGTGAAAAGCATCTGATCGATATTGCCGTCCTGCTTTTTCTCGCTGTTCACGTAGAGCCAGATCCCCAGATTCTGCAGCTCCGGTGTCCGTTCAATCGGGCGGAGCGCCGTGACGGGGAGCGCGCTGTCAACCGTCTTCCCCTTTTCCCAGGGCTGCCCTTTGTCACGCATTCTGAAGTGCCAGTCGCGGCGCGTAAAGTCGCAGCCGACCGCGAAGCCGTAGATCGCCTTTTCAGCTTCTTCAGGCGTGAGGTCGCGGCCGCCTGACTTCAGCGCGACAACGAGCTCAATCTCATGCTGGAAATTATCGGACTGAGGAGGATACGAGATTTCAGCCACAGTTCCTTCCGGAACCGGCACAACCGCGTCAACAGGCTTCAGGAAGATCACCGGCTCGTCCGGAGCGTTCAGCTCCTTATTGTGGGCCGAGTAGTTGTGACCGATGAAATACACGCGATGCAGGGGGAAGTAAAGATTCTTCTCCCCCACGATCGGCAGAACGGCCTGAGGGGGCGGTGCAAAAAGAAATGACATAGGAACTCCTCTGATAAAGGGCGGCTCGCGCCGCGTCCGCATGATGCTTCATTTGCCTGCGGCCCTCAGGGCTTAGGCGGAAAAGCCAGCGTCAGGCTTCTTCCTCATCACGCTCAGGCTTCCCGGGGTTCGGACGGCCCTTCCACCAGAGATAAGCCTGATAGACGTAGCCCGAGACGGCGTAAATGCAGAAGATGATGAAGATCGAGAGTGACGGATTGCTCGAAATAATGATGAAGAGAATCGCCGCGACGAAAAGGAACCAGAACGGCACGGTTCTCACAACGGCAAGGCTCTTGCCGGAGAAGAACGGCGCGTTGCAGACCATCGTAAGGCCGGCGAAAACCGCGAGCACCGCGGCCATCCAGGGAAGCGCGTCACCCGTCCAGGCGGGGAGCTTGTTATCAACCGCGAGCCACACAAAGCCTGCGATCAGTGCGGCAGCCGCCGGGCTCGGAAGCCCCTGGAAGAAGCTCTTATCCACGACCTTCACATTGGTATTGAAGCGGGCAAGACGGAGACCGGCGCCCAGGCAGTAAATGAAAGCCGCGGCCCAGCCGATCTTTCCAAGGCCGGAAAGCGCGAACTGATAGATCACGAGAGCCGGCGCCACGCCGAACGCTGTCATATCCGCGATCGAGTCATACTGCACGCCAAACTCGCTCTGCGTATGAGTGAGGCGGGCGACACGGCCGTCACAGCCGTCAAAAATCATCGAGAAGAAGAGCGCGATGGGGGCAATATCAAAGTGCCCGGCCATGGCCTGAACAATCGCGTAAAACGCGCAGAAAAGCGACGCCGTCGTAAAAAGGTTCGGCAGAACGTAGATGCCCCGCGTGCGGACAATCCTGATATTGCGCTTTCCGATTTCGGTAAGCGGAACTCGCTGACCCGGGATGTGTTCTGAAGTCATTTTTATCGTCTTTTCCTGAATAACTGAATGCAGACGCGGACGCCGGGGCTTACCCAGGCATCCGCTTTGCTTTTTTGGGGGAACGGTCAGAGCGCCGAAGCCTTACTTCGCTGAAGCGTCAGTCGTCTTCGCGGGTTCAGCCGCGGCAGGAGCGCTTGTCTCAGACTCCGCGGGAGCGGCAGCCGCCGGTTCGGACTCCGAAGGCTTCGCCGCGGCAGGAGCTTCCGGAGCTTCTGCTTCAGCTGCAGGGGCTGCGGGGGCCGCGGCCGGTGCAGCGGGGGTTTCACTCTGAGCGGCAGCAGGTGCTGTCACAGAAGAGTCTTCCGATTCATCGAGCGGAGCCTCGGGTTCATCCAGAGCCTCGCCAAGAACCGCGAGGACGGTTGTCGTGCCCCAGACCTTCTCCCCGATCACAACCTTCGGGCGGGCGTTCAGCGGAAGGTACATATCCACGCGGCTTCCGAAACGGATAAAGCCGTAACGATCACCCCGGTTCAGATGATCGCCTTCCTTCACGTAATTCAGAATGCGGTGCGTCACGAGACCCGCGATCTGAACGAACGTCACCAGGTTCCCATCATCCGCCCGCACCACAAGGCCGCACTGCTCGTTCTCAGCGCTTGCCTTATCGAGCGACGCGTTGAAATACTTGCCCGGGCGGTACACCTTCTTCAGCACGGTGCCGTCAACCGGAGACTTCTGGCTGTGGACGTTGAAAAGATTCATGAAGACGGAGATCAGAATCGCGTCACGTCCCGTATAGGGATCCTTCGCCTTTTCAACCTTCAGAACCTGGCCGTCAACGACGGAAAGCACAAGCTTCTCGCCCTGGGGAATTTCACGCGCCGGGTCCCGGAAGAACTGAACCACAAGAATAAAAAGCGCCCAGAAGATGACGCTCAGAAAGCCCCAGCCCATTGCCGTCGCGAGAAGCGCAAGAACGCCCGTGCCCGCCATGAAGGGCCAACCCTCTTTCGCAAAGATGGGATGGGGATAGATTCTTTTATCCATAGATATTGATCTCCAGGATCTCACCAAAAACGTATTTCCGATAGGGCATTCTATCAGGGTGACCGCGCAATTTCTCTACACCTCCCCCGTATCCGTTTTCATTCCGCACCGGGTATCCCGGCAGATACGCTGTCGCCCCGGAGAACCCATATTCCCCGGGGCGACGGAAAGCTGCTGAAATGACTCAGCAAGAGCGATCAGTTCTTGCTGCGGTCAACCAGACGGTGAGCGGTGATGAAGGGCATCATCGCGCGGAGTTTCTCACCCGTGGTCTCGATCGGATGACGGGCGGTCTGGGCACGCATCGAACGGAGCACCGGATAGCCGAACGCGCACTCTTCAAGGAACGCCTTCGCATAAACGCCGGACTGAATATCCTTGATGCACTGTTCCATCGCGGCACGGGAGGTTTCATTCACAACCTTCGGACCCGTCCAGTACTGGCCGAATTCGGCGTTATTCGAAATGGAGTAGTCCATGTTCGCGATACCGCCTTCGTACATCAGATCGACGATCAGTTTCATTTCGTGGAAGCATTCGAAATACGCCATTTCAGGCGCGTATCCGGCTTTCACGAGGGTCTCAAAGCCCGTCTTCACGAGTTCAACGATACCGCCGCAGAGCACGGCCTGTTCGCCGAAGAGGTCCGTTTCCGTCTCTTCGCGGAACGTCGTTTCGATGATGCCCGCCTTGCCGGCGCCGTTGGCGGAGGCGTAGGAGAGCGCGATATCCATCGCGCGGCCGGACTTATCCTGGAAAACAGCAACAAGCTGCGGCACACCGGCACCGGCGGCATAGGTGGAGCGGACCGTGTGGCCCGGAGCCTTCGGGGCCACCATGATGACATCGAGGTCCTCACGCGGAATCACCTGGCCGTAGTGAATGTTGAAGCCGTGGGCAAAAGCGAGCGCCGCACCCTGCTTGATGTTCGGCTCAACCTGCTCACGGTAGGTCTTCGCGATGTTTTCATCCGGGATCAGCATCATGACGACGTCAGCGCCTTTCACGGCATCTTCAACGGACGCGACTGCGAGACCGGCAGCCTCAGCCTTCTTCCAGGAAGCGCCGTTCGGGCGCAGACCGACCACCACATTGACGCCGGAGTCATGCAGGTTCAGCGCATGGGCGTGTCCCTGGGAACCGTAGCCGATGATCGCGACCTTCTTGCCCTTGATGATGGAAAGGTCACAGTCCTTGTCGTAATAAACCTTCATGCTTTTTCTCCAGAGGCGCGGGGCCTCGTCAGATGGAAGACCGGCTTCGGTCTTCCGGTAAATTCAGATCAGTAAATAAGAAACGCTTTTGCTGCTAGGACTTCAGAATGTGTTCGCCGCGGCCGATTCCGAGAACGCCTGACCGGACAGTTTCCAGAATTTGCTTCGGATCAATCGCGGTGAGAAACGCGTCAAGCTTCCCGGCGTCGCCGGTGATCTCAATCGTGAAAGAGCGTTCCGTCACGTCGATGATGTGACCGCGGAAAATATCCGTAAGCCGCATCATTTCATCGCGCTCACGGCCCGCAGCCCTGACCTTTACGAGCATCAGGTCGCGTTCCGCGTAGGGCGCCTCAGTCAGATCCACCACCTTCAGCACCTCGATCAGCTTATTGAGGTGCTTTGTGATCTGTTCCACGAGCGCATCGTCACCGTGGCTCACGATCGTCATGCGCGAGAGGTGTTCAGACTCGGTCGGCGCGACCGTAAGGCTGTCAATGTTGTAACCGCGGGCCGAAAAGAGTCCCACGACGCGCGAAAGCGCCCCGGAGCGATTCTCGAGGAGAATCGAAATCACGTGTCTTTCTCCGCTCATTCTCATTCCTCCCTCAGAATCATTCGGGTGAGACCTTCTCCAGGCCCAACCATCGGGTACACGGGTTCATCACGCTTGATCTGAACATCGAGCACGCAGCATTCGTTCCGGTTTTCCCCGAAAGCATCCTTAAGCGCCGCGTCAAGCTCCGCGTACGTGCGGCAGCGGTAGCCGACGTGGCCATAGGCTTTCGCAAGCGCCACGAAGTCAGGCTGCGGATCCAGCGTCGTTTCGGAAAGCCGGCCGCCGCAGTAAAGCTTCTGCCAGACCGCCACCATGCCGAGGTATCCGTTATTGAAGATCACGATTTTCGGCGCAAGACCGTAACGCTTGCAGGTGATCAGCTCCTGAATGCACATCTGGATCGACCCATCGCCCGTGAAGCAGACGACCGGTTTATCCGGGAACGCGACCGCGGCGCCGACCGCGGCGGGCAATCCAAAGCCCATCGTGCCCTGACCGCCGCTCGTCAGAAAATGTCTGGGCTCGTCGAGCTTCAGGTACTGGGCGGCGTACATCTGATGTTCGCCCACATCCGTTGTATAGATCGTGTCTGCGGGGGCTGCGGCCTGAACCTTTTCCACCAGCGCTTCCGGCATGATCGACTTGCTGTCAGCCGGATAGTCAAGCGACTTCCTCGACCTCCACTCGTCAATCTGGTTCCACCAGGGCGTGAGGAGCTCGGTGTTCTGCCGGTAGTCCTCTTCTTCAAGAAGGCTCACCATGTCAGCGAGCACCGACTTCACGTCGCCCACGATGGGGATCTGAGCCTTCACGCGTTTCGAAATAGATGAAGGGTCCACATCGATATGAATGACAGTTCTCGGACGGCTTTCGAAATCCGGGACATTGGAGACCAGACGGTCCTCCATCCGGGAGCCGAAATTAATGAGAACCTCGCTGTTCTGCAGCGCGTAATTCGCTTCCAGCGTTCCGTGCATACCGGCCATGCCGAGGAACTTGCGGTCCGACCCCCGGAATCCGCCAAGCCCCATCAGGGTCGAAATCACGGGAATCCCAGTCAGCCGGGCAAACCGGTTCATCAGTTCAGAGGCATCCGACAGCACCACGCCGCCGCCCACAAGGATCAGCGGACGGGCAGAGTCGAGAAGCGCGTTGAGCGCCTTCCTGATCTGCCCCATGTGACCGCGGGTAATCGGCTTATAGGTCGGAATATCCACTTTCTCGGGATAGTCGAAAACGCATTTCTGAAGCTGAATATCCTTCGGAATATCAATCAGCACGGGACCCGGACGGCCGGTCGTCGCGATATAGAAGGCTTCCTTGATCGTTTTCGCCAGATCCTCCACATGACGCACAAGGAAATTGTGCTTCACGCAGGGACGGGTAATGCCCACGGTATCGCACTCCTGGAAAGCATCGGTGCCGATGAAGGAGGTGCCAACCTGGCCTGAAATAATGATGAGGGGGATGGAATCACTGTAGGCGGTCGAGATGCCGGTCACGGCATTCGTCGCGCCTGGACCCGACGTCACGATAAGGACGCCAGGCTTTCCGGTAGCGCGCGCATAGGCATCAGCGGCGTGCGCCGCTCCCTGCTCGTGCCCCGTCAGGATGTGCTGGAAAGCGCTTTGCTTGAAGATTTCGTCATAAATCGGGATGACCGCTCCGCCCGGGTAACCGAAAACCTTTGTCACCCCTTCCTCGGCGAGCGCCCGACAGACGATCTCAGCGCCTGTAATCGGCGTTCCGGCCGCGCGAGCGGCCGTCTCACTGGCATTCATATAGTTGCGTTCCTTTCAAACCTAATCTGGATTTGATTGGGAGACCTCCGGGACTGCTTTTGGCCAGCCTGTCGGTCAACTCGAATTGCTGCCGCATCTGCTCAGGTCCGTTCTGCGGATCGATTGATACGTGTTCCTGGTTTTGATAAAACCAATAATAAAAAATATACACTTTTGAACATTGGTTTGCCAACAGGAAACTCAGCAGAACTACAGGGAAACAACTAGACAGAACCGGGTATTATCAATATTCTTTCAATTCGTAGCAGAATTTCTGAAGGACCTCCCGGCGCGACATTTCCTCTGCCTCTCGAGAGATATTTCGGTTCTTCTTCGGAGAGTCTCATAAAGATCCCCCTCTTCTCCGGGACTCCCCTCACAAAAAATCAAGGACAGCAACATGGCGAAATCAACCGAATGGGGCTCGCGTATCGGCTTCATTCTCGCTTCCGCGGGCTCAGCCATCGGCCTCGGCGCAATCTGGAAATTCCCCTTCTGGGCGGGCGCGAATGGCGGCGGAAATTTCATCATTCCCTACATCATCTTCACCTTTACGATCGGTGTTGCTCTCCTGATGGCTGAGGCCTCGGTCGGCCGGGCCGGCCGGGGTTCCGCTGTTCAGGCGATGAAGAAGATGGGAGGCCCCTTCTTCGCGATCGCCGGTTTTATCGGCGTGATCTCTTCCTTCATCATTCTTTCCTACTATTCCGTGGTCGGCGGCTGGTGCGTGTCGTACCTCATCGGGTCGCTCACGAACAGCGTGCTTTCGAGCGACGCGGAAACGCTGAAAGAGGGCTTTGCGGTTCTCGTGTCGGATCCGGTAAAAAATGTCTTCTGGCACTTCTGCTTCCTCACCCTCACCTGCGGCGTCGTAGCGCTCGGCGTTGAGAAGGGGATTGAGCGGATTGCGAAATTCCTCATGCCGCTCCTCTTTATCCTGATGGTGGTGATCCTTATCCGAAGCCTCACTTTCCCCGGCGCGATGAAAGGAGTGGAATTCCTTTTCGCGATCCACCCGGAGACGATGAGCGCGTCGACCATCCTGAACGCTCTCGGGTTTACGTTCTTCTCGCTCTCACTAGGCTGCGGCACAATCGTCACGTACGGCTGCTACGTGAAGGAAACAACGGACATTCCGTCCTCTTCCGGCTGGATCGCGTTTCTCGCGCTTCTCGGCTCTATTCTTTCCGGTCTCATGATTCTGCCCGCGGTGTTCGCTTTCGGGCTTGATCCGAATGCCGGTCCGGGACTCGTCTTTGTGACGCTGCCGATTGTGTTTGATCATTTTCCGGGCGGGGCGTTCTTCGCGGTCCTTTTCTATATCTGCCTTCTCACGGCCGCGCTCACGAGCTCGATCTCCATGCTGGAAGTCGTGATTGCGTACCTTGGAAATGAGTGGAATGTGAGGCGCCCCCGCGGGTGCTTTGCCTGCTGGATCGCTCTTTTCCTCTTCGGCTGCGTTTCCGCCCTTTCCTTCGGACCGTGGTCAGATGTGAAAGTTTTCGGAAAGACGCTTTTCGACGCGCTTGACTTCCTTTCCTCGAACATTCTGCTTCCGATGGGCGGTCTCTTTATCGCGCTTCTCACGGGCTGGATCGCCTGGCCGAAGTTCAAGGAACAGCTGAACTACGTGAAGAACCGGGGCACGGCCTACACCACCTTTATCCATGCGATGGTGGCGATCATCGCGCCGATCGTGGTGCTTCTCGTGATCTACCAGGGGTGCTTCGCCTGAGGGCACCCACGTTTTCAGACCCAGTAAGAAGGGGCAGTTCACCTAGACTGACCCAAAAAGTTAAGACACCCTATATTATTCAAAAGGAGTGTCTACC
>OGJI01003729.1_pt1 | contig 11168 bp, 8 predicted proteins | sample 1572031 | NCBI WGS metagenome assembly OGJI01 (sample SAMEA2582119, study PRJEB24529) | metagenome | biome: Human gut stool | place: China | collected 2011
ACATCAAGCCCCAGAACATCATGCTGCTGGACAACGGCCAGCTGCGGATGATGGACTTTGGCATCGCCCGCATCTCCCGGGCCGAGAACCAGATACAGAACGGCAAAAAGGCCATGGGCAGCGTCCACTACATCAGCCCCGAACAGGCGAAGGGGGAGGAGACCGACCCCAAGAGCGACATCTACTCCGTGGGCGTCATGATGTACGAGATGCTCTCGGGCAAGCTGCCCTTCGACGCCGACGACATGGTGGAGGTGGCCCGCAAGCAGATACGGGACACTCCGAAGCCGCTGGCCGAGCTTGCCCCGGATGTGCCGCTGGGCCTCGTGCAGATCACGGAGCGCGCCATGGCGAAGCTTCCGGTCAACCGGTATTCCAGCGCCGCAGAGATGCTGGAAGCGCTGGACGCCTACGTGCAGGACCCGTCTGTCACGTTCCAGTATCAATATGTAAAAGAAGAACCTGAAAAGGTGGTGAATGACCCCATGCCGCAGAAACGCAGCATCCGCAGACCCCCGGAGAAACCGGCGGCGAGTCCCGCCCGCCCCAAGGCTAAGGCGAAAAAGAAGAAGCGCAGCGGCTTTATGCCGGTGCTGCTGGGCATCACGACGGCCTTTGCGCTGGCCTGTGCGGCCCTGTGCTGGACCATCCTGAACGATTCCAGCAACATCATGACCAAAAGCGACGACATCGTGCTGGGCGATTTCAGCGGCATGACGCAGGACGAGGTGAACGCCTCTCAGCAGGTGGCCTCCGGTCAGGTGGTCGTCAACTGGGAAGAGGAGTACAGCAACGACTACGCCGCAGGCTATGTCTACAAGCAGTCGCCGGTGGCGGGCCGCACCGTCCGCGAGGGCCAGAGCGTGACCCTCACCGTCAGCCTCGGCATCCACTACGTGACTGTCCCCGACCTGACCAACTACGTGCAGGCCGACGGCGAACAGCAGCTGAAGGACCTGGGCGTGTCGGTGCTGGTCACCCAGGCCGTGGATGAGTCGGTGGCCGCAGGCTCCATCATCCGCACCGACCCCGCCTCAGGCAGTCAGGTGGCTGCAGGCACCACGGTGGTGGTCTACGTCAGCCGCCCGCAGGTGGCCACTACCACCAAAGTCCCCAGCCTCATCGGCATGAGCGTGGACGACGCCCGCACCCTGCTGGTGCAGCGGAAACTGGGTCTGGGCAGCCAGACAGAGCAGTACAGCGACCAGCCCGTGGGCAGCATCATCAGCCAGAACCCCGGCGAGGGCGCATCGGCCAAGCTGAACACCCGCGTCAGCGTCGTAGTCAGCGCAGGCCCTGAGCCTGCCCCGGAACCCGAAGCACCCAGCGAGAGCACCGGGAGCAGCGACGGCTCCGGCGGCTGGTGGGGCGGCCTCTTCGGGGGCAGCAGCTCTTCCAGCGAGAGCACCGGCGCCAGCTCGTCTTCTTCCACCACCGGCGGCGGCTTCAGCGACTGGTGGACGTCCTGGCTGGGCTAAAGGAGAAGGTATGACAGGTTATATCACAAAAGGCATTGGCGGATTTTATTACGTTAAGACGTCGGAAGGCATCGTGGAGTGCAAGCCCCGGGGCATCTTCCGCAAGCAGAAGATCACCCCCGTGGCGGGCGACGTGGTGACGCTGGAGACCGAGAACGGCGCGGCGGTCATCGCGGACATCGCGCCCCGGCGGAACATCTTCGTCCGCCCGCCCATGGCGAACCTCGATGTGCTGTTCCTCGTGGCAAGCACCACCCAGCCCACCCCCAGCACCCTCGTGCTGGATAAGCTTTCGGCCATCGCGGTGGACAAGGGCGTCCAGCCCGTCATCGTCTGCACCAAAAGCGATCTCGCCGAGGCGGAGTTTCTGCGCAGCGCCTACGAAAGATCGACCCTGCCCTTCATCCGCATCGACTACGCCACCGGCGAGGGCCTGGACGACATCCGGCACTGGATCAATGGCCGTCTCTGCGCCTTCTGCGGCAACTCCGGCGTGGGCAAATCCACCCTGCTGAACGCCCTCCTGCCCGACGTGGAGCGCCAGACCGCCGCCATCAGCCAGAAGCTGGGCCGTGGCCGTCACACCACCCGCGAGGTGACGATCTTTGAAGCCTTCGGGGGCCGTATCGCCGACACCCCGGGCTTCGCCAGCCTCGAGGCCAGCCGGGCGGGCTTCATCCCGAAAGAAAATCTGGAACACGCCTTCCCGGAGTTCGGGCCTTACCTCGGCGCGTGTCAGTTCACCGGCTGCTCCCACCGCTCCGAGAAGGGCTGCGCCGTCCGCGCCGCCCTCGCGGAAGGCAAGCTCTCCCAGACCCGCTACGACAGCTACTGCGCCATGTACGATGAGGTCAAGGATGTGAAGGAGTGGCAGTACCCTCTCAGCCGCTGACGTGACGGAGAGGGCAGCCCTGTAAACTTTCTGCACAGCGCTTGACTTTTGCGGGGAATCGCATATACTAAAGATGGGATTGTGAGAAGATTCCATTGGTTTCACTAAAAAGAAAAGCCCCCAAGGAGTTGCCGCTCCCAGGGGGCTTTCCATTTAGTCGGGCTTACGGTCCTTGTCGAGTCTGTCAAGCCACTTGCAGATATAATGTGAAATTATATTTGCCACGGCAGACTCCAAGATTGTGAGAATATGGATCATTGGTTTCACCTCCCTTCCCAAGTAAGATGGGCGGGATGAACCGCAGAACAAGTATATCATAAACATCGACAAAAAGATACAGAAAAAGACGCTGTGTTATCATACTTCCCAGAAAGAAGGAATCCCATGTCCCGCTGTGTTATCATTTCCGCCTGCCCGGTCAGCGCCTCGCTGGCGTCGGCCCTGCGGCCCGGCGACACCATCATTGCCTGCGACGCGGGCTACCGCAACTGTGCGCCGCTCCACTGCCGCCCCGACATCATCGTGGGCGATTTCGACACCGCGCCCTGCCCGGCGCAGGAGGGCGACGACACCATCATCCTGCCCCACGTCAAGGACGACACCGACACCGAGTACGCGGCAAAGCTGGCCTCCGAGAAGGGCTTCGACGAGGCGCTGCTGCTGGGTGTACTGGGCGGCAGACGCCTCGAGCATACGCTGGCCAACCTCTGCACCGGCCTCGGCCTCGAACAGCGGGGCGTCCGCGCCACGCTTCTGGACGAGCGCAGCCGCATCACCTTCGTGATGCCCGGCGAGACCCGCCGCTACCCGAAGGACGGGTATTTCTACCTCTCAGTCTTCCCGATGGAGGGCAGGGCAGAGGGGGTCTCGGAGCGGGGCTCCTTCTACGAGCTGACCGACGCCGTCCTCACCGCAGGCTACCCCCTCGGCGTCAGCAACGAGTATGCCGATGGCTCCGACTGCATCACCATCTCCACCCAAAAGGGCGCGCTGGTGGTGGTGGAGACGGTGCCGGACGGGCCGATTTTGAGCTGAACCGGAACATTCCGGGCGAGGGACGCCTATAATGGCGTATCAAGCGACGAAAGGTGGTCGGCTCTATGCAGGTGGTCGTTCTCAAAAGCCCCAAGTGCCTGAGAGGCTTGCTCCGGAGGCTGTTCGGCATCCGAAAAGAAACGCAGGACTGAAAGAAATGGAAAGCCGCCGTGCGGCGGTTTCTGTAAACTTTCTGTGCAACGCTTGACTTTTGCGGGGAATGGCATATACTAAAGATGGAATTGTGAGGATATTCCATTCGGTACACCAAAAAGAAAAGCCCCCAAGGAGTTGCGACCTCCCCGGGGGCTTTCCGTTTAGTCGGGCTTGCGGTCCTTGTCGAATCTGTCAAGCCACTTGCAGATGTAATGCGACATTACATCTGCTACGACAGACTCCAAAATCGTGAGGATATGAATCATCAGGTACACCTCCCTTCCCAAGTAAGATGGGCGGGATGAACCGCAAAACAAGTATAGCATAAACTTCGCCAAAAAGATACAGGAAACACTGCGGAATGCCAAAGCCCCAAACCCGCGCGGACGGCTCTACGTATCGCTTCCTGCTTTCCATCTGCCATGGTTGAATTTTACCCCCTTCGGAGCAGCCGCCCCGAGGGGGATTTCTCTTTTTCTGCGCCAAAATACGCAGAAAGCTTGCGTTGACTGCACAACCTTTCGTGGCTATAATAAAAGCAACAAAACAACCTACGAAAGGAGTTTTTATGCAGAAAAACATGACCGACCGCACCCCGGGCAGCTACGACGACTTCGTGGCCTACCTCGGCACGGTGCGCACCGAAGAGGAGCTGTTCTCCCGGCTGACCTACTGGTTCGCCGGGCAGGACCGCCCCGAGGACGTCCTCAGCCGCTCCGAGCTGGTGGAGGCGAGGGCGAAGGAGCTGGGCTTCTGGCAGGGCCTGACCTTCCGGATGGAGCGCTGGCTGGCCAACGGCAAGAGCGAGCTGGAAGCGGTGGGCCGGGAGGAGTTCCAGAGCCGCATCGCCGAGGACTACGCCGCCTACCGGGAAAAGGCCGACGCGGCCCGGGCGCGCTTCCGGGACCGCCGCCGCGCCGCGCCCCTCAGCTTCACCCCCGACTGCCTCGAGAACGTCCCCATCCAGAACGTGAGCTGGCTGGTGGATGGGCTGCTGCCTATGGGAGAGGTGTCGCTTCTGGGTGCCGACGGCGGCACCGGCAAGGGCATCTGGCAGGCCCAGCTCATTGCGTATGTCACGGAGGGCCGGACCTCCGGCTTCTTCCCCCAGCCACCGGAGAAGACCGGCAGTGTTCTCGTTTTTTCCGGCGAGGACGACCCCGGCAAGGTGCTCAAAGCCCGCCTGACGGCGGCAGGGGCCGATATGAGCCGGGTGATGGTGGTCACCAGCGACGCCTACTTTGCCCGCACCGGCAGCCCGCTCTGCATCCCGGACACGAGCTTTGCAAAGTACGTGGGGAAGGCCGCGCCCGCCCTCGTCATCATCGACCCGCTGCAGAGCTTTCTGCCTGCGGGGGTGGAGATGGCCAGCCGCAACCAGATGCGCAGCGCCCTGCTGCCCCTCAGAGCCCTCTGCGCCAGGCACGGCTGCGCGGCCCTCATCTCGATGCACACCAACAAGCGCGCCAACGTCTCGGGCCGCGCCCGTCTGGCCGACAGCTCCGACATCTGGGACATCGCCCGCAGCGTCCTCATGATGGGCCGCGACAAGAACAGCGAAAAGCTCTACCTCAGCCACGAGAAGAGCAGCTACTCCGCCCCGGCCCGGACAGCCCTGCTCCACATCGAGCAGGTGCAGGTGGAGGGCGTGAAAACAGCCGTGGCCGTCTTTGACAGCCGCACCGACAAGAAGGACGCCGACTTCGTGGAAGAGCGCCGCGTCCGCACCGCCCAGACGAAAGAGGATACCGCGCAGGCCATCCTCAACGTGCTGGCCGAGAGCAAGCTGGGGAGTATGCCCAGCACCCAGCTCCGGGCGGAGGTGATGAAGGAGATGGGGTGCAGCGAAGTCACCTACAACCGCGCTTACAGCAGCCTCGTAAAGAGCGGAGAAGTGACGAAGAAAAATATTCGTCAGCGAGATGGCCGAAACCAGTGGCACTCCTTTCTCTACTGTAGTAAAACAAATGATAAAGCTTCAAATTAAATACATACTTACGTTATAAAATAAACTTTATCAGCTTGAGAAAGTTCCCCCTGTTGATAAAGTTCGAACTTTATCAGCTCACCCGAAGTTCATCACCTTGATAAGGTTTGTTTTTGGACGGTATATCGCTGCTATTTGGAAACTTTATCAGATGACTTGCCCCTCTCGGAGCAGCCATCTCCGAAAGGGGTTTTTGCGCCTTCCGGCCTGCCAAAGCCTCTCCCTTCGTACAACCTCTCCGTCACGGCTGACGCCGTGCCACCTCCCCTAGTAGGGGAGGCTTTGGCATAGCGGAAAACTTCTCCTCTTCGCCAGAGGCTCCCCTACAAGGGGAGCTGTCACCGAAGGTGACTGAGAGGTTGTACTAAGACGGGCCTGACCGTGAGCCGCAGCGGGGAAAACCTCTCCGTCATCGCTTGCGCGATGCCACCTCCCCTACCGAGGGGAGGCCTTGGCAGTCCACGCAAAGTTAACGGTTTCGCCAAAGGGAGAGCCTTTTTCAGCCTCAAACCTGCGCGAATCGCCCCAAAACCTGCGCGAATGGCAGTTGCGGCGGCGGAAACGGAGAGGACAGGCTCGTCGCGGAGGCCGTCGCCGACATCTTCAAGGGAAACTCCCAAAACGTCGAAGTCTCTTACAGCGTCCCCGCGCTGACCCGCACCATCCGGCCCGCGTTCACCCCGGACTGGTTCCTGATGACCCCAGAGGGAATCATCGACGGGCTGAACGAGAACTTCCCCATAGACGCCGGTCAGACGCTGGACGGCTTCCTGAGAGACAGCCTGAAAGCCTACGAGCAGAGCAATTTCGTGAGCTTTGTTGCTTTCGACTCCACCGGGATGAGCGCCCTTCAGCAGGTAGAGCAGTTCTCCAGCGGTGCGCCGGCGATCAGGGTGTACTATAAAGATGTGTCGCCCACGGTCAATACCAAGCTGTGTGTCGGCGTCTGCCATAAGACCGTCGCGGGCCGGGAATACTGCCTCGTGGTCGTTGTTCTGGCCCGATGATGCACTTGTAAACTTTCTGTGCAACGCTTGACTTTTGCGGGGAATCGCATATAATAAAAGTGATAAAGGTAGAAGCAAATAGTCCATTGGCTCACCCCAAAAGGAAAGACCCCCTCCCGGAGCTGCAATCTCCGAAAGGGGGTCCTTTTTAGTGCTTACGGCCCGTCAGCCATCCGTCAAGCCACTTGCAAATATAGTAAGACGCTACATTCGCTGCGACGGACAGGATAAAGGTAGAAATAGACTCCATTGGGCTTCACCTCCCTTCCCATAAAATGGGCGGGCAAGGCCGCAAAACAAGTATATCATAAACTTCGGCAAAAAGATACAGGAAACGATGCCGCGAGCCGGACTTTCCTACACAGGAAAGGCTCTGTCTTTGTACAACCTCTCAGTCTCACTTCGTTCGACAGCTCCCCTAGTAGGGGAGCCTCTGGCGAAACCGTTCACTTTGCGGGGACTGCCAAGGCCTCTCCTACAAGGAGAGGTGGCATCGCGTCAGCGATGACGGAGAGGTTGTACTAAGACGGGCCTGCCCTCTGTAGCAAGGCCCGCCCTTTTGCGCCATATCGGGCTTTCAGCGTCCAGTAGGAAGTGGCCCGGCCTGCCAAAGCCTCCCCTCGCTAGGAGCAACGGCGACGACCGCCGCCAGTGGCGGAAACAGGGAGGAGCTGTTGGGGCCGCGGCCAGCAGGATGCGAGCGGTAGCGAAGCAGACGCTGGGAGCCGCAACCCGGGCAGTGGCACGCCGCAGGCGTGACGGAGAGGTTTTTGTCCATTGCATACCTCCTTCCCACCCCGCATACACTCTCATCAGAGCAAGGACAGGAAAGGAGCATCACCATGGAGCTGAAAGTGTTCCGGGACGTTCTGCCTGCGGCGGGTGCGGACTGCACCGCCAAGGCGGAGCTGCCCCTCGAGACCGAACTACTGATCTCGGACTATCTGCCGCCGGTGCAACGCATCGTCAAGTGCTTCGCAAAGCCGGTGGTGCTGCAAAAGCAGCTGGCCCCCGGGCGGCTGACGCTGGAAGGATATTTGCGCTGTACCGTGTATTATCAGGGCGAAGAGGGGGCAGGGCTGTGCCAGACCGAGCAGAAGCTGCCCTTCACCAAGGCCCTCGAGCTGCCCAGCTTTGCGGCCACGGCGTGGACAGCCTGCGTCGAGGGCCAGACCGAATACCTCAACTGCCGGGCCGTCAACCCCCGCCGCATCGAGGTGCGGGGGGCCTACGGGCTGGTGGTGAGCGTCCACGCCCAGCTGTCCACCGAGGTCATCACGGCCCTCAGCGAGGGCGGCATCGAGCAGAAGCCGGTCACGCTGGCAGGGGTGCGGCGGGCCGCCACCCTCGAAAAGCTCGTGACCATCGAGGGGGCGCTGACCTTCCCGAAGCCCCCTGCCGCCATCCTCGACATCACCGGCACCGCCGAGGTGAGGGAGCTGAAACTGATGCAGGGCAAGGCCGTGGCGAAGGGGGTCTTGCACGTCCTCTGCGCATGGCGGGCCGAAGGGGACGCCGCCCTCCGCAGCCAGACCGCCGACCTGCCCTTCAACCAGATCCTGGATGCAGACGGCCTCAGCGAGGACTGCCGCTGCCTCTGCGTGCTGGAGCCGGTGGGCTTTGCGGCGGCGGAAGGGGAGACCACCGAGGACGGCGCGGCTTCCACCACCCTCACGGCCACGGCGATGCTGCGGCTGAGCGGCTGGCGTCCCTACCAGCTCCAATGCGTGGCCGATGCCTTCTCCACCCGCTTCGAGACGACCCTCACGCCCCAGACTCTCGCCACCGAGTCGCTGCTCTGCGCGCTGGACGAGACGACGGTGCTGCGAGGCTCCGGCCCTCTGCCCGACGCAGGAGCGCATATTTTAGCCTGCTTCGCGTCCTTCGGGCCGGTGAGCCTGACGCGGCAGGAGGGGAGAGCCGTTCTGACGGCCCGGGCCGTGGTGTCGGCCTTTGCGGAAAACACCCTCGGGGAGATGGAGTGCTACGAAAAGGCGCTGGACTACGCCCTGCCCCTCTCCGCCGACCTCCCGCCCGACACCGACGCCTACCCCGAGTGCTGGCTGAGCGTTCAGGACCTGCAATGCGCCAGCGCAGGCGGCGCGCTGGATGTGTCCCTCACCGTCCGGGCCGAGGGCGCGGTGCTGGCGCGGCAGACGGCCTCTCTCGTGGGGGCGGTGGAGCTGGGCGACCCCCTCGCCCCCGCCGACCCGGAGGTGTCGCTCCGCATCTGCTACGCCCAGCCGGGGGAGGAGCTGTTCGCCATCGCCCGGCGCTACCACGTCTCGCCCGGCCAGATGCTGGCCGCCAACGACCTCCCCGACGGCACCGCCCGCCTCGACGAGGCGCGGAGACTGCTGGTGCCGGGGGTGTAGGGGAGGATCCCCCCTTGTCCAACCTCTCCGTCACGGCTGACGCCGTGCCACCTCCCCTAGCGAGGGGAGGCCTTGGCATTCCGTAAAGCTTCGCCTCTTCGCCAGAGGCTCCCCTACTAGGGGCAACGGCGACGACCGCCGCCAGTGGCGGAAACAGGGAGGAGCTGTTGGGGCAGCGGCCAGCGGGATGCAAGCGGCAGCGAAGCAGACGCTGGGAGCCGCAACCCGGCCTTGTCGAACGGAGTGAGACTGAGAGGTTGTACTAAGACAGAGCCTGCCCTCTGCAGCAAGTCCAGCTCTGTAAACTTTCTGCACAGCGCTTGACTTTTGCGGGGGATCGGGTATCCTAAAGTCAGGAATGTCAAGGGTCAAGATCGTCACCCCAAAAAGGAAAAACCCCCTCGGAGTCGCTACCTCCAAGGGGGCTTTTCATTTAGTTGGGCTTACGGTCATCGTCGTACCGGTCAAGCCACTTGCAACGGCGACGACCGCCGCCAGTAGGATGCGAGCGGTAGCGAAGCAGACGCTGGGAGCCGCAACCCGGGCTCCTTTTAGTTACGCAGTGCTTTTTCACGCACTTCCGGTGTAACTGCTTTCAGAAGATTATAGAGGTCAATAATATCGGTGATTGCCTGCCGGTCCTGCACCGTCCATGTGTAATCAAACTTGCTATAATCCGTTCCCTCGAAACGCATGATAACGGTATCGGCACTCAAAAGGTTTCGCAACCATTCGACTTCACTGTCTTCCATTTCAAAGGTGGCCCATGCAAACCATTTACCAAGCTCTTTGTCGTATCCATAACCGGAGTTATCATAATCGCAAATGTAAGTGTACTTATAATCTCCACCGCGCAGAATGATGTCATCGATATCCAGCTCGGAAGAGCCCATGTAAGTAAAATCTTCCCAGAAAACAATAGTGTTCCCCTTGTCCCAGATATAAAGGTTGGGGCCAATGCCACACGTCTTGCGCTTATCGATGCTGTCATCATGCGGGGTTGTAATCGCCCAGCAGTCTTCTACTGCATCGTAGTTGACATTGCACTTTGCAAGTGCATCCTGAATACCAAGAATCTGCTGTGCTTCTGCCAGCACACCAAAATTGGTGACAGCAGCTTTTCCTGCATCATCCAACTGGTTATAGGCATCCAGAGCGGCCACGATTGCCGCGCGTCTGCTGCGCGTGACAGTACCGATCTGGCTGATCAGCGCTTCTACCTGCTCCGGCGTTACAGCACTATTCTGCTGCGCAAGCACCGCAAAAGGAACGTCCCCGGCGGGGCTGGCGGCCAGCGCGGGCAATGCAGTACCTGTCATCAGAGCGGCCACAAGGCTGCCTGCCACAATAACTTTGCATTTTTCTGTAATTTTCATTTGATTTGCCTCTTTCCTCTTGATTTCAGCTTATAGCTGTTGTAACACAAAATTATAGATACAACAAAAAGCAACGCCACAATTTCCTGCATCTGTTTGTCGAGCTCGCCCATCCCGGCGGGCTCTTTTTTTGTACCCATAAGCTCTTCAACGGTAATGCCAAAGTAGTCCGCAATTTTTTTGCGGCTGGACATTCTGGGTAAAGCGCCGTTTTTCCAGCTTGTCGGCATAGAGTTTGAAAAAACAAGTTCTTCTGCAACAGCAGCAGGTTTTTTCCCCCACACCGTCCTGTTGATCAGGTGTCAATGGGCGGGCAAGGCCGCAAAATAAGTATACCATAAACTTCGACAAAAAGATACAGGAAGCGATGCCACGAGCCGGACTTTCCTACAAAGGAAAGGCTCTGTCTTAGTCCAACCTCTCAGTCTGCTTCGCAGACAAGGCCGGGTTGCGGCTCCCAGCGTCTGCTGCGCTGTCGCTTGCATCCTGCTGGCCGCGGCCCCAACAGCGACTCCCTGTTTCCGCCACTGGCGGCGGTCGTCGCCGTTGCTCCTTGTAGGAGAGGCTTTGGCAGTCCCCGCAAAGTGAACGGTTTCGCCAGAGGCTCCCCTACTAGGGGAGCTGGCTGCGAAGCAGACTGAGAGGTTGTATGAAGGACAGCATGACCGTGAGCCGCAGTGGAGAAAACCTCTCCGTCATCGCTTGCGCGATGCCACCTCCCCTATCGAGGGGAGGCTTTGGCATTCCGCAAAGCCTCGCCTTTTCGCCAGAGGCTCCCCTACTAGGGGAGCTGGCTGCGAAGCAGACTGAGAGGTTGTATGAAGGACAGCATGACCGTGAGCCGCAGTGGAGAAAACCTCTC
>OGJI01003738.1_pt1 | contig 11141 bp, 10 predicted proteins | sample 1572031 | NCBI WGS metagenome assembly OGJI01 (sample SAMEA2582119, study PRJEB24529) | metagenome | biome: Human gut stool | place: China | collected 2011
TTCAGAATAGATTCGAACTGAAAGTTGTTTTTCATTTTTCCCTTTGGGGAATGCCTCGGCTTTCTCTTAGGAGGCGCTTGTTTTATCCGTTAAACTAACAGGACAAATATCTCACAAATGAAATTGTACTATATCTTCTCCCAAAAAACAAGTCTTTTATTTTATCAAGTTTGCATCAAATCATTTATAATTTTTTACAATTCCCTTGACTTTCTTGGTCGTTATATACCCGAGTTGTCCCTGGTAATATGTGCATTCTACCCTGATGAAAAAACTTATCCCTGAGCAAAACTTTTCTATACAATACTCTGGAGCAAAATCACGTTATACTTTAGTATATATGTCATCAGAAACAACAACGAACTTATTTATAAAAAGGGGACCTTAACTAATGAAAAAGAGATTATTCATCGTAGTAAATGATGTTTTACCATTGCTTGACACCAGAGCAGCAGAGGGAAACAACACTGTTGTAGGTACAGAGCCTAATCTCAAAAAATACGATAAAGAAACAGCTATGAAAAATCTGCCGGAAATGGAAGCAGCTTTTGAGTTTCCACAGGCAAAAGAATATATTGATAAACTGGGGATAGTATATAAGGGAAATGGAATTCTCAAAAGGATTTCAGGAGATCTGCTTCCAGAAGAAGCAATGCACTGTTCCCTTTAAGAGATACGCAATTCTGGTTAAAAGATGTTTTGGAGGAAACGGATAAAATTTTGGCACTTACTGACCCAAAATTAAAATCTTCAGAAAGCTGGTCAAAAAAGGCGGACGAAATTCGCGAACTTCGCAAACAGTATAATTTTCTCCAGGAATTTGAAAAGACAATAGTATATGCAAATGGAAAAACCTTTATAGCAGAAGAATATTCCGCGAGTACAAAATTTGTAATCTAATGTTAACAAACAGCGAATGGAAGTATCAGACATTTTATTCTTTTGCCGATTTAAGTGAAGACGCTTTCGCAGATATTCTGGATAAGGCTATCTGGCATCCAGATACACCCGTAGTAGAGAACACCTTTGTAGACAAAAAAGTTTTTAAAGAACCTATTGATAAGAGCTTCAGCGTCTTGATCAAACAGACCAATAACCGTGAAAATGATCTGGAAGAAGCTCCCGACCTGGAGAACGCAGTTTTATATGTAAAATACGATCCTGAAACTGACGTTATCGAAATCTGTGACCACGAGAAAGCGCGTAAGGAATTCAACGAAATCATGCAGAAAGCTCTCCCATTCAACAGCATTAACAGATAAATCCGCCTACCAGTTGGCTACCCCATTTTTTGTAGCAAAGCGGCTATTCATAATCCGCTTCGCTACTTATATATATCTCTTCCTCCTTAAGTAGTATAAATAAGAAAGTCCCCAACCACTGCTTATTGCCTTTCGCAATTAAAGTAGTGGGTGGGGACTTTCTGTTCTTCCAGCAGAATTTTATCTTTATCTGCCGCCTGTATTTTAATATTATTTATCTGTCAGAAATGGATCTGTCCCTGAAGCCAGATATTACCTCGAAAGCGTCTTCCAATCTCCGGTTCACCCAGGAGGTCTTTTTTGTTGATGCAGATATCGAACTGCATGTTATTGCTCTCTACTGTCATCTGAATGAGTTCTTCATTTGTCACCTCATTGCGGGTATGATGGATTTCCTGGATTTCTCCCAGAATTCCATACTGGTCACACTGGATTCCATGAGGCATGAAATAAGAATCCACGATCGTAAAAATATCTTCATTTACGATCCTGTGGGAGATCATGGAATATGTATCCATGTCTTCCATCGTAAGGCTTTCCATCGCTTCCTCGTCACCATTTCTGGCTGCCGCAATCAGTGAACTACGATTCTTACTGGTTTCCTTCTCGACCTTTACTGCTTCTTTATCTTTCAGGACCGGAAGAAGAATACGTCCCTCATCTGCAAGGCCGGATAAAGTCAATGGTTTGTTCAAAACATTTCCTTTGCTTTTTTCGAGCATATATCTCGCACCATTCTGCAGATAAAAGATCAATGTAATTCCTATTCTCAGATCGTCGCAGGCACCTGCAAAAGATTCTTTGTCTGCATGCCGTTCTACTGTCACCGGTTCATTCGTTGTAATGCCGGTTCCCTTAAAGAAAGGATAATAATATTCCACGTGAAACCTGTTATCTTCATCGTACTGACCGCAAACAGTAATTCCGCAGTCGTATCCATAACTTTTGGAGAATTCAGCAAAAGTGCCGTCCGGATGGTCTGAAACCACGTTTTTTTCATCGTAGTTTCGAATCACATCCAGCAGGATTTCTTTCATCTCCGCACGTTTCTTTATTTCTGAAAAACCGACTGCTTTTAAATAGCTGTGCAAAAGTACACCTCCATATCCTTATGCGCGGGTCTTTTTCTCAATTTTCTTCATGCCGCCCATGTATGGCTGCAGTGCTTCCGGAATATTTACGGATCCGTCAGCATTCAGGTTATTTTCCAGGAATGCGATCAGCATTCTCGGAGGAGCTACTACAGTGTTGTTCAGTGTGTGCGCAAGATATTTCTTGCCATCTTTTCCATTTACACGGATTCTCAGACGACGAGCCTGTGCATCACCTAAGTTAGAGCAGCTTCCTACTTCGAAATATTTCTTCTGTCTTGGAGACCATGCTTCTACGTCAAGAGATTTCACCTTGAGGTCTGCCAGATCACCGGAACAGCATTCCAGTGTACGAACCGGAATATCCAGAGAACGGAACAGATCAACAGTGTTCTGCCACAGTTTGTCAAACCACATCGGGCTTTCTTCTGGTTTGCAGACAACGATCATTTCCTGTTTTTCAAACTGATGGATACGGTAAACGCCTCTCTCTTCCAGTCCGTGTGCTCCTTTTTCTTTACGGAAGCATGGGGAATAACTTGTCAGTGTTTTTGGAAGTTCTTCTTCCGGAACGATCTGATCGATGAATTTACCGATCATAGAATGCTCACTTGTTCCGATCAGATACAGATCTTCTCCCTCGATCTTGTACATCATAGAATCCATCTCTGCGAAGCTCATAACACCTGTTACAACGTTGCTTCTGATCATGAAAGGTGGTACACAGTAAGTAAATCCACGGTTGATCATGAAATCTCTTGCATAGGAAATTACTGCGGAATGAAGGCGTGCGATATCACCCATCAGATAATAGAATCCGTTACCGGCAACACGTCTTGCGCTGTCAAGATCGATTCCATCAAAATTCTCCATGATATCTGTATGATACGGAACCTCAAAATCCGGAACAACCGGCTCACCAAATTTCTCAATCTCTACGTTCTGGCTGTCGTCTTTACCGATCGGTACAGAAGGATCGATGATGTTCGGGATCACCATCATATCTTTCAGAAGCTCTTCCTCAACCTCTTTCTCTCTCTGAGAAAGTTCCTCAATACGAGTTCCGGATGCAGCAACCTGTTTTTTAACCTCTTCTGCCTCTTCTCTTTTTCCCTGGCCCATAAGAGCACCGATCTGTTTGGAGATCTTGTTTCTCTCAGCACGGAGAGCCTCAACCTCCTGCTTGATCTCTCTGTTTTCTTTATCAAGTTCGAGAACCTTGTCAACCAGCTCCAGTTTGCTGTCCTGGAACTTATTGCGGATATTCTGCTTTACAACCTCCGGATTCTCTCTCACAAACTTAATGTCTAACATGATATTCCTCCTGTATTAAAAATATTCTTACTCTTTGCAGTTTTTTATTCCTTCTCAATCTCACCAAGGCCAAAGTTTACTGCTTTTCTCAAAGCTTCCACTTCTTCCTGACTAAGTACAACATAGGACTCACCTTTTACGATCTCCTTTAAATAAAGGAAACAGTTATCGCGGCTGTGAACCGCATTCAAGATCAGACCTGTATTGTTTTTATCAAGAAGCGCCAATGCAAAGCTGAGTTTTCCACCTACATCATCAAATGCATCATACTTCTCAACGCCATATTTGCTGAACATTACATTCATATTTTTTTTGATAAAGCTGATGTCATGATCATGATCTTCCTTTGCTTCATACAGCCGGTCGATCTGTGCAAATTTTCTTACAAAAACTTTTTCCAGTGACTGTGCATCTCCGCCTCTCATAAACATCTTGTACTTCCGTTCCAAACGGCTGAGACGCATATTGCTACTCACCACATTGATCAGAAGAATGATGGTAAGGATCAGCAAAACAATGATCACAATCCCGGAATCAATTCCCATGCTTTCAAAAATCCCGCTCATTCTGCCTCCTATCTGATAGATTCGAACAGATCAATGATCCTCTCCAGTTCATCTCTGGAATAATATTCAATTTCAATTTTACCTTTGTTGTTTTTCTTTCGCTGAATGGATACCTTTGTTCCCATGATACCTTTCATTTTTTCTTCCAGGCTCTCATAAATGGCATCTTCTGCTGTGTTTCTCTCTGTTTTTACTTTTTTCGCAGGAGAAACCAGATTCTTTACAAGTTTTTCCGTCTCACGAACACTGAGTTTTTCATCAAAAACCTTCATGGCTGTTGTTTCCTGAAGAGCTTCATCAGAAATTCCCAGAAGTGCTCTCGCATGACCAGCTGAGATCATATCTGCAATTACCATTTCCTGAACTTTTGAAGAAAGCTTCAGAAGACGCATGGAATTAGTTACTGCAGTTCTGCTTTTGGCAACTCTGTCTGCGATTTCATCCTGTTTCAGGTGAAACTCTTCCATCAGACGTTTGTATGCCATCGCTTCCTCTATAGGATTCAGGTCTTCCCGCTGAATGTTCTCGATCAAGGAAATTTCTACGATTTCCTGGTCTGTAAACTCTTTTACAACAACAGGAACTTCCTTGAGCCCTGCCATCTTGGCAGCTCTCCAGCGGCGTTCGCCTGCAATGATCTCAAAATAATCCTTCTTATCGGATACCAACAACGGCTGAAGAACACCGTACTGTTTAATGGATTCCGAAAGTTCCAGCAGCGCATCCTCATCAAAATGTCTTCTGGGCTGATTCAGATTTGGTTCTACGCTGGAAATTTTCACAAGTCGTTCTGCGGCCGGACTATCTTTTTCAGTTGGTTTGTCTTTTTTTACAACTGCAGATCTTGTCTTTTTTGCAGGTTCCTTTGACGGACCGCCTGCTTTGTTCGGGATCAGTGCGTCAAGACCCTTTCCAAGGCCTCCTGTTCTTCTTCCAGCCATCACTCGCCCTCCCTGCCTATAACTTCTTCTGCCAGGAGGCGATAACTCTCTGCTCCTGTAGATCGTGAATCGTACAGATTGATCGGTTTTCCATAGCTTGGTGCCTCTTCAAGTCGTACATTTCTCGGTATGATCGTTTTGTATATATTCTGGTCCAGGTTTTCTTTTACATTTTCTACAACCTGAAGTGACAGATTTGTTCTGGCATCATACATAGTAAAGACCACGCCTTCGATCTTCAGTCTCTTATTCAATCGGTCTCTTACCAGTTCGATGGTATGTATCAACTGTGACAAACCTTCCAATGCATAATACTCACACTGAATCGGCACCAGAACGGAGGTTGCGGCTGTCAAAGCATTAATTGTAAGCATGCTCAGTGACGGCGGACAATCCATGATTATGTAATCATATTTCCGGCGAAGTTTATCCGTGATCTTTTTCAGAATAAATTCTTTATCCTCAAGATCAACCAGTTCAATTTCTGCACCGGAAAGATTCATATTCGATGGTATCAGGTCAACATTATCTACAACGTTCTTTATAATGGTATCCTTGGTCTCTGCTTCTCCAAGCAGCAGCTCATAAAGGGTGTTTTCTACTGCATTCTTGTCTGCGCCAAGTCCACTGGTCGTATTTCCCTGCGGATCAATGTCGATGGCAAGAACCTTTTTCCCTTTTTCAGCAAGGCAGGCCGATAGATTGATGGCTGTCGTTGATTTTCCAACCCCGCCTTTCTGATTGGCAACTGCAATGATTCGTCCCATTGTACCCCTCCTTTTTATTTTTTTAAGGGATTTTTACTCATTGGATATCATTATAACACTTTTATTTTTAAACTGCCACATAATGTTTCACGTGAAACAATAGAAAATAGGTTTTGAATTATTTTATTTATTGTGTAGTATACCCAAACTCATTCCGGACTAAACAGAAGTTTGACAGTAACAGTACATCGATTATAAAGTCCATCAACTCCGCATAAACTTCCAGTTTTATTTGCTGTCAATCAGACTATATATTTTACGCCATTACGCCATAAAAACGTACCGAGAAATGAAGTTCCCATTTATAGATATTTTGCTGAAATTGTTCTGATTTATCGTAATCTCGAAAATAATTCGATTTTCTCGGTATAGATATTATCTTTTATGGAACCTTGCACACTGCTACATAGGCATCGAAATCCCTTTCTTTTACAGCATTTATAGCATTTTCAAATTTTATCTGAACACTAAAAACATTACTATTATTATCAAGCGAATAAAAGCATCTGTAAACACATTCGCTGTTCTACACTGAATAACTGCTTCGCGATTTACCAAAAGGACTACAAGCTACTCTTCCCTGATAAGAAGCAGTTCTTCAACCACTGCTTATCGTTTCTTGCAATTGAAGCCAAAAACAGGGGGGAACTCCTGATTCGAGTCATACAAACAAAAGCATCCGCAGTTGCTACGCAGCTTTACACCGAATAACTGCTTCGCATTTTATCAAAACTTGCTTGTACTCTTCCTGATACAAGCAAGTCACCAACCGCTGCTTATTGCTTCTTACACTTGAAGCAGGGGACCTCCTGACGCGATTAAAAACTATATCACGCTACCGTAAAGCGCATATGAGTTGTCGTTGTTGCGAAACATTTTTTAAGTCAAGCGGATAAAAACATCCTCTTCACTACTGCTCATAGCTTAATAAATGCTTCGCAGTTTATCAGAAGGAGACTGTACTTCTCCTGATACAAGCAAGTCCCCAACCGCTGCTTATTGTAGTTCACAATTGAAGCAGGTGAATTACTTGATTCGATTAAAATCTATATTAAACCTACCATAAAACACATAAGCACGAACTACAGCTGTTTTTTATTTCTGCAATTGTCAAAGATGGGGTTATAACTCTTTATTCTTAATCTGTCTTCGGATGTTTCACGTGAAACATCCGAAGATGGATTATCAAACCAATATTCATAATTGAATCAAGTGACTTCCTCGATCCGGTTAAAAATGCCATCAACGAAATCGATCCAGGACACGGTTTGACTTGTAACTGCAAGGGTACTGAACAGTTACGAACACATTATAAAATCAATGAGAAATATCAAAAAAATACTCCGATATATTCTCTCTGGCATTATCTATATCACGAAAGCATATAAAAAATACAAGAAACTCCATCCACAAAATAATGTGGCTGTTATCTTTATATTCCCCAAAAGCATCTATATATAGTAAATGGAAACTTCTTTTCCCGGAGTGTTTTTATAGTGTGAAATACATGTATCTCTCGCGAAAAAAATATAATATTATGAAACTGAAATTTTCGATTTTTGTTTATTTTATTATGTTTACGAAAGATTTGCGTATTTATTTCATTTTTCTTCCAATCCTGTTATATATTCGTTATGTACATGTTAACTAAAGGCTTTTTCAAGCATAGTTTCATTTTGTAATATCCAATATAAAATGTATCTGAATAAGGTTCCGGCATAGAACTGGCATAAAATAAATTTCACTTAATAGGCTTTTTTCTTCTAAATCAAGCCGTAAAAGACTTCCCTGTCTTCCCTTTATCCCAGTCATGCGGACAAAAATTTTTGCATTCGATCACAGTTTTACACAAAATAGCTGTTTTACAGTTTATCAGGAAGAGTACAAGTATTTTCCCACCCACAGCTTATTATTTTTTTTATAATCGAAGCAGCTGCTTTCTTTTATTCGATCAATCAAAATTTCACATGTTTAAAGTAGGAACGGATCTATATTTTATCTTTTTGCCGTATGTGTGCAGGTGCACATTTTATATTTTAAGGCTTTTTTATATGTACATGCGTGTAAAGTACGTTTTATCGTACTTTTTTATTTAAAGTACTATAATTTGTACTTTAATACTTTTTTATTCGTAAATATCCTATTATTTCTCTTTATTTGCCAGTATTTTCTTTTATAAAGTCCTTTTTATCGTACTTAACGTTTGTTTTATTATCATTATCATAGTGTTCTCTTCGCAGAAATAATCTCTCATTTCTCTTTATTTCATCCTTACTCTTATATCGTTCTTCTATAAAATCCCCCATATTTTCCGCCTTCCCCTCCATTTTTTCATATAAATACACATTTTTACTACATTCACTTAACTTGTTAATTCCCCATCCAGTTCACAAAAGCATCTGACCGAAATCATGGGGAATACTGATGACAGTATCTGGCAACTCACCTTCAAGTGTGCAAACATATCTATCCAATTTGGGATCAAACGAATAAAAATACCCGTATTCGCTACGCAGTTCTACACCCAATAGCTACTTTGCAATTTATCAGGACCTGCTTACAATGTACCCATAACAGTGGCCACATGAATTAGTGCAGTACCTTGTTTTTAGACATGCCCACTATTCTTTTCCCTGCTTCTAAACGCCGTTGCATTCTTCCTAATACACGCCACCCACTGCTTATTACTTATTACTTTTTCGTAATTGAAGCAGGGGACTTACTGTTAACTGGTAATATTATCCTCCGAGTTTTTTTGTGCGCAAAGACCACTGAAAGCCCTGGACATACCATGCAAATTTATGTGATTAGCATAATTTCTGTGCATCGCGAAGTGTATTACCAAGAACGGAGTGATCAGTAATCAGGAAACTTCTTGATTTAAAATTCAAGCAGATAAAAGCATCCGCTTCACTACTTGCTCATAACCGAATAAGTGCTTCGCAGTTTATCCGAAGGAGCCTGCACTTCTCCTGATGCAAGCAAGTTCCCCTGATTATTGCTTTTCGAAATCGAACCAGGGGACTTATTTGATTTAGTTAAAAACACTTCTTCTCTTGCCTCATTTTCCCCTGAAATGCTATAATCCATAAAGAAAGCATCCGCAAACTCCTTGCAGTTTGCGGCTAATACATTGTTTCGTAAATAACTATACCAATCGCGTGGGATGTGGATTCGAATGTGCAGGTATAAAAATGCAGGCGTAGCTGGCTATGCTGAGGCTTTTAGATCTGTGCAGTCGGATTCACCAACAAGTAATTGGTATAGTTATTTCGAAAACAATGTACTAGTACAGCGAAAATTAAGTTTCTGCTATATTGACGTAGGATGATTTTCTCATATGCAAAGCGAAGGAATGAGGCGTAGCGGTGGCTACGGCGATTGACGACAACGCAGCATATGAAAAATCAGACAAGTCAATATGGCGGTTACTTAATATTCGCTGTACTAGTCATTTATCATCTGATTGAAAGGAATATTTTATACATGAACACCACAAATAATCGCAACGATTTCTATAAAGAACAATTAGACAAGACTTTAAATGGCAATGAAAAGATCGAAACTGCCATTGCAGCACTCCAAAAAGAAGCAACCGAAGAAATGCTTGCTCATACTCTCACCGTGATCCGTCACAGAATGCAGGAGCAGGCACAGCTGATCATTGCTGTAGAACCTCCAAAAGGTGATGGAAAAATTTCTCTTCATGCGATCAAAACCAACGACGGAAAGCAATGGTGGGCTGCATTTACCAGCTTTGACGAAGAGTTAAAAGGCAGTGATAAGATCATGTCCACATTTACCGCAGATATTGATAAGATTTTTGCTTCTGCATTGCAAGAGCCGTCTGTTGAGGGAGTAATTCTCAATCCATGGAACCGCACACTAATGCTGAACAAAACCCTTATCAACATCATCCTCGGCAATCCTGTATAGCATCAGCTCTGTCGGATAACAAGTCCAATGTTTCACGTGAAACACTTGGTATTTTACTGAAGTATAAAAGCATTCCAGCGGATAACAGCATCCGCTTCGCTACTTGCTCATAACCAAATAACTGCTTCGCAGTTTATCAGAAGGAGCTTTTCCTTCTCCTGATACAAGTAAGTCCCCTGCTTATTGCTCTTCGCAATTAAAGCAGGGGACTTACTTGATTCGGTTCGAAATCTGATTTCTATGTATCATGAAGCATATTGGCGATGCTACTGTTCACTGATAATATTCCGTAAGTTTTTTTGTGAACGAAGGCCGCAGAAAGCCCGAAGCCATACCGCACCAAATTATGCGATCAACATAAATTCTTTGCATTGCGAAGCGCGTTACTAAAAGCAGAACGAACAGCAACTTAGCGATCATTGTCAAGAACAGAATGGACAGTAGCGTCAGCATACAATAACAAGGTTAGGGTTCCCACAAAAGCATTGTAAATTTTTCGTTCCTGTCGTATAATAAAGCAAAGAAATATTCAGAAAAAATCAGATCAGATACCTGAATTACGTTACATCTGTCCTGATTATTTTTACGAATTCCAGGAGGCTTTTTAATGAAGAAAAATGGACACAGACTACTTACTCTTGCAGCTTTAGTCGGAACTGCCGCAGGTGTTATTCATATTGCTAACCGTTTCATAGATGCCACATCTCAGCTTAAAGATATGCTGGAACAGCCACACAGTAAAACCTATGACTGGCGTTTTGGAAAGATTTTTTATACAAAACAGGGACATGGCACCCCTATTCTTCTTATTCATGATATCATGCCAGGTGCTTCCGGTTATGAATGGAATGCCATAGAGAAGCAGCTCGCAACCGAACATACCGTTTACACCATTGATCTTCTTGGATGTGGACGTTCCGAAAAACCGGATATTACTTATACCAATTTTGTATTTGCTCAGTTACTCTGTGATTTTGCCAAGAATGTGATTCGTGAGGAAACCGATGTTATTGCCAGTGGTTTCTCAGGTTCTTTTGCGATCATGGCTTACCGTAACAATTCCGACCATTTCCGCAAGATCATGCTGGTCAATCCACCAAGCTTCAGTTCCCTGAAGCAGGCACCTTGTAAAGACAACAAGCTCTTTAAGTATTTTATCGAGCTTCCGATTTTCGGAACTCTGATCTATCATATGGTAGCTTCCCGCGAATCCATCAGCAGTCTGTTTATGGAAAAGCTGTTCTACAATCCCTTCCATGTACCA
>OGJI01003742.1_pt1 | contig 11124 bp, 10 predicted proteins | sample 1572031 | NCBI WGS metagenome assembly OGJI01 (sample SAMEA2582119, study PRJEB24529) | metagenome | biome: Human gut stool | place: China | collected 2011
GATCACCAGAGTCAATCATGTCTGATTTTGTGACCTTATCGGCAATACGGTTTGAAGTCAACCAGTAGTCGATTCTCCAGCCTGTATTGTTGATTTTAGATGTTTTACTACGTTGGGCCCACCATGTATAGGCTCCTGTAACGTCGCCATTGAGGTGACGGTAGGTATCTGTGAAACCTTTGGCAAGGAGGTTAGTGAAGCCAGCACGTTCTTCATCTGTAAAACCAGGTGAACGACGATTACTTGAAGGGTTAGCCAAGTCGATTTCCTTGTGGGCAACATTATAGTCACCAGTCGCAAGAACGGGTTTCTGAGCGTCCAATTCAGCTAGGTAATCCGCATATTTTTCATCCCAGATTTGACGTTCAAGCAGACGTTTGAGGCCATCACCAGCATTTGGTGTGTAGACCTGTGTCACAAAGAAATTGTCAAATTCGAGAGTGATGATGCGCCCTTCACAGTCCATGGTTGAAGGTGCCCCAATTTCAGGATAAGTAATGACCGGTGTCAATTCTTTTTTATACAAGAACATGGTTCCAGCATAACCTTTACGGGCAGGTTCAACAGATGAACGCCAAGTATTGTCATAGTCAGGGAAGTAGTCTTCCAAGATTTGCAGATGTTTTTTAGTCGGACCTTTGGCAGACAGTTTTGTTTCTTGAATAGCAATGATGTCTGCATTTTCGGCGACTAAAGTGTCGATAACAGCACGTGACAATTGAGCACGTGCAGAATCACTAGTAAGAGCGGCGTTTAGGGAATCAATATTCCAAGAAATTAATTTCATGTGTACAGTTTCCTTTTTTGAATCTTTCCTTTCTATTGTAGCAGAAAATAAGGTGTCAGGCGAGTTATGGGCTTGATAAGGGAAGCTAGGAGGAGTATACTTATCTTAGATTGAGAGGTACATATTAATGAAAAAGCAATCCTACATTTATTACTTGTTTTGGGGTCTCTTGTTGATACAAGTCTTTCTTACAATCATGATTTGGTGGTCACAGGGGCTAGTGCTTCCTCTTGTTATTTTTCCGGGGATGAGTTTCTTCTTTTTATCTTACTTAAGGTATCTCTTAGGCTACAACCTTAAGCAATCTCCCTCAGAACCCTTATTTGTCCTCCGTAGGTATGGCCTTGGAACCAGTTTAAATCCCAAAAATCCCCTAGGCTATAAGATTAGTATCCTAGTGGTCGTGGGTGCTTTAGTTTTACTTTTCTGCCTAACCCTATTAGCCTTTCTTGGAAAATAGAGTCTTAGGTTTTTTTATTTGTAATTATCACTAACTAGTTATAATGTATTCTCATAACAAATAAAAGAATCACTGGAGGAAAGATTTATGACGATTGAACTTGGCATTTCAACTTTTGGAGAAACAACCCTCCTAGAATCGACTGGAAAATCTATCTCTCATGACCAACGTATTAGAGAGCTCGTTGAAGAAATTGAACTGGCGGATCAGGTTGGACTAGATATTTATGCGATTGGAGAGCATCACCGTGAAGATTTTGCGGTGTCGGCACTGGAAATTGTTCTTGCAGCAGGTGCTGTAAATACCAAGAAGATTCGTTTATCTAGTGCAGTAACCATTTTGTCATCTATTGACCCTGTTCGTGTCTATCAGCAGTATGCAACTATTGATGCTCTGTCAAATGGTCGTTCAGAAATCATGGCGGGTAGAGGCTCTTTTATTGAGAGTTTTCCACTTTTTGGCTATAATCTTTCAGATTATGATGAACTTTTCAATGAAAAACTAGACATGCTTTTGGAAGTCAAAAAGCACACGAATGTAACTTGGCAAGGTAATCATACTCAGTCTGTTGACAATCGCCCTATGTATCCACGAGCAGTCCAAGATGATTTGCCGATATGGGTAGCGACAGGTGGTCACATTGAGTCGACCATTCAAATTGCGGAAAAAGGTCTGCCAATTGCCTATGCTACAATTGGGGGAAATCCGAAGGCCTTTACTAAATTAGTAGAAGTTTATAAGGAAATCGGTGTTCGAAATGGTTATTCGGATGAACAACTTAAGGTGGCTGCTCATTCTTGGGGATGGATTGAAGAAAATAATTTCCAAGCGATAGAGAATTATTTTTATCCAACGAAACAAACGGTGGATAACATTGCTAAGGATCGCCCACATTGGTCTGAAATGACTAAAAAGCAGTACTATGCTAGTGTTGGACCAAACGGAGCCATGTTCGTTGGGGACCCCGCTCACGTCGCTCAAAAAATCATTCGTATTATTGAGGATTTACAGCTAAATCGCTTCATGCTTCATCTCCCAATTGGTTCTATGCCACATGAGGCTGTTCTAAAGGCTATTAAACTTTATGGTGAAGAAGTGGCGCCGATTGTTCGTCGTTATGCCGATTGTTCGTCGTTATTTTGAAAATAAAGGATAATAGGTTGAAGGTAAGCCTCAAGTTCTCTCTACTATTGTCAGCATCCCTGTTCTATGATAGGATGGAAGATAATTGATAAAGAGAAGAGGAAAATTATGCGAAAGCTGTCAGAAGCAGAATGGGTAAGTCGTTTTGAGCAAGTTCAAGGGCGGAAACCGAAACCAGATGAACTACAATTAGCTTATCAGTCTGGCCTTATTGGAATCTCGAAAAATTATAATTATATCTATATTCTTCTGGGGGCTCTAGTAGCAATCGTAGTTGGCATTGGCTTGACTCTAGTCTCTAGTTCAATGAAGAACGTCAAACAGACTAAGTCATCTTCCACAGTGGCTAGCTCGATATTTTCATCGACAGATAAGGCTAGTGCCTCATCAAGTACTTCATCGACCGGAAATACGAGGACAAGTGAATCTAGCAGTGCAAGTATTGACACACCTGATGCTAACCATGCCAAGGAAGCCTATACTGAAAATCCACGTTGGACCAATGATAAGGCTAGTCGACTTGCTAGTTTGATGGTTTCTTGGGGCAATCAGATGAATCAGCCTGGATACAAAGAAATCACCAATGAGGCTTCTTCTTTGCCTATCCGTTGGATGTCGGACCATAACCAGACTGTGGATGCTACTTATGCTGCAAATGGTAATAGCAGTTCTGAGTATACTATTGTTTCCGTTTACGAGAGATGGGAAAATGTATCAGTTCACCGTTATTTCTTTACCATTAAAGAAGATGGGACTCCCTTTGTTCTTTATTCACCAACTACCAATGGTGGTGTCTATTATGTCAAAGAAACAGAAAATGCAGACCTTAAATCAGGATATGCAGATATTGTAAACAATTAAAAACTAGGAATCCGACTGGGTTCCTAGTTTTTACTTTGAAGACAAGTCAAGCTGTGCTCAGCTCGTCTGCAGTTATTCGCTCTTATTTAACCTTCTTAGCTAACATGGTTGCAAATTGAAGGGCGATGGGATTGCCATATTCATCCAAACGGTGAAGGTGACCAAGATTTTCATTATACTTGACTAACTCCCAATCACTATAATAATTTTTCAACTCCCCCTCTTCAAACGTAAATGGGAAAGGCATGGTACAAGGGTGTTCCTCGGTATCCATGGCACAAACAATCAGATTGTAACCACCTACGACAGTACGCTCTTGCATATTCTTGATAATAGCCGGAATTTGATCGGGATCAAGGAACATGAAGACCACTGTTGAGAGGATGAAATCAAAGGTCTCAGACTCAGGAAGAGCAGCAGCATTGATATCGTAGTAGCCAGCTCTAACATTGTAATTTTCCTCATCTGCAATCATTTGGATACGTTGTGTAGCTTCGTTATTAACATCAACGGCTGTAACATCATGCCCAAGAGATGCCAAATAAAGAGCGTTACGACCGTGACCACAGCCTAGGTCAAGGGTACGACCAGGTTTGATATGGCCAGATTGGACTGCTTCAAGAACCTCGGAATGGGCTTTAGTATCATACTTTTTAGCCATGTAGTCTTCAGGTTTACAGTAAAATGAAAGATAGCATTCCAAATCATCTGAAGCAGCAGCGATGCGATGCCAAGCTTGTGGTTCAACAAAAGGAATTTCTGTCTCGGGGGTAAAGAGGTGCTCTGCAGTAACCTCTCCCTCTTCATCTAATTCGTAGAAGTGAAGAGATCCTGATAAAATGGTCAATTTAGCCCAAGTTCCCACCTTAGTATTGTGTTTTTGCGTCACCATTTCCGGAAGTGTTGTAGCTGTCCAGTTTGGTAAACGTTTGTAGCAAAGAAGTTGCTGATCTATAGTCATTTTATGAGTTCCTTTCAAACGGTATGGCTCTATTATAGCAAAAGTATGGAAAAAGAAAAAAAGCCTAGCCGGGTGAGCTAGACGCTTTTCTTGTGAGAGATCTGATAATCTAGGAATGGGAAAAGTGTTTGGGGAAGATAGTTATAAATGTTAAGAAGGGTTCCTAGACTATTTAGAAAATGTTTATGAGAATAATAAATTTTAAATGATAAAACGCTTATCTACAGCTCATTATATCTCTCTTTACATTATCTATTGTACCAAAAAAAACCAGAGAAAACTTACATATATCAAAAATATGTAAGAAATAATCATGAACAGTCATTTTCTGGTCTTGAATGGTAATTTTGTGAGAATTATTTTGAACGATTACTAATCTAGTGAGCTAATACCAACGACTATGTGCTTTAATAGACTAAAAAACGCCTAGCTGCTGTTGCTAGACGTTCTTTATTAGGAGAGATCTGGAAATCTAGGAATGGGGGAAAAGTGTTTGGGGAAGATAGGTATAAATGTTAAGAAGGGTTCCTAGACTATGTTATTCTGTTTATGAGAATAATGAGCAAAAACTAACAAAGTTGAGTTTTCTAACTCATCCGGTCTCTCTTTACATTTTCTATTTTACCAAAAAAAATGGAGAAAACTTTACATATTTTTAAAATATGTAAGAAAAAATCATGAACAGTCATTTTCTGGTCTTGAATGGTCATCTCACTTGTATCAAAAAAGCAGAACCTGATAGGTCTGCTTATAAATTGTAGTGATGGTGTAAGAACTTAAATCTTGCTATAGAGTTTCTTAACATTGTTAATATCAACTGGTTGGATACTTGTCTTACCACCTTTAGGTTCCATTACAGAGGCAACAGCACTGTTGTGCTCAAGTCCAATTGAGTGTCCTAATTCGTGTTGCGCAGTGTTAAGGAGTTTTCCACCATTCTTTTGATAATAATTGTTTTGAACATGGAAGCTATTCAAGTAAACAGTAGCATTACTATATTGCTTTGTTGGGAGGTAGTAAGTAGAGTAGGTAACCCCAAGAGGAGCTGCTACATTACCTTCATAACGTTCATCAGCAATGATGTTAGCTTTTTGTTTATCGTTAGTGAGCAAGAAATTAAAAGCACCAGTGTTATTCCAAGAAGTGATAGCCTGTTTGTAGGCGTTCACGATTTCAGGATTTTTAGCATTGATGAAGACTGTTGCTTCCTTACTTGACCAGTGAGGAGTGTCGTAATTCTCTTTTACCAGTTCGTTATTCTTTTGCCATACTTGAGCAACTCGGTCCACTGGTTTAGCAGGTTGGATAGGAGTGGCTTTAGGAGCTGTAGGTTTAGTGACAGTCGTTGTTGGTTTCTTGGGTTGAGTTGTAGGAGTTGTAGGTTTGTTAGCGACTGTGGCCACTTTTTTAGGTTGACTAACAGCAGGAGTTGATTGTTTAGGTTTCGGTGTAGCTGTTGTCGTTGGTTTTGTAGAAGGTGTTAATGGTTTTGGAATATAAGTAGATATAATCTTATGAACGTTACCATTATTAATTTCTGTTGACACCCATGTAGCACCATCTTTTGACCAGGTTTGTGCTTGAGCAACAGTTTCGGTCTTTGGTTCAGCTTGATTTTCTACAGCCTTCTGATTGCTATCTGTATTTGTCGGAATTCTAGTCTCATAGGTTTTGCTGCCAGTCTGGCTGTCGACAGTACTATTAGCTGTTTGACTATCTTGTTTCAATTCCTCAAAAGTCGTAGTATTTGCGGGAGTTTGTTCATAGTCATTTTCATGTGTATGAAGACCATCCACAGAGGTATGTGACACAGTAGTCACAGTAGTAGGTGTTTCACTAGATACACCTGTTTGAGCGATGATATTTGTATTTGTAGCTGTTTCAAGTTCGGAAAATGTCAGAGCCTGATTAGGATCTGAAACATAGGTTTGATCCGCAGAGGCATGCTGAGGACTTCCCACAAGAAAAGCACTAATGATACCGACAGTTGCAAGGGTCAAGATGGTCTTTGTCTTAGTCCCTTGTGTTTTAAATGAACGTAACATAACTTTCTCCTTTTTAATATCAAACAAAAACAGTTCTCATGATAACACCTAAAAATGAAGATGAAATGACAAGGAGATAACAATTGTTTTATAAATGAAATGTGGTGAGTTAAAAAGATTTTATGCTGTAAAAAAAGGAATATTATCCGATTAATTATGATAAAATGTTAGGTAGGTATATTAAAGTATATTAGAAAGAAAGAGGGAAATAAGATGCTTTCTATTATCGTCCTTGAAGATGATGCCTTGCAGCGTCATCGTGTTAGTCGTTTATTGGACGAAGCAGTTGAGGAGTCGAAGGCCGTTGTTGATGGGATTACCTTTTATGAGCAGGGTCAGGAATTGTTAGATACTGACAGGGACTCAGGTAAATCCATGGTTTATCTTTTGGATATTGACCTCAAGAATCAGACCAAGCAGGGACTAGATATTGGCTTGGAGATTCGAAAAGAAGATTTAAAGGCACAAATTGCTTTTGTAACGGCCTATTCCGAATTTATGCCTTTGACCTTTCGTTATAAGATTCAAGCCCTTGATTTTGTAGATAAATCCATGGACGATGTGGATCTTAAGAGAGCCCTAGTAGAACTATTAGATTTTGCTCAGTCACAGGTTGAACAAGAAACTAAGGCTCAGAGCCTAACTGTCAAAACAGATAAAAATGATGTCAATCTTCCTTATGAAGATATTTTATATATTGAGACAGCTCCGGTACCCCATAAGTTGATTGCCCACACCAAGTTAAACTTGGTAGAATTCTATGGAAAGATTGCAGAGGTAGCAAAGTTGGATGACATTTTCTTCCAAACGCATCGCTCCTTTGTTGTCAATGTTAGCAATGTCGCCAGCGTTGATCGTACAGCTAATATGGTATTTTTTGAGGGTGATGAGTCTTGTCTGCTCTCGCGCACACGTAAAAAGGAATTTTTGGAACGGTTGAAAAACCGTTAAAGTTTTAGCTCTCCTTTTTTCTTTAATTGTTATTGAAATTTTTCTGAAATTAGGGATAACTATTCAACTTTATCTCATTTATTATCAGGAATTATGATAGAATAGCAGTATGACCTTTTGTTGTTTATTTAGAATCTTTAGAAGGAAGTTGCTAACCATTAAATGATACTCAATTTACAAATTGCATTAGAGTTTCTTTTGCATTTCATCGTTATACAGTGGATTTACGAAAAGACTAGCCTGGTTAGGATACCACGTATGATTCTTCCTATTGCGTTCCTAGTTGAATGTATAGGGGGAATACTGGGGATGTCATATAATGTCGGTTTGTCCTTTATGACACCTTTCTACCTTCTTTTCTATGCTTATTTCTATGGCAAGGAAAGAACCACCAATATGTTGGCGTTTTATGCCTTCTATCCTCTTGTTCTTTATCTTTTGATTTTTAATGGTTATGCCTACTTTTTGATGCCGGGATTTGGTATCACATCGGATTTTCTTAACAAAAGTTATCTTTATTTTATTTTCTTTGACCTTTTAATTATTCCAACATTTGTTGCTCTTTCCAAACTTCTTAATATTGATTTTAAATATTTGAGGGTTTTGGAGCGAGATCGCAAATTTGGTCGGATAATGTTTTTCACTAACTTTGTTTTGATTAGTTATGTGATTATGAACTATTCCGTAGTTGTGGCTTCGCGTTTCTTTGATTTGTACTATGCTGGCCATATTATAACCTTGATTGGCTATATAGCGATTCTTTATGCTGTTTACAGTGTCAATAGATACGCAGATGAGTACTTTGAAAATGAGCGAAGAAAAGAAAATCGTCGTCACTTGGATGACCTAGAGAAGTATTCTGAGCAGGTTGAAAGTCTTTACGAAACGTTACGCAGTTTCCGTCACGACTATACTAATGTCATGATTTCGCTTAATGAAGCCATTCAGATGAAAGACATTGACCAGATTAAGATGATTTATGACAGTGTCCTTAAAGATTCTGCATCAGATCTGAATCAGCAAAAGTTTGATTTAGCAAAACTAACACGAGTGACCAACATGCCACTCAAGAGTCTTCTATCATCTAAATTGGCTGAAGCTTTTGATAAGGGAATTCAATGTCATGTTGAGGTTGAAGAAGGTGTTTTCTTCACAGAAGTGCGTGCTCTAGACTTGATTACAATCATATCCATTCTTTGTGACAATGCTATTGAAGCTACTGTATTGGCAGATAAACCAAAATTATCTATTGCTATCTTTAAGATGGAAAATCAATCAGTTATTGTTGTTGAAAATTCAACTAAGGAAGCTTATATTGATGTAACTCCTTTGAAACAAAGAGGATTTTCAACAAAAGGAACAGGTCGAGGGTTGGGCTTGGCAAATATCGAAGAGATTCTCTTTAGATACGATAATGTCACGCTTGAAACGGAATCAGCACAACACCGTTTTGTCCAATTATTGTCTATTACACCAAAAGAAGATTAATGGGGATTTAATAAGAATTTTTAGAATTCTTGTTAATCCCTATTTTTATGTTAAAAAGTATGGTAAAATAGGGAAGTTAATCATGTGTTTTTTAATTCAGGGGGATTTATTATGTTGAAAGACGAATGGTTAGAGTACTTTGAGGCTGTGAATGGCCGAAAACCAAGACCAATCGACTTTAAAGAAGCCTTGGAACGAGGAGAGTTTGTTCTCTCTGAAGGTGCAGAGGCTAACCAAGTAGCTGATCAAGGAGAAACATCAGCTGACCAACAGTTTGAAGAAGAAACCGCAACTGCCAGAGCGCTAGCCCAGTCTCAGAAAGAGCGTGACAACGCGCAAGAGGCCATGGCAAATGCGGCCCAAGAAAAGAGAAAGGCCCTGTCTCAAGAGACTGTTGGTCAAGTAAGAACCATTCAGTCGGGCCGTCAGGCTGAGGATATTCAAAAAGAAGAGGAACAACGCAAACGCGTCGCAGAGGCTAAGGAGCGTTTGGCAAGTTATGCGCCAACCCGTCCAGATGTAGGAAATCATTCTGTTAATACCTCGAGTGAGCCTAATCAATCTATTCCAGTTTTCAGTAACCAAGCACAGCATCTTGGATTGTCTGAGGATTTGACAAAACTTGATTATAAGGAAGAAAAAGCAGCTAAGAAGATTGCTCGTCAAGCTGCTCGTGATAAGAAAAAGGCTGAAAAATTAGCTGCTAAAGCTAAATCTAAGGAAGAACAGACAGTTGCCAAACTAGAAAAGAGATTGGAAAGTCAGGTTCGTCTTCTAGAAACGATTCAAAACGCTAATCAAAAATCGCAAAAGGCCAAAAATTGGGGTAAAGGAACCTTGATTTCTAGTCTTGTTGCTGTTGTTTTGATGTTGCTTGTCGGTGGTGTCTATGGTTTTTGGCGTAATGCTTCGGGGAACATTGAGGGGACTTGGGAATTAAAATCGTCTAAGGTCTTGGACGAAAATTCTGGAAAGTTAACCAATGCTCTGAAAGAACATGAAGATAAAGATGAAATTTACGTCTCTTTCCTTAAAGTTGATCAGTCTAATAATTTACAAACACATTCTTACTTTTATAAAAAAGGTGAGGAGGATCAGCCTACTTTTACAGCTTCAGATTATTTGAAGGAATATCAAGTTGTTGATCAGTGGAATAAATCAATCACCTATACTAAAGAAGTTTCAGAATTTAAGCGTGAGTTAACTAAAGTTGTCTCGCAACTTTATCCAAATGCAGATAAGAATCTAGTAGATTACTATATTTCGGATAACGTAGATAACTACCGACTCTACCGTAAAGGGAAACGCACCAAGTCCTATACTGTAAATAAAGATACCTTGGTTGTTTCTACCTACAACGAGGATGGCAAGTTGACCAGTCGTGATACTTACGAGAAAGTGTCGAAGGTAGCGGCTAAGGGTTTAGAAGCTGAATATGCTGGAGCAAAGGTAGCTTATGAAAAAAATCATAAGACTACGACTAAGAAATAGTCGAAAAGGAAGTTAGAGTTTGACTCTAACTTTTTTTGTAGAAATTTTAAGTCTGTCAAGTTTTTTTCTTGACACATAAAAATGATATGGTATACTAGTTAAGGTCGAGGGGCGATAAGTGCCCCCACCATAATAAAAAACTAAAGAAAAGAGATATTAAAAATGGCAGTAAAAATCCGTTTGACTCGTATGGGTTCTAAGAAAAAACCTTTCTACCGTATTAACGTTGCAGATTCACGTGCTCCACGTGATGGACGTTTCATCGAAACAGTTGGTACTTACAACCCACTCGTTGAAGAAAACCAAGTAACACTTAAAGAAGAACGTGTTCTTGAGTGGTTGTCTAAAGGTGCACAACCTTCAGATACAGTTCGTAACATCCTTTCAAAAGAAGGCGTTATGAAGAAATTCCACGAATCAAAATTCTCAAAATAATTTTTTAGCCTATGGATACCATTGAAAATCTTATTATCGCTATCGTTAAACCTTTAATTGCTTCACCAGATCAGTTGACCATCAAAATTTTTGACGGTCCTGAGTTTTTGGAGTACCATCTTGATCTTGCCCCAGCCGATATTGGGCGAGTTATCGGGAAAAAAGGACGTACTATTACGGCGATAAGAGCGATTGTCTATTCGGTACCTACTCAAGGTAAAAAAGTTCGTCTTGTTATTGACGAAAAAGAGAAAGCTTAAGAGGTGACCCTAGGGTTGCCTTTTTTGCATATTTTGGTTATAGACTAGAAGTCTTTGGTATAATAAGAACGTCAACTCATTAAGCTCAAGGAAAAACTAGAAATCTAGTTTAGAGGTCAGCTTAATGACTAAGTTGAAGCATTAGCCTAAAAAAGGAGTAGTTATGACTTATCAGGAAGCGTTGGATTGGATTCATGGACAATTAAAATTTGGCATCAAGCCTGGCTTGGAGCGTATGGCTT
>OGJI01003762.1_pt1 | contig 11074 bp, 9 predicted proteins | sample 1572031 | NCBI WGS metagenome assembly OGJI01 (sample SAMEA2582119, study PRJEB24529) | metagenome | biome: Human gut stool | place: China | collected 2011
AATACCAAAAATGCTTTTCAACAGATTGCCCATATTACGATGGAACAAACAGAAGAGATTTGGATATGTCATTTTAGAATGTGTAATAATTATCCACTCGATATTACAATGATGGAGTTTGAAAATTACATCATTGACTATATAAATTCGGAGAAGATCTATGCAAATACTTAATTTTGTTTTAATATCCATCTGCTTTATTATCTGTTTTATCTGTGCAATTACTGATGTAAAATACGGAAAAATAAAAAATATTATAATTTTCCCATCTATACTAATTGCATTTTCGCTAAATTTAATCTTGAGCATTTATCAGGGATTGACATTTATATTTCTCATAAATGTTCTTATGATGAGCATTGTATCTTTCATTCTGTACGTTTTTCATTTTTGGGGAGCAGGGGATAGTAAATTTTTATTTTTTATTATTTTTTGTTTTAGTATTTTTAGATTTTGTAGTTTCCTGCTCTTTTTTCAGTGTATAACTTCCATCTGTACTAACCCATTTCATATTAAGTGTTCCCTTATATTTGGAAGCATTCTTATACAAATCATTAAAGTCGCTCAATTTTTTATCAAGATTGTTATTTTTTCCCAATTGAACTTTAAGGTCTTTGATATACATTGTTATTTCGCAGTTCCTGTTAATGTCTATTTTCTTAGGCTTTAACTTATATGCATCTAATTCCTTAAACATATTAGTAAGTGCCGGTATGTCACCTTTGTTTCCAGTTTCAAGTACATTGTACATTGAAGCTTTCTTAATATCCAAACCTGTTATTATGGGAATGTCTTTAGGTTTTACGGCTGTTATCTTTAGAACTTTTCCATCTTCGTCAACCTGATAGAAGCTATTATATATCTTAATGTATCCTTTTAGTTTCTTTTCGTAAGAAATTATTTTAACTTTCATTGGATTTTGCATTTTTACGGTGTATTCTTCAAACAAGTCAATGCTTTCACTTTTTCCTATTTTGTTTTTTATCCAAAACAAAAGTGTATTATCTATTTTTTTTGCATTAAGATATGCCTTTACTTCTTCTGCCGAATATTGTTGTAAATCAGAAGAATAGCTTACATCTTTTAATGCAAAGCCATAAACACATACCATAGCTATCACCGCTATAATCGGAATCAATATTAGAAGTTTTTTAACACTTTTTTTCAGTTTTCTCTTCTTTTTTCTTTTCATATAATTTCTCCTTTGATAATACATTTTTTATATTATCGGATTTTCTTTACACTTTTTGAAACCGAAAAAACCAATCCCATTTCTGCCATCAGAAATACAAGGGACGTACCTCCGTAACTTATAAACGGCAATGACACACCTGTGTTAGGCATACTGTTTGTTACAACTGCAATGTTTAAAACTACCTGCATTGAAATCTGAGCCATAACCCCAATTACAATCATTGAACCGAAAAAGTTAGGTGCATTACACGCTACCACTCTCATTCTTCTAATCATAAATATAAACAGAAGAATGATACATATTGCTCCAAAAATTCCTAACTCTTCACATATAATTGAAAAAATCATATCGTTAGTTGCTTCCGGAACAAATCCAAGCTTCTGTGCACTATTTCCAAGTCCCTTTCCAAAAAGTCCACCTGAACCTATGGCATACAAGCCCTGCATTACCTGATATCCGCCGGAATCTGCATATTCTTCAGGATTAAGCCATACCATAATACGGGAAAATCTAAAGCCTTTTCCCATCGCGGCTCCCGCAATCAGAATAACCATAAGGAAAAGTCCTCCAAGTGCCACAAGGGATAAAGCAAACTTCTTATCTGCTCCGGCAATAATTATCATTATAGCTCCGATGCCAAAAATAATAATTGCAGAACTTAGGTTAGAAGTTATTCCCACAATCAAAACACCGCCTATAATTGCAGGTGCATAAATTTGATAACATATTTTCACATTTCTAAGAGCATGAGCGCCACATTTAGAAAGCATATATGCAGTCATAAGAATAACTCCAATTTTGACTACTTCTGCCGGCTGGAACTGTAACGGTCCAACACCTACCCATCTTTTGGCGCCATGATTTTCAATTCCAATAGGTGACAAAACCAAAAATACTGTAATCAATGAGCCCATATATGCGTATTTTGCAAAGTTCCTCCAACGTCTGTAATCTATAATTGTACAAAATCCCATTGGAAGTAAACCTACGGCTGTGGAAAATACCTGTTTTCTCAGAAAATAAAATGAGTTTCCATAAGAAGTTAATGCCACATACGAGCTTGCGCTATAAAGTAAAACATATCCCAACAGCATAATAAAAATCCATACAAACAACAGGCTATAATCAAAATAACCTCTTGCTCTTCTTACCGGCTTTTTTTCAGGTTCAGTTTTTGTTGTTTCCAATTCTTCCATTGTTGCCACAGCAAAATCTCCTTTCTTTTTATGTCAGGATATCTTCTAAATTCATTATTTTTCACACATTGCTCTTACATATTCCTTGAACATATCTCCACGCTGTTCATAATTGTCAAACATTCCCCAGCTTGCACATGCAGGTGACAATAATACTGCATCTCCCGGTTTTGCATTCTTAGCACATTCATCAACTGCTTCTTTAAGTGATTCAGTAAATATAATGTTAGTAAATCCGTGTTTTTTAACTGTATCCGCAATCTGTTCTGCCGTTTGACCAAGTAAAACAAGGCACTTAACCTTATCTCCAAAAACTTCTGCCCAATCATCAAATGAAACCTTCTTGTCATATCCTCCTGCAATAAGAATTGTAGGTCTTGACATAGCTTCAATAGCCTTAATTGACGCATCTGTGTTTGTACCCTTTGAGTCATTATAATAAATTACATCATTTATTGTTTCCACATATTCTATTCTATGTGGTACAGCCTTAAACTTTCTAATTGTTTCTCTTATAATATCAACAGGTACATCCATATTAATAGAAATAGCAATTGCTGCCATAATATTTTCAACATTATGAATTCCAACAAGTGTAGTATCTTCTGTTGTTGTTACAAAAGTTTCTTTTTTTCCATCTGCATAAATTATGTTCTTTCCTTCAAGATAAACACCAGGATTAACTTTCTGCTTACTGCTAAACCAAATAATTCTGTTAGTAAGTTTTCCTGCATATTCTCTTAAAATAGGATCTTCATAATTTAAAACTATAGGCTGATTGCTGTCCTGATTCTTTGCAATACTCATTTTTACATCTGTATAACATTCCATTGTATAATGTCTGTTAAGATGATCAGGTGTAATATTTAAAACAGCACTTACATCAGGCTTAAATGTATGTATTGTTTCTAACTGGAAGCTACTGATTTCGGCAACTGTAACTGTATCATCAGTTGAATCAAATGCTGTTGTTGTATATGGATTTCCAATGTTTCCAACAACATCAACCTTATCATAATAATTAGCCATAATCTCGCCAACTAAAGCTGTTGTAGTTGTCTTTCCGTTAGTTCCTGTAATTGCTGCAAGCTTTCCTTTTCCAATTACATAAGCAAGTTCAATTTCACCCCAAATTGGAACTCCTGCCTCTTTTACTCTTAAAACAAAAGGTGCATCAATAGCTATTCCCGGGCTTAAAACCATCATGTCTATTTCATTAATAACGCTATCTTCAAGTTCTCCTAAAATAACTTTTACATCTTCTTTATTTTCAATTTTGTTTAAAACATCCTCTTCTTTAAGCTTATCGTTACCATCATAAATAATAACTTCTGCTCCAACTTTCTTTAATAAATCAGTTGCTCCTATTCCGCTTTTTCCTGAACCTGCAACTAAAACCTTTTGTGTTTTCCAATCCATGACTTGTTCGACCTTTCTTTTATAATCCTAAATATCCAATTAAACACAATATTGCTGTTATAACAGCAAATGCTGCAACAACCTGTGTTTCTGTGTAACCACTTTCCTGGAAGTGATGATGAAGAGGTGCCATCTTAAATATTCTTCTTCCCTCTCCGTATTTTTTCTTTGTATATTTAAACCATGTTACCTGCATCATAACTGAAATAACTTCAATTAAATAAATGAATGCCACAATAACAATAAATATAGGCATTTTTAATACAAATGCAATGGCTGCAACATATCCACCCAGTGCTAATGAACCTGTATCTCCCATAAATACTCTTGCCGGATATACATTATATAAGAAAAATCCCATTAACGCCCCTACAAAAGCCGCTGAAATAGGTTCTAACCCGGTTCCAATTGAAACCATTGTAAAGAATACTGCAATAATAATTGTTACGCTTGTTGCAAGTCCATCAAGTCCGTCTGTAAAGTTTGCTCCGTTAACAGTTCCAATAACTGCAATAAATAAGAATATTACAAATAACCATGTTGGCATTGTAATTTCATATCCGCCTGTAAACGGAATTATTGTTGATGTACCAATATATTTTATCATATATACACAAAAAACTGCTGTTACAACAACCTGCAATGAAAATTTTTGTATTTCCGTAAGTCCAAGATTTCTCTTTTTTACGACTTTTATATAATCATCTATAAAACCAATAAGACCAAATCCAACTGTCATAAAAAGAACAGGTGCTATCTTAGTATTCTTTTCCACTATCATAAAAATCAAAGATGTTACAATAACTCCTGCCAATATAATCATTCCACCCATTGTAGGTGTTCCTGTTTTGCTCTGGTGAGATTTTGGTCCTACCTCTCTAATATACTGTCCAAATTTCATTTTTTTCAAAATCGGAATTACTATCGGACATAATATTACGCTTACTGCAAATGAAATAATAATTGCCATAATAATTGTTGTACTTGTACTCATTTTATTCTCCTTGTTTCTCTCCTTCCAATAAATAAGGAAGTATATTTTTGTATAACTGACTGATAAGTGGCGCTGCCACCTGTCCGCCATAATAAATACCTTTTGGTTCATCAATAATAGCCATTGCTATTACTTTCGGCTTATCTGCCGGAGCAAAACTCATATATGAAGCTATGTATCTGCCTGAACCTCTTGGTAATTTTTGTGATGTTGCTGTTTTTCCACCAACCTTAAAACCGGGAACCTGACCTTTACTTCCGGTTCCTTCTGAAACAACTTTTTCAAGTATAAACTTCATTGTTTCTGATGTGTTTTTGGAAATAACATTACTCTGACTTTTATATTGAAACTTTTCAACTAATTTATTATCAGCATTTTCAGCCTTTACGGCAAAATGAGGTGTTACCAATGTTCCTCCATTTACCACCGCACTTGCAGCAACTAAATACTGCATTGGTGTTATCTGAAAAGACTGTCCAAAAGACATTGTGGCAAGTTCCACTTCTCCCACATTCTGAATCTTGTGGATTATTGTGGATGCCTCACCCGGAATATCTATTCCTGTTCTATTTAAAAGCCCTAGTTTTCCAAGATATTTGTAGAAGTTCTTTGCTCCTACTTTTAAGCCAACCTCTATGAAAACCGGATTACAGGAGTTCATTGTTCCATGTAAAAAATCCTCACTTCCATGACCTGTGATTTTGTGGCATCTAATCTTTCTGTCCTCTACTATCTTGAATCCCGGGCAGTTAAACTTTGAGTCTATTGTTACGGCTCCTTCTTCCAAAGCTGCTGTTGCGGTTACAACTTTAAAAGTTGAACCTGGTTCATAAGTGTCATTGATGCACTGATTTCTCCACATCTTATTTAACAGCTTCTGCTTTTCTTTAGCCGATATATTATTATCTGTTTCATAATTTAACTTATATGGATTATTCAAATCAAATTCCGGAACATTAACCATTGCCAAAATCTCTCCATTGTTAGGATTCATTACAATTATTGATACATAATTGGCCTGCTTGGCTTTTAAGGCATTGTAAGCTATCTGCTCTGAATACTTTTGAATATTTACATCTATGCTTGTTGTCAGACTGTTTCCGCTTACAGGTTCAACTCTTTGTTCCAAAGCCTTCTCCTGTTCAACACCTCTGGAATCTGTTGGTGTAAGAATCAGTCCGTCTGTTCCCTTTAAGTATTTGTCATATTTAATTTCAAGTCCAATTATACCTTGATTATCGGCTCCTGTAAAACCCAAAACTTTAGATGCCAGACTTGAATAAGGATAATACCTTTTATAATCTTCGTCAACCTTTACACCGGAAAGATTATAATTTCTTATGGCATCGCCTTTTTCTTTAGGCACATTGGATTTTATTTTTTCCCTTGAACTTCTTTTTGTGACTTTCTTGCGCACCTCTTTGTCGGTCATTTCCAGCTCTTTTGCAAGAATTTCAATAACCTTTTCAGTTTCCTTAACCTGATTATATATAACGGATATTGTGCAAACAGTCTTGTTACTTGCTATAACCTTTCCGTTTCTATCAAGTATCTCTCCACGTGGTGCTTTAATCTTTCTTTCTCTTTCCTGAATTTCAAGAGCCTTAGCTCCGTAATATTCTGACTTGTATACCATTAAATATATTAGCTTTCCTATTACAATAATGCAAATAGAAATTATAAAAGCCATATATATCATAAGCATTTTTCGGTTTATTGTTTTAACTGTATGCACTTGTGGGCCTCTATAAAGACATTTATTATAACTTATTCTTTATAGCTGCCCACAATTACACTTTAAATATATTAACTTAATTAATCTTCTTTGCTCTTCTTTACTAATGAACCATCATCGCCTTCTATTATTCCATCTGAATAAAATTCTGTTTCAAGGTTCTGTTTCTTAGCTTTCTTTTCTATCTTTTCAGTTTTTTCAACACCTAAGTATGGTAAAACCTGTTTCATTATGTCAGTCCACAATTCCGTGTTATAAGCTGTTGCCTGTGGATCTTTTTTAGGTGTATCCATAAGTGTATAACATACTACCTGTGGATTTTCACAAGGTACACAACCTAAGAACGACAAAATATATTGGTTTTTTAATCTTCCTTTGCCTTTTCCCGATGTATCAACCTTTTCGGCAGTTCCTGTTTTACCGCCGACTGTATATCCACTTATTGCGGCTGTTGAACCTGTACCATCAGTTACAACAGATCTTAAACATTCTTTTATATAATCAGATGTTTCTTTTGTAATTGTCTGCTTAACCAAAGTCTTTGAGTAGTTCTTTACAAGCTGATCGTCTGATGTTACAACCTGCTTTACCACTCTTGGTTCGTAGTAATAACCACCATTAATTAATGATGAGAATCCTGAAACCATCTGAATCATATTTACTGTAAAGTTCTGTCCAAATGAGTTAGTTGCAAGTGTTGACGAACCCATATCTGTTCCATATACCAGTCCTCTTGTTTCATTTGGAAGATCAATTCCTGTCTTTGTGCCAAAGCCAAATCTTTCCTGATATTGGACAAATTTCTTTGCACCAAGTAATTTTCCTATATGCATCATATAGTCATTACATGATTCTGCAATGGCTTCCTTAACTGTTATTGTTCCGTGTCCGTCAACTTTATGGCATTTAATTGTAAAGCCACCAACTTTTTCCTGACCATCACAGGTAAATGTTGATTTTCTGTTTATTTTTCCTTCCTCAAAAGCTGCCGCCACTGTAAAAGGCTTAGCAGTTGAACCCGGTTCGTAAGAGTCTGTTATACAGTAGTTATTCCATATGCTGTTTAATTTTTCTGACTGTTTCTTTTGTGACATTGACGAAATCTGTGCTTCTGTATAATAATCTTCTAAATTATATGGATCATTCAAATCAAAAGTAGTATCATCTGCCATGGCCAAAATTTCCCCATTGTTAGGATTTGCAATAACAACTGAAATTCTCTTTGGACTGTATTTTTTCATATATTTCTTTATAGATTTCTGAACAATACGCTGAATGTTCATATCTATCGAAGAAACAATATTGTCTCCATCTTTTGCATCCTTAATTACTGTTTCCATATTATTATCGGAATCCATATAACCGTACTCTCTTCCATCTGTCCCCTGAAGAAAGCTGTTATAGCTGCTTTCAATTCCGATTGTGGCACTATTATCACTGTTTGCAAAACCTAATAGTGAACATGCCAGATCATTATACGGATACATTCTCTTGTATTTCTTTTCAAACCAAATACCTTTGGTATTCTGAACTGTGGTTTCCTCTTCTTTTGTATCTGCATATTCGTAATTAAGATAACTTTCAAACTTTTGAATATCCTTATACTCAAGGTTCTTCTTTGCAACCCAATAGCTGTTATTTTTTCTTTCTTTGATTGCTGTTCGAAGGTCATCTTCATTAAAATCAAAATACTTTACCAATGCATTAACTGTTGGCGTAAGGTATTTTTCATTACTCATTACTACTTTAGAGTCTATTATAAGATTGTATACCATAACGCTTGTTGCCAATACATTGCCGTTTCTGTCCTTTATGTCTCCTCTTTTATAAGGAATGGTCTTGCTTGTAAAGCTTTGCTGTTCTAAAACTTTTATTGAATAGTTATCTCCCTTTGCCACATTAAGGTAAGCTATTCTTGTACACAATGCAAATAAAGCTAGTACTACAATCCAAAATAGTATTCCTAGCTTTTTGTACATTTGCTTATCAAATTTTAACCTTGGTTTTCTTCTTCTAACTCTTCTCTCACTCATAATTATTTATTAGGTATATCCCCATACTGAACTGTATAACCTCCATCACTTAATTCGTACTTGGAGATTTGGTCATCTGTAGCCTGCTTCATTCCTAACTTATTTGTAGCCATCTTGTAAATATTGTCAGTGTCTATGTAGCTGTTAATTGAGTAATTTAAAGCATCATTCTGTGACTGAACTGTACTAATCTGACCTTTTAATGTTGCTATGTTTGTTCTTGTTTCTGATATGTCTGACTGAATATTTAAGTAACATACACACATTATAAGGCAAACTGCTGATACGATTGCAAGGAATGCTACATATGGTGCATTCATTATTTTTGCGTATTCTCTTGCTCTTATCTGTCTTTCATTTTCCTGTACTCTTTTTCCGTCAACATATACTCTTCTATCTCTATCCGGATTAAGTTTTCTTACGGTATTTCCGTCCACATATTCTCTTCCGTAATTACTTCTTCTTACCTGATTCATTTTTTAACGCCTTTCAAAAATTCTTAATTTTGAACTCTTAGATCTCTTATTCTCTGTCATTTCTTCTTCTGAAGGAATAATTGGTTTTCTTGTTATTACTTTTCCTTTTGAAACTTTTCCACATACACAAACCGGAAAATCAGGTGGGCATGTACAAGGATTTTCATTCTCCCTGAATTTAATCTTTGTAATCCTATCCTCTAATGAGTGGAATGTTATCACACAGATTCTTCCACCCGGATTCAAATGATCAATCATTGTATCCAAAGATTCTTTTAAAACTGTAAGTTCCTGATTTACTTCTATTCTGATAGCCTGAAAAGTCTTCTTTGCAGGATGTCCGCCTTTCGCCTGAAACTTCATTGGTATTGAAGCCTTTATAATCTCGCTTAGTTCTGCTGTTGTCTCCAATGGTTTTTCTTTTCTTGCCATAACTATATGCTTAGCTATATTCTTTGCAAACTTATCCTCGCCATAATCTCTTATTATTCTAAAAAGTTCGTTTTCGCTATAATTATTAACAACATCTGCTGCTGTTTTGTTCTGTCTCTGATCCATTCTCATATCAAGAGGAGCGTCTGACTTGTATGAAAAACCTCTCTCCAAATTGTCTAACTGATATGAAGAAACTCCTAAATCTAATACGATTCCATCGACTTTCTCTATTTCCAAATCCTTTAGGATTGTGTCAATCTCACAATAGTTACTTCTAACTAATGTGATCTTGTCCTCAAATTCCTTTAAGCGTTCTCTGGCAGCTTCTAATGCTTCTCCGTCCTGATCTATTCCGATTAATCTGCCCTTGTCTGACAATCTCTTACATATTTCGTAAGAATGTCCGCCACCACCTAATGTTCCGTCTACATATATTCCATCAGGATTTATATTTAAGCCATCAATGGTTTCGTTTAATAATACTGATACATGTTTGAAATCCATGTTTGACCTTCTTTCTGTTTTATTATTCTTAACTCTCGCGCCTTTATGCTGTTACACTTCTAATTCATCCTCAAAACTAAATGTTATCTTAAATGCAATTTTAAAATGCTATTTTTAAGTTTATCTTCTTTTTATTCTTTATTGGTCTTTAAATTCCCAACTCTGCCATATAAGATGCAAGGTCTTCTATCTTCTCTTCTACGTCGTCTCCTTCAAGGTATGACATCATCTGTTCATTCCACTTATCACTGTTCCAAATTTCAAGTCTGTCGCCAACACCAACCCAAACAACTTCTTTGTCTAAGTTTCCAAACTTTCTTAAAACTGCCGGCATAAGCACTCGTCCCAACTTATCTGTCTCTAATTCTGATGCTCCTGCAAGAAAGAAACGGTTAACTGCTAAGTTTCTCTTCCAAAGCATGCCAAGCTTCTTTTGAGTACGCAAAAAGACAGCCATCGAGTCCCCTGGTTACAACTACGCTTGTACCAAGTTCTTCTCTGAACTTTGCAGGGACGATTGTTCTTCCCTTAGTATCCATTTTTTGTGTGTACTCTCCTGTAAACAAAAAACTCACCTACTTTTTCCGAAAAGCAGTAATTTTTACCACTTTTTACCACTAATTGACATCAATTTACCACTCATAAGGAAATTTTATACTATTTCAGGGATTATTGCAACCCCTTTTTTGATGGTTTTACACTGTTCTTTTCCTTGTTTTATGGGGATATTGGGATTTTCTTGATATTTGGTGGTAAAAGGTGGTAATGATGTGGTCGGATTGTAAACTACACAACAACTTGTTCTATTCCTAACAACAAAAAGAATGGGAACCTTGATTCTTCAAAACTTGAATCTTCAAAGCTCCCATTCTTCTTCCTTAGAAAAACTTGTTATCTATAACTTGTCTTATATTTAATTTACTATTTTCGTTTTAACTTTTCTGCTTCTTCTACGCCATCTTTTCCTGCCTGCTTATCTTTACTCTTTTAACTACGACTACTACTGCTGCAACCACTGCCAACACCAGTGACAATGCCTGAGATACCGGCCAGCCTGTTACCGGCATTATAAGTTGGTCTGTTCTAA
>OGJI01003772.1_pt1 | contig 11040 bp, 8 predicted proteins | sample 1572031 | NCBI WGS metagenome assembly OGJI01 (sample SAMEA2582119, study PRJEB24529) | metagenome | biome: Human gut stool | place: China | collected 2011
ATTGCAGCGGCGCGCTACTCGTTCACGATACGGACCGAGAGGATCAGGTCGCCGGGACGGATGTCGTCGATCACATCCACCCCTTCGATCACACGACCGAAACAGGTATGTACGCCGTCCAAATGCTGCGTATTTTCACGGTTCATGCAGATAAAGAACTGCGAGCCGCCCGTATCCTTGCCCCGATGGGCCATAGAGAGCACACCCCGGTCGTGGTATTGTCGTCCGGCGGATGTTTCGCAGGGAATGGTATATCCCGGTCCACCCGTACCGTCACCCCGAGGGCAGCCGCCCTGAATGACGAAATCGGGAATGACGCGATGGAACGTCAGTCCGTCATAAAACCGCTTCCCGGCCAAATTCACAAAATTCTCCACCGTGACAGGCGTTTCTTTCTCATAGAGCTCCGCCTTCATGTCGCCTTTTTCAGTCGAAATAATCGCGTATTTCATCGTAAATTCAATAAGTTAATATCCTCTCTCCCGCTCGCTCCGTCAGATTCGCAGCTTCTGCGAAATATCCCGGTTCCGGAATTTCCAGCGCACGACACGGAAGGCGGAACAGAAGTCGTTCATTTTCAAATTATACCGTTATTTACCTTTTCGGCAAATGCAATCGGCCAGATGATCGTCAATAAACCCCGCAGCCTGCAAGTGGGCATAGCAAATCGTGGTTCCGAAAAACTTGAATCCCCGCTTTTTCATATCCCGGCTCATGGCATCGGACTGAGGCGACGAAGCCGGAATTTCGCTCAACGACCGGAAAGAGTTGGTAATCGGCTTACCGTCGGGAAAGAACGACAGGGTGTAGTCGTAAAAACTGCCGAACTCCTCCCGGACAGCCAGGAACAGCCTTGCATTAGTGATCGTCGCTTCGATCTTCAGCCGGTTTTTCACGATACCGTCGAACCGCATCAGCCGCTCCACGTCTTCTCCGGTCATGCGAGCCACCCGCTCGGGGTCGAAATCGCAAAAGGCCTTGCGGTACCCCTCCCGTTTTCGGAGGATCGTGATCCAGCTCAAGCCGGCCTGTGCACTCTCCAGGACGAGAAACTCGAAAAGTTTTCTCTCATCGGTCACCAACCGGCCCCACTCCTCGTCGTGGTATTTCACATACAGCTCGTCGGTTCCGCACCAGCCGCAGCGTCCGTTTATAATATCCTGCATAACATGCACGCGTTAAGATTCACAAAGATACGAATAAGCCGAACGCAAAAGCAAATCCATTTGCATTTTGCCGAGGCGGAGTATCTAAGACGAAGTCAAAGATAGCGAAAGCCGAGAAGAAAACGGGAGCTTGCTCACAGTTTTCCGAGGCGTATCCGATCTTCTGCAAAGATACTATTTTTCGCCTATTTCGAAAGAAAGACACCTTCGACGAACGGAAAAAGGCCGTGGATCGAAATCCACAGCCTTCCTTTCGAATATTTCGGAAAACTCATCCGAAAACCGCCGTTACAGCGAAGTGATCGTACCCGAATACTGCACCGTAATGTTCCAGGAATTGGTGATGGTCAGCGTCGCACCGCCGGTCTTGGCATAAATATCCAGCGTAAAGACATACCTGGTCGCAGAGAAGAGCGAAGTGACGAAAGTGACCTCCCAACCGTTGGGGCTCTGCTCCTTGAGGGTCTCCTCGGGATTGGAAATCGTGTAGTTGAGTACCGTCAGATAATACGGCATCACCGCACCCTTGACGTAAGGCAGGAAAATATCGAATTCTCCGTCCCAATACTGCAATCCGAAATTCGGATTGGTAATCAGGTGCTCCGATCCGGCCGGCATAACACGCATACTGTTGGGTATGAACTGAAAATTGCCCGATGTAACCAGAGAATCGATATAGCGTTCGTATTCAGCCTGACGCTGCGCACGCCGCTGCTCGCGCGCCTCCCGCTTCTCCTGCTTGGGACTCAATTTCTGGTTCTTACTCTGTGTCTGTGCGCTTACCCCGTAACCTGCGAGGCAAAAAACGGCAACGAGTGCCAATGCGAAAATCTTTTTCATAATGCAAAGAGGTTTTGCATCATGAAATTGCAAAATCCTTGCCTAAAGTCCCAATTTCTGTAAAAACCTGCCCGTATAACTCTCCGGACAGCGTGCCACTTCGGCCGGTGTACCGGTAGCGACGATCCGGCCGCCCTCCTCGCCCCCTTCGGGTCCGATGTCGATCAGATGGTCGGCGACCTTGATGACGTCGAGATTGTGCTCGATGACGATCACCGTATTGCCCCGATCGACAAGTTTGGCCAATACGTCGAGCAACTGGCGGATATCCTCGAAATGGAGTCCCGTCGTGGGTTCGTCCAAAATATAAAGCGTGCGACCCGTATCGCGCTTGGAGAGTTCGCTCGAAAGTTTGATCCGCTGGCTCTCGCCGCCCGACAGAGTCGTACAGGGCTGGCCGAGCGTCAGATAACCCAGTCCCACGTCCTGAATAGCCTTGAGTTTCTGATGGATCGAGGGAATGTTGGCAAAAAACTCGACCGCCATATTGACCGTCATGTTCAGCACGTCGTCGATGTTCTTCCCTTTGTATTTGACTTCGAGCGTCTCCCGATTATAACGGTGGCCTCCGCAGGCCTTGCAGGTGACATAGACATCGGGCAGGAAATTCATCTCGATAGTCTGCACTCCGGCACCCCGGCACTCCTCGCAGCGGCCGCCCTTCACGTTGAAGGAGAAGCGCCCCGCCTTGAACCCTCGGATCTGGGCGTCGGGCGTCGATTCGAACAGCTTGCGGATGTCGGAAAAGACGTTCGAATAGGTCGCGGGATTCGACCGCGGAGTGCGCCCGATGGGCGACTGGTCGATGTCGATGACCTTATCGAGCTGTTCCATACCGATGATGTCTTTGTGTGCACCCGGAATCGTCCGCGCACGGTTCAGATCTCTTGCCAGCCGTTTGTACAGAATTTCATTGACAAGGGAACTCTTTCCCGATCCGGAGACTCCGGTCACGCAGGTCATGACACCGAGCGGGAAATTCACGTTGATATTTTTCAGATTGTGCTCTTTTGCTCCGACTACCTTCAGCCAGCCCGTCGGCTTTCTGCGCTCAGACGGAACCGGAATTTTCAGCTCTCCGCTTAAGTATTTTCCGGTGATGGAATTCGGATTTTTCATCAGATCTTCCGCTGTTCCGATCGCCACCAGCTCTCCGCCGTGCTCACCGGCTCCCGGACCGATATCGACAACGCAGTCAGCGGCGCGCATCGTATCCTCGTCGTGCTCCACGACGATCAGGCTGTTTCCGAGGTCACGCAGATGTTTCAGCGTCGCGAGAAGTTTGTCGTTGTCTCTCTGGTGAAGACCGATGCTCGGCTCGTCGAGAATATAGGCGACACCGACAAGGCCGGAGCCGATCTGCGTTGCCAGACGGATTCTCTGCGCCTCACCGCCGGACAGCGATGCCGTTCCACGCGCCAGGGTCAGATAGTTTAATCCGACATCCGCAAGGAAGCTCACACGCGCACGGATCTCTTTTAAAATCTGCTTTCCGATCAGCAGCTGCTGTTCGGAGAGTTCGAGGTTCTGCATAAACTTCTGCAGATTGTCGATGGAAAGGGATGTTACTTCAAAAATATTTTTATCTCCGACCGTCACACCAAGCGACGTCGGTTTCAGACGCTGGCCATGGCACGCCTGGCACGGGGTCACACGCATGAAGGTTTCGTATTCCTGTTTTGTAGAATCCGATCCGGTCTCACGGTAGCGGCGCTCTACATTTTTGATCAGCCCCTCAAAAGCCACATCGTACACACCGACGCCGCGCTGACCGCGGTAATGCACCTTGACGGATTTTCCGTTCGTTCCGTAAATCAGGATATCGTGGATTTTTTTCGGATATTCACAGAACGGAGTGGAAAGGGAAAAATCGTACTCCTCTGCGAGCGCATCGAGAATGGCTCTCGTATAGCTCGATTTGTCCGTGCAGGACTGCCAGCCGAGCACGGTGATGGCTCCGTCTGCGATGGATACGGTCTTGTCCGGAATCATCAGATCCTCGTCGAACTCCATCTTGTAGCCAAGGCCGGCACAGCTCGGGCAGGCGCCGAACGGGTTGTTGAAGGAAAAGCTTCTCGGCTCAATCTCCTCCATGCTGATGCCGCAGTCCGGGCAGGAAAAGCTCTGGCTGAAGTTGAGCTGATTTCCGTCCATCGTGTCGACCACCAGAAGGCCGTCCGCCAGATCCAGTACGTTCTCGACGGAATCCGTCAGACGTTTCTCAATGTCCGGTTTGACTACAAGACGGTCCACAATAATGGAAATGTTGTGTTTCAGGTTCTTATCCAGCGTGATCTCCTCGGACAGCTCATACTGGCTGCCGTCGATCATCACGCGGACATAGCCGCTGCGTTTTGCCTGTTCGAGCACCTTTTCGTGTCTTCCCTTGCGGCCGCGCACAACCGGCGCGAGAAGCTGGATTTTCGTCCGCTCCGGGAGTGCCATGATCTGATCGACCATCTGGTCCACCGACTGGCGGCTGATGACTTTTCCGCACTTCGGACAGTGCGGAATACCGATTCTCGCGTACAGAAGACGGAAGTAATCGTAAATCTCCGTCACGGTTCCGACGGTGGAACGCGGGTTCCGGTTCGTCGATTTCTGATCGATCGAAATAGCAGGCGGCAGGCCTTCGATGCTGTCCACATTCGGTTTTTCCATCTGTCCTAAGAACTGGCGCGCGTAGGAGGAAAGGCTCTCCATGTACCGCCGCTGGCCCTCCGCATAGATCGTGTCAAACGCAAGCGAACTCTTTCCTGAACCGCTGAGGCCCGTAAATACAACAAACTGGTTTCTGGGGATATCGACATTCAGTGCTTTCAGGTTGTTCTCCCTGGCTCCCCGTATTCTGATAAACTCTTTTTTCTCTGCCATAACTGTTCCTCTTATTAATTGGAATCCCTGTCCGGACAGGGACAGGAATCTTGTCTCGTTTTCTCCCATTATAGCACACCGCCGTGCGTTATGCAAACATTTGTTCTATTTCTTTATCATCTTTTTACAGCAGAAAATCTGCCAGAATCACATTGCTGACGGAAATCCCATCGCGTGTCAGAGCCAGACGCCCGCTGTGTTCCTGTAAAAGATGCATCGCTTCGTATTTCTTCAGAACCCCGCCGTATACGGCATGGATCTCCTTTCCAAACTGCTCCTCAAACTCCGCCGTCGAGATCCCTTGTGTCATTCGAAGGCCGAGAAACATAAATTCTTCCATGGCATCCTGCTGGGAAAGAATTTCCTCATCCTCACGGATCTTTTCCAGTGCTCCGCACGCTTTCAGATACAAAGATCGATCTGCCGTGTTCGTCCACCGGCGGTTTCCGAATAACGATGCCGCGGAAGGCCCGAACCCCAGATAATCCGTCCTTTTCCAGTAGCCGATATTGTGGCGGCATGCGAAGCCCGGCTTTGCATAATTGGAAATCTCATACTGGAAAAAGCCGTATTCTGCGAGGATTTCCGCCGTTCTGGCATACATTTCGCGTTCTGTGTCCTCATCCGGCAGATCCAGTTTCTGCTCCGCAAACGGGGTTCCCGGCTCCACGATCAGGCTGTAGGCGGAAATGTGCTCCGGAGAAAGCTCCGCGATCGTCCGAAGACTCTCTTCCCATTTCTCTTCACTCTGCTCCGGCAGACCTGACATCAGATCCACGTTGATATTCGCAAACCCGGCATCCCGTGCCAGTGCAAAACTCTCCTGAAATTCCGCAAACGTGTGGATTCTTCCCAGCCGTTTCAGCTCCTCATCGTGAACCGACTGACAGCCGATACTGATCCGGTTGAAGCCGCTCTTCCTGTAACATTTCAGTTTTTCCGCATCCAGCGTTCCCGGATTGGCCTCCAGCGTAATCTCAGCATCCTCTGAAAAAATGTACTTGCTCCGCAGTTTTTCCATCACACGGGCGAGCATTCCGGCATCCACTGCGGATGGTGTTCCGCCGCCGAAAAAGGCGGAAATCACTTCACTTTCTGCCGTCTCTTCCGCTGCATCGATTTCTGCCAGCAGAGCCTCTTCATACTCCTTCTGCATTGCTTTCGTGCCCGGTCCCGAGACAAAATCACAGTAGGCGCATTTCCGGATGCAGAACGGGATATGCACATAGAGTTCCAGTGGTTTTCTTTTTTTATTCATTCTGCTTTTCCTCCGTACGATCGAAAGACCGGCCCCTGCGCTCCCGCAACAGCAGGCGGCGCCGACAGGCCGGTCTCATTTTTATTTCTTAATTTTCATCCAGTTTCAGCACGCTCATAAAGGCTTTCTGCGGAATCTCCACGTTTCCTACCTGGCGCATCCGCTTCTTACCTTCCTTCTGCTTCTCCAGCAGCTTCTTCTTTCGGGAAATATCGCCGCCGTAGCACTTGGCGAGGACGTCTTTGCGCATCGCGCGGACGGTTTCTCTGGCGATAATCTTCGATCCGACAGCCGCCTGGATCGGGATTTCGAAGAGCTGCCGCGGAATCTCTTCTTTGAGCTTCTCGCACATCTTTCTTCCGCGCTCGTAGGCAGATCCCTCGAATACGATGAAGGACAGCGCATCCACTTCTTCTTTATTGACGAGGATATCGAGTTTTACAAGCTCGCTTCTCTCATAGCCGAGCAGCTCGTAGTCGAATGACGCGTAACCTTTGGAGCGGGATTTTAAAGCATCAAAGAAATCGTAGATAATCTCATTCAGCGGGAGATGGTAATGAAGCATCGCACGCGTCGTCTCCATGTATTCCATTCCCTGATACTGGCCTCGTCTCTGCTGGCAGAGCTCCATGATCGGTCCGATGTAGTCGGTCGTCACCATAATCTCTGCTTTTACCAGCGGCTCTTCCATATAATCAATCTCGGACGGGTCCGGCAGATTCGACGGGTTGGTCAGGTCAATGACGGTTCCGTCGGTTTTGTGAACCTTATAGATAACGCTCGGTGCGGTCGTTACGAGATCCAGATTGTACTCACGCTCCAGGCGCTCCTGAATAATTTCCAGGTGAAGCAGTCCAAGGAAACCGCAGCGGAAGCCAAAGCCCAGTGCTGCCGATGTCTCCGGCTCATAGAAGAGGGATGCATCGTTTAACTGCAGTTTTTCCAGCGCGTCGCGCAGATCGCCGTACTGTGCGCCGTCGGCCGGGTACATGCCGCAGTATACCATCGGGTTGACTTTTTTGTAGCCCGGCAGTGCTTCTGCACACGGACGGTCGGCATCGGTCACGGTATCACCCACGCGGGTGTCGCGCACATTTTTGATGCTGGCGGTGATATAGCCTACCATTCCGGCGGAGAGCTCGTCGCACGGGATCAGACGGCCTGCGCCGAAGTAGCCGACCTCGACAACTTCCTCGACAGCGCCTGTCGCCATCATACGGATTCTCGTTCCTTTTTTCACGCTTCCTTCCATTACACGGCAGGAAATGATGACGCCGCGGTATGCATCGTAAACAGAGTCGAAAATCAGTGCTTTTAACGGTTCCGTCGGATCACCTTCCGGTGCCGGAATTTTCTGTACGATCTGTTCGAGCACCTCGTCCACGTTCAGGCCGGTTTTTGCGGAAATCCGCGGAGCATCCTGCGCTTCCAGTCCGATGACATCCTCGATCTCTGCAATTACACGGTCCGGCTCGGCGCTTGGAAGGTCTACTTTGTTGATGACCGGGAACACATCCAGGTCATGGTCAAGGGCGAGATAGACGTTGGCAAGGGTCTGCGCCTCGATACCCTGCGATGCATCGACAACGAGCAGCGCGCCGTCGCATGCGGCAAGGCTTCTGGAAACCTCATAGTTGAAGTCAACATGGCCCGGGGTGTCAATCATGTTTAAAATGTACTCCTCGCCGTCGGCCGCTTTGTATACGGTACGGACCGCCTGTGCCTTGATCGGGATGCCGCGCTCACGCTCCAGATCCATATTGTCCAGCACCTGATCCTGCATCTCACGCTCGGTCAAAAGGCCTGTTTTCTGAATAATACGGTCCGCAAGGGTTGATTTTCCATGGTCGATATGGGCAATAATACAAAAATTACGAATTTTACTCTGATCTATTCCTGACAAGTTTTTTCCTCCTGCTTTTTCACGGGTTAAATATCAATTTTATCTCATGTCTATTTTGTATGATACGAAATTCCACTCAAAAAAGCAAGATAAATTTATCCGCCTGATGCCGGACTTTTGCCCGACAGAACCTTATGCAGGATATCCGCAAACGGCCCCATTGCATTTTTCACCTCCTCGACCGTATTCGTCTGCGCACCAACCTCGAGAAGAACAGATCTCGGGCGGAGATGGAGGTTGTAGCGGTAGCCTTTTAAATAGATGCAGCGCGAAAAACCGGGATAATACTGTTCTGCCTCATACTCCATCTGAAAGGAAAATGCAAGGTTTTCCGCCTGATACGGATTGGGCAGGCTTGTCAGTTCGCCGCTTTCTTTCGTGCGGGAAAGGCCGTTGAAAAACATGATCTGCGCGGTCGGCTTTCCGTTGATTTCTGTCACAAGACGTTTTGAACCATTGACCCCGTCCCGGTGCAGGTCGATCACGACCTGAATGGACGGGTGTTCTTCCAGCGCCGCTGCGATTACCGGCTCCGCGTAGTTGTAGGCGCGGCTCCGCTCGAGACAGCCTTCTTTCATGTCAAATGCCTCTGTAATATGAAGCACTTCGTATCCGTACTGCTTTTCCAGAAGCTCCTGCAGATCATCACCGAGGCCGATTACCGTGTCCGCTCTTTCTCCCGGACGGGAATCGGCGAAGGTTTCCTGCGAATGGGTATGATAGATCAGAATCTGCGGGCCTTCGGCATTTTCCGGCAGGGTCAGGTCTTTTCCGAGCAGGGTGCTGCCATCGATCTCGCCCGGCAGGACCGAAGTGTTGGGATCGACAACGAAGAAGCGGTTCAGGAGCGCCTGCGGGTCAGCAAGAAGGTCAGGGGAAATTGTCTCCTGAATCGTGTCGGCCTCCGGGTAGAGAATCTCACGCGGTGCGCCGCCGGTTTCGATGGTCTCCTCCGGGACAGACTGCGGCGCTTCGGGTTCTGCCGTTGATGCCGACTCTCCGGCTGCCGGTTCTGTGATTCCTGTTTCCGTCTGCTCCGGCTCCGTGATTTCCATTCCATCTTTTTGAGTTTCATCTTTTTGAGTTCCATCCTTTTGATCTTCCTCAGTTCCCTGCTCCTTCGATTCTGTCTGCCCTCTTTCTGCTCCCGGTCCCGGATTCGAATCCTGCTTCGCCGTATCCGTTTCCGCTGCTTCTGTCCCGGCAGACAGCTTATTTTCTGCCGTGCTTCCCTCCCGAAGCGCCGGTATCTGATCCCGCACTGCCGCGAGGAGATTTTCCATCCATCCCCTTCCGTCCTCTTTTCCGTCATAAAAAAGAAGCGGCATCATCACATCCACGGATAACTGCTCCGCCTGTGCTGCCGCCCGCTGCAGCAGAACTTTCCCCTCTGAGAAATGATTTTTCCGGAGAACCGCTGCACTGCGGAACAGCAGTATACTGCAGGACAGGAAAAGACATCCCCATCCGAACCATCGTCCATTTCGCCTGGCATTCCACATATTATCACCATATTCATGATATGTTACAGTTCCCCGGAAAATGCCTGATTCATACCTGCCGCAAGAACCCCGGCCAGGCGGCGGACCATCTCGTCGATCTCTTTTGTCGTCACGTAAAGGCTTTCGAGCGCCGGTGAAATGACTTCTCCCAGAAATTCATCCATCTCGGACTCCTCCAGCGATTCCAGAACGCCTGCGACGGCATCGTGGACGATCGTTCCTGCCCCTACAACGGTCGGCACACCGATTCCGATGACCGGCACGCCGAGCGTCTCCTGATTTAAGGCATTGCGGTGGTTTCCGACGCCCGAGCCCGGCCAGATTCCGGTGTCGGCAAGCTGGATCGTACAGTTCAGCCGGTGAATACTGCATGCGGCAAGGGCATCCACGGCGAGAATCACATCTGGATGGGTCTGTTCTGCCGTTCCGCGCAGGATTTCCACTGCCTCCATGCCCGTCTGTGCCATAACGCCGGGAGCAAGGGCACTCACTTCCCGGCCCTTCTTTCCGTAGGTGCGCACCAGATGGCGCGTAACGTTAAGCTGCTCCACCGTCTCCGGCCCGAGCGCATCCGGCGTGATGCCGCGGTTGCCGAGGCCGGCCACAAGAACGGATCCGCACGCTTCCGGCACCATTTCCATCAGACAGTGGGAAAACTCCTCCGCCGCTTTCCGGCTCTCCTCCTCGTCTGCCGTCAAAAGCAGCGGCGCTTCGATCGTCACATACGTCCCTTTCGGCTTTCCCATCATTTTTGCACCCTGCTCCGATGTGATTTTCACAATGGTTGTCTGAATTTCCGCCTTTCTTTTCTTCTTCTCAATCTCGACCCCGGAGATCTCCACATGGTCCCTCTCAAATTTTTCCTGATTCTCCATCGCCAGGTCTGTCCGCATCCTATACTTTCCTATCATACTTTTCTCCTTCTCCTGTATTTTTGTTGTAGTTTCTGCAATTTTTTCAAAAATATGTATTGACAAACCATGCGAAATATTATAGGATAATAAAGCATGTTTCAGTGGAGCGCCCGTGTCTGTTCCATTGAATAACATCCCTTAAATCACATTAATTTTAAAAATATTGGAGGTGTACAGTTTGGCTAACATTAAATCCGCAAAGAAAAGAATCCTGGTAAATCAGACAAAGGCAGACCGCAACAAAGCAATCCGTTCTGCAGTTAAGACTTCTATGAAAAAAGTAGATGCTGCTGTTGCTGCAAACGATAAAGAGGCTGCTGCTGCTGCATTAGTAAATGCGATCTCTACCATCGACAAGGCTGCTTCTAAAGGCGTTTATCATAAAAACAACGCTGCCAGAAAAGTATCCAATCTGAGCAAAGCTGTAAACTCAATCGCATAATAAAGATATAAAACAAAGAGAACTTAGTCATACCGTCATGTGGCTGGGTTCTTTTTTTATGCTTACCAAAAGAGTGCGCCGCGACAGATCTTTTGATAAACACAGAACAAGGCGTATCGGCCAGTTTTCCTGTACCGGTAC
>OGJI01003793.1_pt1 | contig 10980 bp, 7 predicted proteins | sample 1572031 | NCBI WGS metagenome assembly OGJI01 (sample SAMEA2582119, study PRJEB24529) | metagenome | biome: Human gut stool | place: China | collected 2011
CGCAAGGCAAACTGGTAGAGGCGGTCAGCAAACTGAATACCGGGGGTAAATATGACTCGAAGGCTTTCAAGAAAAGTGTCGGACTGAACGGCGTAGGTATCAAGGCAGTCAATGCGCTGAGCAGCCGCTTCGAAGTACGCAGCTACCGCGACGGCAAGGTACGTATCGCCATCTTTGAAAAAGGAACGCTGTTGAGTGATGTGACCGAAGACTCGACAGAAGAAAGCGGAACCTATATCTTCTTCGAACCGGACGCCACACTCTTCTTGAACTATTCCTTCCAGAACCAGTTCGTAGAAACCCTGCTGCGCAACTACACCTACCTGAATACGGGCCTCACCTTCATTTACAACGGCCAGCGCATCGTTTCCCGCCACGGGCTGGAGGACTTGCTGAAAGACAACATGACCAGCGAAGGCCTTTACGACATCATCCACCTGAAAGGAGAGGACATCGAGATTGCCTTCACACACACCAACCAATACGGCGAAGAGTACTACTCCTTTGTCAACGGGCAACACACCACCCAAGGCGGCACACACCAGACTGCCTTGAAGGAACACATTGCCCGTACCATCAAGGAGTTCTACAACAAGAACCAGGAATATGCCGACATCCGCAACGGACTGGTAGCCGCCATTGCCATCGACGTGGAGGAACCCATGTTCGAGAGCCAGACCAAAACGAAACTGGGCAGCAACAACATGTGGCCTGCCGCGCCGCAGGAACACAAGCCCGCCGGCCCCACGGTGAACAAATACGTAGGAGACTTCATCAAGACGGAAGTGGACAACTACCTCCACAAGAACCCGCTTGTGGCCGAAGTGATGCTGCAAAAGATACAAGACTCCGAGAAAGAGCGCAAAGCCATTGCCGGCGTCACCAAGCTGGCACGCGAACGCGCCAAGAAAGCCAACCTGCACAACCGCAAGCTGCGCGACTGCCGCTACCACTTGAGTGACGGTAAAGGCAAAGACCAGGAAACCGAATCCTGCATCTTCATTACCGAGGGAGACTCCGCCAGCGGTTCCATCACCAAGAGCCGCGACGTGAATACCCAAGCAGTATTCAGCCTGCGTGGTAAACCGCTAAATTCCTACGGACTCACCAAGAAAGTAGTTTATGAAAACGAAGAATTCAACTTGCTTCAAGCAGCCTTGAATATAGAAGACGGCATAGAGACACTGCGCTACAACAAAGTCATCGTAGCTACCGATGCCGATGTGGACGGCATGCACATCCGCCTGCTCATCATCACCTTCTTCCTGCAGTTCTTCCCCGACCTGATAAAGAAAGGGCATGTATATATCCTGCAAACCCCTCTCTTCCGCGTGCGCAACAAAAAGAAGACAAGTTATTGCTATACAGAGGAGGAACGTGTGAAAGCCATTGAAGAACTGGGTCCCAACCCCGAAATCACCCGATTCAAAGGTCTGGGAGAAATCTCGCCCGACGAGTTCAAGCATTTTATCGGCAAGGATATGCGTCTGGAACAAGTGTCCCTGCGCAAGACAGACCTCGTAAAAGAGCTGCTGGAATTCTACATGGGTAAGAATACCATGGAACGACAAAACTTTATTATCAACAACTTGGTTATAGAAGAAGATTTGGCATCATGAGAAGAGCTATCTTTCCGGGAACATTCGACCCGTTTACTATCGGACACTCTTCGGTAGTGAGCCGTGCACTGACTTTTATAGACGAAATCGTCATAGGCATCGGCATCAATGAAAATAAGAATACGTATTTCCCCTTGGAAAAGCGCGAACAAATGATACGAGACTACTACCGGAACGAGCCGCGCATCATTGTGCAGTCCTATGACTGCCTGACTATCGACTTTGCCCGGCAGGTAGATGCCAGTCTGATAATACGCGGCATACGCACCGTGAAGGATTTCGAATACGAGGAAACCATTGCCGACATCAACCGCAAACTGACCGGCATAGAAACCATCCTGCTCTTCACCGAGCCGGAACTTACCTGCGTCAGTTCCACCACCGTGCGCGAACTGCTGCAATACGGCAAGGACATAAGCATGTTCATACCGGAGGGAATGGAGATTAGGGATTAAGGATAAAGGATTAGGGATTAAAATGGAAATGATGAAAAAACTATTTACTATTATAATATGTATATGCGCGGTGACGGCGCAAGCGCAAAAGCCGAACAATGAAGCCCTGCGCAAACTGCAAATGGCAGAGTTTGCCATCACCAACCTTTATGTGGACAAGGTGGATGAAGACAAGCTGGTGGAAGAAGCCATCATCAAGATGCTGGCACAACTCGACCCGCACTCCACCTACAACAACGCCGAAGAAGTGAAGAAGATGAACGAGCCGTTGCAAGGCAATTTCGAGGGCATCGGCGTACAGTTTCAGATGATAGAAGATACCCTGCTTGTGATACAACCCGTGAGCAACGGACCTTCCGAGAAGGTGGGCATCCTTGCCGGCGACCGTATCGTAGCCGTCAATGACAGCGCCATTGCCGGAGTAAAAATGAGCACGGAAGATATTATGAGCCGCCTGCGCGGACCGAAAGACTCGGAAGTGAAACTCACCATCGTGCGCCGTGGCGTGGACGACCAGCTGTACTTCACCGTGAAGCGTGACAAAATTCCCATCCTCAGCCTGGACGCATCTTACATGATACAACCCAAAACCGGCTATATCCGTATCAACCGCTTCGGGGCAACCACCGCCGAAGAGTTTGCAGAAGCCCTGAAAAGCCTGCAAAAGAAAGGAATGAAAGACCTCATCCTCGACCTGCAAGGAAATGGAGGAGGGTATCTGAATGCCGCCATCGACCTTGCCAACGAATTTCTGAAGCAAAAAGAACTCATCGTCTACACCGAAGGAAGGGCCGCACGCCGCAGTGATTTCTTTGCCAAAGGTACGGGCAACTTCAAGAACGGCCGTCTCATCATATTGGTGGACGAGTACTCCGCTTCTGCCAGTGAAATCGTGACCGGAGCCATCCAGGACTGGGACAGAGGCGTGGTAGTAGGACGCCGCACCTTCGGCAAGGGATTAGTACAGCGTCCTATCGACCTGCCGGACGGTTCCATGATTCGCCTCACTATCGCCCGCTACTATACTCCTTCGGGCCGTTGTATCCAGAAGCCTTACGACAGCACCGCCAACCTCGACGGCCGCCTAACCGGCGAGAACAGTCAGGATAAGTATAACCAGGAACTGATAGACCGCTTCAATCATGGAGAAATGATTCATGCGGACAGTATCCATTTTGCCGACTCCCTGAAAGCACAGACCAAGCGTATGGGACGTACCGTTTACGGAGGTGGAGGTATCATGCCCGACTTCTTCGTCCCCATCGACACTACCCAGTACACAGACTATCACCGCAACCTCGTAGCCAAAGGCGTGGTTATCAAAGCCACTACCGGCTACATCGAGAAGCACCGGAAGGAGTTGCAGAACAAATACAAGAAATTCGAAGCCTTCAACGAGAAGTTCGAGATAGACGATAACTTCCTTGCCGAAATACGTACGCTTGCCGACAAAGAGAAAATCAAGTTTGACGAGAAACAGTACAACCAATCCCTACCGCTCATCAAGACACAACTTAAAGCCTTGATAGCCCGTGACCTATGGGACATGAACGAATACTTCCAGGTGATGAACAGCACGAACCAGAGCGTGCAGCAAGCTCTAAAAGTGCTGAACGAAGGCATCTACAGCACTATTATCCAATAGCCGACTTGAAACAAACTTAGGCGCGGATTATGCGGATTTAGTTTATCTAACTCCGCGTATTCCGCGTAATTCGCGCCTAAAATCATTCTCCGAACAGCCACTTATTCAGCCACTTGTTGACGTAGATGTTGACCACAGCACATCCAGCACCGATTGCAGCCCCCGCCAACACATCTGACGGATAATGCACTCCCTCGTTCATACGGGAAACTCCCACGGAACAAGCCCACAGGGCAGACGGAGCTATCACATACCATTTAGGATACTTTACACTGAGCGAGGTGGCAAGGGCAAAAGCCGTCGCCGTATGTCCGGAAGGAAAAGACGGGCTGCCTTCATGGCTATATGCATGCACTCTGTCGGGATATTTATCATAAGGACGCTCACGGTCCACCAGATATTTCATTCCATAAGTCACAACAAAAGCCCCCGCTACACTTGTACCTACGTAGACCGCATCTTTCAGCAAACCCTTATCATGTTTTATCCAAGCGGCAACCGCCATCGCCACCGGAACACCGACAGCAACATAGGGCTCCGAACGTGAAATTATCTTATTATAGTTACGGACAAACTTGCCATCCCAACTGTTAACCCGGTGCAAAGTGTTAATATCCCAATTCTGTGCCGAAAGACCGGATACAACAAGGCAGATAAAATATACAAAAAAAATAGCCTTTTTCATAAGTCCTTTATATTAGTTTGACGCAAAGATAGGACAAATAGATAGAGTTTTCACAAAAAAATTCTATCTTTGTTGCCACATTTATAATAATTCGCTAATCATTTCATGAGACTGGAAACTTGCTGCAACCGACAGATTGATTGTATGGTATGTCCCCAAAAATCAGAAGGAGTATTGGTTTACCGCCACTACCCCAAGGGACAACATTTCTCTGCTGAAAAGTGCACACAGAACTGCATGATATTTATGCTGAAAGGTGAATTACTTGTAAACAGTGACGAATATCCGGGCACCACTCTCCAAAGCCGCCAGCTCATCTTGCAAGCCATCGGCTCCAAAGTAGAACTCCTGGCTTTGACCGAAGTGGAATATATTGTCTATTGGTTCACCGAGCTTCCTCTGATTTGCGAAGAGCGCTACAAGGAGATACTGAAACGCTCGGAAGCCCCCTTGACTTATACCCCGCTTACCGCGATTTCCATGCTCGAAGGGCTCCTGAAAAGCCTTGCCTGCTACCTCAACGAGCAACCCTATGCGTGCAGCAAATACATTGAAATGAAATGCCAGGAATTGGTATACATATTGACATGCTACTATCCGCTACACCAAATCAGTACATTCTTCTACCCCATCAGCACTTATACGGAAAGCTTCCAATATTTCGTCATGCAGAACTACGACAAGGTGAAGAATGTGGAAGAGTTTGCCCACCTCGGTGGATATACCACCACCACATTCCGCCGTCTGTTTAAAAATATGTATGGGGTCCCGGTCTATGAATGGATTCTGGACAAGAAACGTGAAGGAATTCTGAACGACCTGCAATACACCAAACAACGCATTTCAGTCATCAGCGCCCGCTATGGCTTTGATTCCCTATCCCACTTTGCCCACTTCTGCAAAGACTCTTTCGGAGACACGCCCCGCGCCCTGAGAAAACGTTCAGCAAACGGAGAAAAGATTTCCATTATCTGCAAAGAGCAAGGCAAAGACCAGGAGGACGAGTAAACCTTTTACTTGTCCGTAAACTTCGCATTCTGCCGGATTACGGAATTATTTCTTTAATCGCTTGCTTTATCGCTGGATTTCTCCTATTTTTGCGAAACATTTACAGAAGTATCCTGATAGAACAAATTTTCAAACTATTAAATAACTTAAATTCAATCATTTATGTGGTTAAGTAATTCATCTGTAGGAAGGAAAGTGGTGATGAGCGTTACCGGTATCGCCCTTGTCCTGTTTCTGACATTTCACATGGCGATGAACCTGGTTGCATTAGTCTCGGCTAATGGCTACAACATGGTTTGTGAGTTCCTGGGAGCAAACTGGTACGCATTGGTGGCTACGGTAGGTCTGGCTGCCTTATTCATCATCCACATCATCTACGCTTTCTGGCTGACTATGCAGAACCGTAAGGCACGTGGTAGCGAACGCTATGCCGTTACGGAAAAGCCCAAGACTGTGGAATGGGCTTCTCAGAACATGCTCGTACTGGGTATCATCGTAATCGTGGGTTTGGGCCTGCACCTGGTAAACTTCTGGGCTAAAATGCAGCTTCCCGAGTTGATGCACAACATGGGCATGCATGCCGACACCCTCACGCTGGCATATGCAGCCAACGGTGTCTATCACATTCAAAACACCTTCAGCAATCCGGTATTCGTAGTGCTTTACCTCGTTTGGCTGGGCGCATTGTGGTTCCACCTCACTCACGGTTTCTGGAGCTCCATGCAGTCTTTGGGCTGGAACAACAAAGTATGGATTAACCGTTGGAAATGTATCTCCAACATCTATTCTACTATCGTTGTCCTCTGCTTCGCTCTGGTAGTTGTCGTATTCTTTGCAAAATCATTGTGCGGCGCTTGCTAAATTCAAATTGTAAATGACTAAATTGTAAATTGCATTATGACTAAGATAGATTCTAAAATACCGGAAGGACCGGTGGCTGAGAAATGGACCAATTATAAAGCTCACCAAAAATTAGTGAACCCTGCCAACAAGCGTCGTCTGGACATCATCGTAGTAGGAACCGGACTTGCCGGTGCCAGTGCTGCCGCCTCTCTGGGCGAAATGGGTTTCAGAGTATTCAACTTCTGCATCCAGGACTCTCCGCGCCGTGCACACTCCATCGCTGCACAAGGTGGTATCAATGCTGCTAAGAATTACCAAAACGACGGTGACTCTGTATACCGTCTGTTCTACGATACAGTAAAGGGTGGCGACTACCGTGCCCGCGAAGCTAACGTTTACCGTCTGGCTGAAGTATCCAACAATATTATCGACCAATGCGTTGCACAAGGTGTTCCTTTCGCCCGCGAATACGGCGGTACACTGGACAACCGTTCTTTCGGTGGTGCTCAGGTATCCCGTACTTTCTATGCCAAGGGTCAGACCGGACAGCAGCTGTTGCTGGGTGCATACTCTGCATTGAGCCGCCAGGTGAACGTAGGCACTGTGAAACTGTATACCCGCTACGAAATGGAAGACGTTGTCCTCATTGACGGACGTGCCCGCGGTATCATTGCAAAGAACCTCGTTACCGGTAAATTGGAACGTTTTGCCGCCCACGCTGTGGTAATCGCTACCGGTGGTTACGGCAATGCCTACTTCCTTTCTACCAATGCAATGGCATGTAACTGCTCTGCAGCAATGGCTTGCTACCGTAAAGGTGCCTGGTTTGCCAACCCTGCTTACGTACAGATTCACCCCACTTGTATCCCGGTTCACGGTGACAAGCAGTCTAAGCTGACTTTGATGTCCGAATCTCTGCGTAACGATGGTCGTATCTGGGTTCCGAAGAAGCTGGAAGATGCCAAGAAACTGCAGGAAGGTACACTGCAAGGAAAAGATATTCCCGAGGAAGACCGCGACTACTACCTGGAACGCCGTTATCCGGCATTCGGTAACCTCGTTCCGCGTGACGTTGCCAGCCGCGCTGCCAAAGAACGCTGCGACAAGGGCTTCGGCGTGAACAACACCGGTCTTGCCGTATTCCTTGACTTCTCCGAAGCTATCAACCGTCTGGGTAAAGATGTCGTTGCACAACGTTACGGCAACCTCTTCGATATGTATGAAGAAATCACTGATGTCAGCCCATACGAAAACCCGATGATGATTTATCCGGCTATCCACTATACCATGGGTGGTATCTGGGTTGACTACGAACTGATGACCTCCATCAAGGGACTGTTCGCCATCGGTGAATGTAACTTCTCCGACCACGGTGCAAACCGCCTCGGTGCTTCCGCCCTGATGCAAGGTCTGGCCGATGGTTACTTCGTATTGCCTTACACTATCCAGAACTATCTGGCCGACCAGATTACAGTTCCCCGTTTCTCTACCGACCTGCCCGAATTTGCAGCTGCAGAAAAGGCCGTTCAGGAGAAGATTGACTGGATGATGAACATCAAGGGTAAGAAGTCTGTAGACTCTATCCACAAGGAACTGGGCCACATTATGTGGGAATATGTAGGTATGGGACGTACGGCCGAAGGCTTGAAGGAAGGTCTGAAGAAGCTGAAAGAAGTCCGCAAGGAGTTCGAGAAAGAACTGTTCATCCCGGGCGACAAGGAAGGTATGAATGTAGAACTCGACAAGGCTATCCGTCTGTACGACTTCATCACTATGGGCGAGCTGGTTGCTTACGATGCACTGAACCGTAACGAAAGCTGCGGCGGTCACTTCCGTGAAGAATATCAGACTGAAGAAGGCGAAGCCAAGCGTGACGATGAAAACTACTTCTACGTGGCTTGCTGGGAATATCAGGGTTCTGACGAAAAGGAACCGGTATTGCTGAAAGAGCCGCTGGTTTACGAAGCAATCAAGGTACAGACTCGTAACTACAAGAGCTAATCGGGAAGTTGAACATTTAAAGAATTAAAGAAAATGGATAAAAATATATCATTTACGCTCAAGGTATGGCGCCAGAAGGGTCCGAAAGCAAAAGGCGCTTTTGAAACATACCAAATGAAAGATATCCCGGGCGATACTTCATTCCTCGAAATGCTGGATATCTTGAACGAACAGCTGATTTCTGAAGGTAAAGAACCGGTTGTATTCGACCACGACTGCCGCGAAGGTATCTGCGGTATGTGTTCGCTCTACATCAACGGACATCCCCACGGTCCTGCAACCGGCGCTACGACTTGCCAGATTTATATGCGTCGTTTCAACGACGGCGATACCATCACTGTTGAACCGTGGCGCTCTGCCGGTTTCCCGGTTATCAAGGACTTGATGGTCGACCGTACGGCCTACGACAAGATTATGCAGGCAGGCGGCTACGTCAGCGTACGTACCGGTGCTCCCCAGGATGCCAACGCTATCCTGATTCCGAAGCCCATCGCTGACGAGGCTATGGATGCTGCCAGCTGTATCGGTTGTGGTGCTTGTGTGGCTGCTTGTAAGAACGGTTCTGCTATGCTGTTCGTTTCTGCCAAGGTGAGCCAGCTGAACCTGTTGCCCCAAGGCAAACCGGAAGCATTGCGCCGTGCCAAGGCTATGTTGAGCAAGATGGACGAACTCGGTTTCGGTAACTGTACAAACACTCGTGCGTGCGAAGCTGAATGCCCGAAGAATGTTTCCATCAGCAACATTGCTCGCCTGAACCGCGACTTTATCATTGCGAAACTGAAAGACTAATCCGGTCTTTCTGCAAATAATATAGGATGCGCTTCGGATAAACCTTTTGAGCAAGCTCAGATTTATCACTCAGCTTTCACTATATTTGATTAATATCACAAGAGACTCCTCTGCCGGGAAACCGCCGGAGGAGTTTTTTTATGACATGCCGTTTACTTCAGATAAATTGCCGGCACGCAAGCTACGGGGAGAAGCCCCGAAATTCTTTTTGCAGAAATTGGAAAAATGAGGCAGCGATTCAAAGCCATATTTATAGCAAATCTCTGATATAGAAGCATCCGTATAACGAAGTTCATAAACCACGCTTTCCTTCCTCCGTTCCATCATCCACTCGTACACCGGTTGATGAAAAACAGAATTGAATATACGCCGGAAAGTAGCTACTGTATATCCTCCCAACTGGGCAAGTTCCTCTACCGTCTTGACTTTGGCATGATTCTGCAAGACAAAGTAGTGGAAGGAATTAGTATACTGGGCAAGAGGATGTATCAGCATGGAAAGCTCATAGTCGGAGTAGTAATTTCCAAGAATGAAAGCAAGTTCTTTCCGTTTGAAACAAAGCATTTCCCGGCAAATCTTCTCCTCGGACAAATAGGCCTTGGAACTTTCCAGAAAGAGCTGCAACTCGGGAGTAATGGTCAAAGGATAGAATATCAATGGAGGGGTAACCTCTTTCATAATATGGTTATACCGGTCCTCACAGAAGAATTCAGGCTTACTGAACCGGTAACAAACGCATTCCACATCCGTCATGGCAAGTATTTCGTACTTGGAACCAATAGCTTGAAGGATGAACTCACCTGCATGCAACACAGTTCCCGCATACTCCTTACTGTTGACAAGCACTTCTCCTTTCAGCAGGAAAATTATAATATTTTCCTCACACTTTCGCGCCGGCAGATGGAATCCTCTGGGGTGGGAAGCATATATTATTGCATTGTCCACAGCCTTGGGACATTGAGCGCATTGTTTTTTACCTCTGCAAGCAGAAGAGTTGGGCATCGGCAAGTAGATTTGTTTGTTTGTTGCAGTGACAAAAATAGATAAATAATACTCATAAAAGAAACATTCCCCGAAAACTTTCATAAAGAAGTTTCGGGGAATGAATAAAATAGAAGTAATTCAGTTTTTTATTGCGGACAGTGCCGTTTTATTTTTCCACGTTCGTATCATCAGCCGTACTCCATGGACCAACTTCAGGTACAAAGGTTACTTTTGCCGCCTTATTGGCCAGCGTCAGCGTATAACGTATCTTTTTGCCTTCACCCCAGGCTTGTGTATCATTCAAGTCAATGGCGGAAGTTACAGTATCAAGAAGAACGTCTTTCTCATAGATGTCATAGACAACATTGATTTTGGCATTCGTATCCAACGTCTGGGGCATCAACATCCAGGCTGCATTCATTTCCACACCCGTTGTATTCACTTCCAATGCACTGCCGGCAATCGTATGCGCATAAGTGGCTGTTCCTTCTTGTGACTTCCATGTTGAATCATCAAAACCATAAGTTCCCTTATTGTGCACGCCGGATATTGTAAGTGTTTTCAGTTTATAAGTCAAAGCGTCGGCTGCCTTGACAGTGAAATTTATTTGGGTCAGTATATGGCCGAATTTCAAAGATACCCCACTGGCATTTGATGCCTTGGTTGCATCCGTCGCTTTCGCGGCTACCAAGTCCGTTTGGGCAGCTACATCCGCTACCGTATAAGTAATGGAAGGATATATAGCACCAGCAGCCGGTTGATTGTACGTCAAGGCCCCGGTACCCGGATTCCCGTAAGCAAAGAACTGCAAGTTATCCGTCATTGGCCAATAATATGTTCCCCCAGTCAAACTCCAGTTGGGAGCACTATAGGTTACTTTAACATCTGTCATGAATTGTAATAGTCAAGACTTAATCTGACAGTTACGCATAAAAAGAATAATTTTGTAAC
>OGJI01003804.1_pt1 | contig 10954 bp, 6 predicted proteins | sample 1572031 | NCBI WGS metagenome assembly OGJI01 (sample SAMEA2582119, study PRJEB24529) | metagenome | biome: Human gut stool | place: China | collected 2011
GCAGCGGTTTCTACGATGATCGCCAGGTTACGGCCCGGACGGATCGGAAGGGAATGGCAGACAACCTTGTTTCCAAGGAACTCAATATACTCTTCTTCCAGGCCCAGACGGTCGTATTCTTTCTCTTTGTCCCACTCTTCAAGCTTGATAACAAGGTCGATAGACTGGGTATCCTTTACGCTCTCGACACCAAACAGCGTCTTGACGTCGATGATACCGATACCGCGCAGCTCGATAAAGTGACGCGTGATATCCGGTGCCGTTCCGACCAGCGTAATGTCGCTGACACGGCTGATTTCAACCACATCATCGCTGACGAGACGATGGCCTCGTTTGATCAGCTCCAGTGCAGCCTCGCTCTTTCCGATTCCGCTCTCGCCCATGATCAGAACGCCCTCGCCGAATACATCGACCAGCACGCCGTGGATGGAGATCATCGGAGCAAGCTGGACATTCAGCCAGCGGATGATTTCAGCCATGAAAACGGAAGTCGATTTGTCTACCGCAAAGGCCGGTACCTGATAACGATTGCACAGCTCCAGAATTTCCGGTCCCGGAATCATCTTCGTGGTGAAAATGACACATGGGATCTTGCGGCTTACAAACTCTTCAAACGCGCGGACGCGCTCGCTCTCTTCAAGATGCTGCAGATACGTGAACTCTACATAACCTATGATCTGCACACGCTCATTGGCAAAATGCTCATAGTAACCGGTCAGCTGCAGTGCAGGACGGTTGATATCCGGTGTGGCAATGACAAGATCTGTCATATCAACCTCTGGTGTCAGGTTGCGGAGATCCATTTCCTCCACCATTTTGGTCATTTCAATTTCTTTCATTTTCCTGTCCTCCGACTTCATTCGACGTCTTTTTAAATCCGTCTCTTCTATGATTTTAGCACAATAAAGCATCACGGGCAACCTAGAAATTTAACTATTTTGACGAATCCTCATTTTCCTCCTGTGCAGGTGCGTGAAAGAATGTGTAAACCTGCTCCGCCGCCTTTTTATTCATGCCCGGAAGTCCGGAAAGTTCTTCCACGGTTGCCGCCTTGATATCATCAATTCCCTGAAAGTGGCGCATCAGTTCTTTCCTTCTTGTCGGCCCGATGCCCGGGATGTCGTCGAGAATCGAGTGGACCTGGCCCTTGCTCCGCAGCAGGCGGTGGTATTCGATTGCAAAGCGGTGCGCCTCGTCCTGCACGCGTGTGATCAGTTTGAAGCCCTCGCTGTTCCGGTCGATCGGAATTTCCACGTTTCGGAAATACAGACCCCTCGTGCGGTGCTTGTCGTCCTTTACCATACCGCAGACCGGAATCGCAAGATCCATTTCTTCAAGCACCTCAAGCGCAATGTTAACCTGGCCGCGTCCGCCGTCCATCATGATCAGGTCCGGCAGCCGCTCGAAACCGCTGTCCTCCTGGATGCCGCGCAGAAAACGGCGGCTTAAGACCTCTTTCATACTGGCGTAATCGTTCGGTCCCTCGACGGATTTGATCTTGAATTTTCGGTAATCGGCGCGCTTTGGCTTTCCTTTCTCGTAGACGATCATTGAGCCGACCGACTGGAAACCGCTGATATTGGAGATATCGTACGCCTCGATGCGGTCGATCGACGGCAGGTTCAGCCATCTGGCGATCTCTTTTACGGCACCGACCGTCCGACCCTCTTCCCGCTTGATCCGCTCGCGGTCCTGGTCGAGAACGATCTGTGCGTTCCGCTCTGCCAGTTCCACCATTTTTTCCTTGCTGCCCTTTTTCGGCACGCGGATGCGGACCTTCTGGCCCCGTTTGCTGCTTAAATACTCTTCCATCAGCTCCTGCTCGGCAATCTCCTCGGAAATCATGATTTCCCGCGGGATGAACGGCGTGCCGGAATAGAACTGTTTCATAAACGTGAGCAGCACCTCGCTTTTCTGCTCCTCCTCGCCAATCCGCAGATAATAATGCTCCCGCCCGATCAGCTTTCCGTTCCGGATAAAGAAGCCCTGCGCCACCGCATCCTCTTTGTCCATCGCAAGCGCAATGACATCTTTGTCCTCGCCGTTACTGTTCGTAATCTTCTGCCGCTCGCCGATCCTGCGCACGCTGTCGATCAGATCACGGTACTCCGCCGCCTGCTCGAACCGCATCTCCTCAGCCGCCTCCGTCATTTTTCCAGTCAGCTCTTTGATAATGTCATTGTAATTTCCATTCAGAAAACTGATCGCCTTTTTGATCTGCTCGCCGTACTCTTCTTTGGAAATGTATCCCTGGCACGGTGCCTTACACTGGTGGATGTGATAGTAAAGACACGGGCGGTCCTTGCCGATCTCCTTTGGCAGGCTCTTATTGCAGGAACGGATATCGTACAGCTTCCGCAACAGTTCGATCGTATCTTTCACAGCTCCGGCGCTCGTGTACGGGCCGAAATATTTCGCCTTGTCCTTCTTCATCTGATGGGAAAACAGAATGCGTGGAAAATCCTCGTTCACGGTCACCTTAATGTACGGGTACGCCTTGTCATCTTTCAGCATCGTATTGTATTTCGGACGGTGCTCTTTGATAAGGTTGCACTCCAGCACGAGCGCCTCCAGTTCGGAATCCGTCACAATATACTCAAAACGGGCGATATGCGTGACCATCCGCTCAATCTTCGGCCCTTTGTTGCGGCTCGTCTGGAAATACTGGCGGACACGGTTTTTCAGCGAAATCGCCTTTCCTACGTAGATAATTGTATCGTCCGCGTCGTGCATCAGATAGACGCCGGGTTTCCCCGGCAGTTTTTTCAGTTCTTCCTGGATATCAAACGCCATATGACCCTCCTCTTTTTGGGACTGTAATGTTGAAAATGCCCAGCGTGCAGAGATCGTTTTCTCTGCTCCCGCCGGGCCTTTTCGCTTTCTTTTTATACTTCTGGATTTTCAACCGCTTCTTCCGCGTTTCCATTCCGTTTTGCAATCACCTGATGAAAAATCTCCATAAATTCTTTTCCGGTGATCGTCTCTTTCTGGATCAGGTAAGCTGCGATTTCATCCATCGCATCGCGGTTAGCTGCCAGAAGTTCTTTTGCCTGCTCATACGACTCTTTCAAAATCTTCATGACCTCGTGGTCGATTTCGGTTGCTGTGGCATCGCCGCAGTTTAAGACCATTCTTCCGTCGAGGTACTGATTCTGCTGGGTCGCAAGACCGATCAGACCGAATTTCTCCGACATACCGTACTGCGTGATCATCGCGCGGACAATCTTCGTCGCTTTCTCGATATCATTCGAAGCTCCCGTTGTCACATTGCCGAATACGATCTCCTCTGCCGCTCTTCCACCGAGGCACTCGACGATCATCGCCTCGAGTTCGCTCTTCGTGTTGAGGTATTTCTCCTCCTCCGGCACCTGCATGACGTAGCCGAGCGCACCCATCGTACGCGGCACAATCGTGATTTTCTGTACCGGCTCGGAATCCTTCTGCAGTGCAGTAACAAGTGCGTGGCCTACCTCGTGGTAGGAAACGATCTTTCGCTCTTCCTGGCTTAAGATGCGGTCCTTCTTCTCTTTTCCGACGAGGACAACCTCGACTGCCTCGAGAAGATCCTTCTGGGAAACGGCTTTTCTTCCGTTCTTGACCGCAAGAATCGCTGCCTCGTTGATCATATTTGCAAGATCAGAACCAACGGCTCCCGATGTCGCAAGTGCGATGCCGTCGAGATCAACCGTCTCATCGAGCGATACGTTCTTGGCGTGTACTTTCAGGATTTCCACACGGCCTTTCAGGTCCGGTCTTTCTACGATAATCCGGCGGTCAAAACGGCCTGGACGCAGCAGCGCCGGGTCAAGAACCTCCGGGCGGTTTGTGGCCGCAAGGATCAGAATACCCTTGGAGCTGTCGAATCCGTCCATCTCGGCGAGGAGCTGGTTTAACGTCTGCTCCCGCTCGTCGTTGCTGTTGTAGCTGTTGTCACGGCTCTTTCCGATCGCATCGATCTCATCGATAAAGATGATGCACGGTGCGTTTTTCTTTGCTTCCTCAAACAGGTCACGCACACGCGATGCACCGACACCGACGAACATCTCGACAAATTCCGAAGCGGACATCGAGAAAAACGGTACGTGCGCCTCACCGGCTACGGCTTTGGCAAGCAGTGTTTTTCCGGTTCCAGGAGGGCCTACAAGAAGTGCTCCTTTCGGAAGTTTTGCACCGATTGTCGTGTATTTTCCAGGGTTATGCAGGAAATCCACAACCTCCTGGAGCGATTCTTTTGCCTCGTCCTGTCCCGCAACATCGCGGAATGTCACGCCGGTTTCTTTCTGTACGTAGGCCTTTGCTCTGCTCTTTCCTACGCCCATGACTCCGCCGCCTTTGTTCATGCTGCGCATCACCCATACCATGACAGCGACAAGCATCACAACCGGCAGAATGACGGTCAGCAATGTGTAAATGATCGTTCCGGTAGAATCCGGCGGATCTTTGTGGTACGTAATGCCTTTCTCCTGTAACAGATCGACCAGCTCCTGCTCATCTCCCATCATCGTTACCTGATAGGTGATTCCCTCCGATTTCTGGTCTTTCGGCGTTACGGTCAGTGTTCCCGATTTCAAGACAACTTCCTGCACTTCATCGTTGTTTACCATGTCCAGGAATTTGCTATAGTCAAGATCCTCGGAAGTAATTCCCCCAAGGGCATTGTTCAGAAGTCCCATCACCATCAGGCTGACGAGGAGGCAGATCAGGATAATGAGTATCGTCTGTCTGTTTTTCGGTCCTCCCCCGGAGCCTTTTTCTGGTTCCCGGTTCTGATTTTTTCTATCGTCCATGCTTTTCCTCCTTGTATGTCAAACCGCCCCTCTTTTTTTACGGACACTTTAACTCTTACATTATATCGGATTCCCTCTTAATTAGCAAGCCGGACTTTGTGAAAAAAGACTGAATTTATCTATACAAAAACGGCCCGCCGACACTCTTTCAAGTATCGGCGGACCGCCAGATAACACTCACATTACATTAGTCGTTATATCCGTTCGGATTCTTCTGCTGCCAGTTCCAGGAATCGGCACACATCTCCTCGATGCCGTACTCAGCCTCCCAGCCAAGCTCCTCTTTTGCTTTGTCGCATTTGGAGTAGCAGGTTGCGATATCACCGTCACGGCGCGGTTTGATTTCGTATTTCAGCGGATGGCCGCATGCTTTCTCGAATGCGTGGATCACATCGAGTACGCTGTAGCCTTTGCCGGTTCCGAGGTTGTAAATGGAAACGCCCTCGTTGTCAGCCAGTTTCTGGATGGCTTTTACATGGCCGCGTGCCAGGTCAACAACATGGATGTAATCGCGGACACCAGTTCCGTCCGGAGTATCGTAGTCATCACCGAAAACGCCGATGCACTCGAGTTTTCCGATGGCAACCTGTGCGACATACGGAAGCAGGTTGTTCGGGATGCCCTTCGGATCCTCTCCGATAAGGCCGCTCTTATGCGCTCCGATCGGGTTGAAGTAGCGAAGCAGGATAACATTCCATTCCGGATCTGCGGTGTGGATGTCGGTCAGAACCTGCTCGAGCATGCTTTTTGTCCAGCCGTATGGGTTGGTCGGGGTTCCCTTCGGGCACTCCTCGGTGATCGGAATCTGTGCCGGATTGCCGTATACGGTTGCAGAAGAACTGAAGATGATGTTCTTTACGCCATGGTTTCTCATCTCATCGCAGAGAATCAGGGTTCCGGTCATGTTGTTGTGATAATATTCAATCGGTTTATGTACGGACTCGCCGACTGCTTTTAAGCCTGCGAAATGGATGACAGCGTCAATTTTCTCGTTGTCGAAAATTTTCTTTACGCCTTCGCGGTCCAGCATATCGGTTTTGTAGAAGGTTACTTTCTTTCCGGTAATCTGTTCTACACGCTCGATGGCTTTCTCGCTTGCATTGTAAAGGTTGTCCATGACAACAACGTCATAGCCTGCGTTCAGCAGTTCCACACAGGTGTGGCTTCCAATATAGCCTGCACCGCCAGTAACTAAGATTTTCATTTTGGTATCCTCCATGTTTTCCTTCGCTGCTGCTTTTTTGCCGCAGCGGGTTAATTGAAGCATTTAGTTTATTCTACAACGTTTCCATGAATTTTGCAAATGCGCTTCTGCCTTCCTATGTTCCCTTGTAATCGCCGGCATCCTCGAGTACGCCGACAAAGACTTTTCCGACTTCCTCTTTCAGGATATCCATCACATTTTCGCTGTTCAGCTCCGGATGGCGCGGCAGGAATTCGTCTACCCAGTCGGCATGTTTCTCCAGCTCTGCGACAGCGCGGACATCTTTTCCCTCTACAAGGCATTTGGAAAGCTCTTCCAGCTCATCTTTTAAGCGCGCCGGCAGAATCGCAAGTCCCATAACCTCAATAAGGCCGATGTTCTCTTTTTTGATGTGATGATACTGTGCATGCGGATGGTAAACACCGAGCGGGCATTCGTCCGTCGTGATGTTGTTGCGCAGTGCCAGATCGAGTTCGAACGTATCGCCCACTTTTCTTGCGATCGGCGTGATCGTGTTGTGCGGCTCTCCGTCAGTCTCGGCGAATACAAACGCATCCTCATCCGTGTAACCTCTCCAGCAGTTCAGGATATGCTCTGCCAGATCGATCAGCCGTTTCTCATCTTTGTGGCGGATCCGGATGACGGACAGCGGCCATTTGACGATGCCGGTTTCCACATCCTCGTATCCTTTGATGGTAAAATGGCGCTCGATCGGCGCTTTCGCCATTGCGAAGGTATAGTGACCGCCCTGATAATGATCGTGGCTTAAAATGGAGCCTCCCACGATCGGCAGATCCGCATTAGAACCGATGAAGTAGTGCGGAAACAGCTTGATAAAGTCAAACAGCTTCACAAAGGTCGCGCGCTCGATCTTCATCGGGTTATGCTGGAAATTGAACACGATGCAGTGCTCATTGTAATACACATATGGCGAGTACTGGAATCCCCACTCCGTCTGATTGATCGTCAGCGGAATGATGCGGTGGTTCTGGCGCGCCGGGTGGTTGACGCGTCCCGCATAGCCCACATTCTCCTTGCAGAGCAGGCATTTCGGATAACCGCTCTGTTTTGCCAGTTTTGCAGCCGCGATCGCCTTCGGGTCCTTCTCCGGTTTGGAGAGGTTGATCGAGATATCGATATCGCCGTAGGCACTCGGTACGCTCCAGCGGATATCCTTTGCGATGCGGTATCTGCGGATGTAGTTGGAATCCTGGCTCAGTTTGTAGAAGTAATCGGTTGCCTCCTGCGGGCTCTTCGCATAGAGTTCCTCAAACTTCTTTACCACCTCTCCCGGGCGCGGCATCAGGCAGTCCATCAGTTTCGTATCGAACAGATCGCGGTAAACGACGCTGTTGTGTTCGAGAAGACCGCGCTTAGCTGCATCATCAAGCAGTTCATTTAAAGTCTCTTCCAGATCCGGGGTCTCCGGAATCTGCTCCGGCTCTTCGTAATCGGAAATCTGCATGACTTCCAGAATCCGGTTTGTCGCATAGATTTTATCCAGTCCCGAAACAAGACCGGCATTTTCTCCATATTTTACCAGTTTTGCAATACTCTCGTTAATCACTGTAGCTTCCTCCCTGCTGCCGATCCAGCTTTTTTATTTCTTATTTTAATACGCCTGCGCCGTCTCCGATGTCTACGACATAGAAGTCTGCGGCATAGCCGATTTTTTCTTTGTAAGCTGCGCCTACTTTTGCGATGAAGTTGTCAATATCTTCTGTTTTTACGATGCTGACGGTGCATCCGCCGAAGCCTGCGCCTGTCATACGGGATCCGATGACACCCGGGCAGTTCCATGCTTCTTCCACAAGAGTATCCAGCTCGATGCCGGTTACCTCATAGTCATCACGCAGGGAAACGTGGGATGCGTTCATCAGCTCGCCGAATTTTGCGATGTCGTTTGCCTTTAAAGCTGCAACGGCCTGAACGGTTCTCTGGTTCTCGTAAACAGCATGTTTTGCACGTTTCTGGCGGACCGGATCTTTGATGGCATCTTTCACTGCCTCAAACTCTTCCTCGGTCAGCTCGCCAAGGCTCTTGATGTCTTTGACTTTCTGAATCTCAGCCAGAGCAGTCTCGCACTCGCTGCGGCGCTCGTTGTATTTGGAGTCGCCAAGGCCGCGTTTCTTGTTGCTGCAGGAGATGACAATTCTTGCGCCTTCCAGTTTAACCGGTGCGTACTCATATTTCAGATCGCTGGTGTCAAGAAAGATCGCACAGTCCTTTTTGCCCATGGCGATGGCGAACTGATCCATGATACCGCAGTTGACGCCGTTGTAATTGTTCTCGGAGAACTGGCCGTACAGAGCGATGTCGATCATGGAGATGGTGTCGTAGCCGAACATGTCACGCAGCATTACGCCGGTTACGGTCTCAACGGATGCGGAAGAGGAAAGGCCGGAGCCGTTCGGAATGTTTCCGTAGAGCACGATATCGAAGCCCTGCTCTACCGGGAAGCCCTTCTGGCAAAATGCCCACATCATTCCCTTCGGATATGCGGTCCAGTTGCCTTCTTTTCCCATCAGGAATTCATCGAGAGAAGATTCTACCACGCCGAGTTTTTCAAAGTTCATAGAGTAAAAACGAAGCTTTCTGTCGTCACGTTTTCTTGCTGCCATGTAGGTTCCGATGGTCAGTGCGCATGGAAATACGTGGCCTCCGTTGTAATCGGTGTGCTCACCGATCAGGTTCACACGTCCAGGTGCGAAGTAGGTGCGGATGTCGCCCTCTCCCCCGAACAGTTTTGCAAAACAATCCAGTACCTGCTGTTTCATTTTGTTGTCTCCTTTTCTTTTTGGTGTGTTGTTTTCATGGTTTCGTTTTGTGTGTTGTGTGTGTATTGTGTGTTTGTGTGTTTTTTCTTATCTTCTTAAGTATCATTATAGTGAGCCGTACGCCCATCTGCAACAACAATATTGGGGCAAACGATAATTATATTGAGGTGATCTTCGATTTTTTCTTGTTTTTTTTCCCTTTTTGCCGCATACTTTACTTATCGTATGATTTTTAATGGATTTTATGGATTGGAGGTACGTTTCATGCAGATCCGCATGGATAAAGAAAACCGTGAGCTGAAGGCCCACGGCAGCTATGAATTTCCTGTCAACATCAGTTACGAACAGCTCTCCCGCTACGAGCGCGGCTCCTTTTCCTGGCACTGGCACCCGGAAATTGAGCTGACGTTTGTCCTCTCGGGGCAGATCGGATATCAGGTCAACGGCAAATCGTATGTCTTAAAAGAAGGGGACGGCATTTTCTGCAACACGAATGCGCTTCACAGCGGCCACATGATCGACGGGATGGACTGCGTCTATATTTCAACCACGTTCGCCCCGCGCTTTCTCTATGGTTTTTCAAACAGTGTGATCCAGACGCGCTACGTCGAACCGGTGCTGACGGATATGCAGCTCGCCTCCATCGTCTTTTCGCCGGAGATCGACTGGCAGAACCAGGTACTTGCCTGTATGCACCGCATCTACGACCTCTCGCTTTCGCAGCCGTCCGCGTTTGAGATGGAAATCCAGGAGCTTCTGCTGTCGATCTGGATTGAGATTTACCGCCACGCATCGTTTTCCGGTGAATCCCAGAACACGGCGGCAGCGCGTGATGTTGAGCGGCTCCGCATTCTGCTCGACTACATCCACCGCCATTATATGGAGCATCTGACGCTCGAGGATCTCGCCGCACAGATCCACATCTGCCGCAGTGAATGCTGCCGTTTTTTCAAGAAATGCATGAACGAATCCCTGTTTGACTATCTTCTCGATTACCGTATTGAAAAAAGCCTGCCGCTCCTTCTCGAGCGCCAGGCCAGTATCACTTCCGTAGCGGAACAGACCGGATTTTCCAGCCCTGCCTATTTTTCTAAAATTTTCCGGCAGCAGATGGGCTGCTCGCCGAGCGAATACCGGAACCACGCGGATCACACGTAACGTTCAGCGCTGTACCGAGATTTCATTTCCTGCTGCCCGGCTTTTGATCCGCTCTCACAATCCACCCTCTCCCAAAACGAATGGATTACCTCCGGGAGGCTGCTGCGCTGCACAATCCGGCAGTCCTCCCACTCTCTTGGGAACAGCTCGCGGTACTCCCGGTTTCGGAACCGCTCGTCGAGCAACAGAATCACACCCGTGTCCTCCGTCGTACGGATCACGCGCCCTGCCGCCTGCAATACTTTATTCATGCCGGGATAGCGGTACGCGTAGTCGAAACCGTTCTCTCCGCTGCGGTCAAAATATTGCTTTAAAAGTTCTCTCTCCGGCCCCACCTGCGGGATTCCGGCTCCCACAACGGCCGCGCCGATCAGCTTTTCCCCGTCCAGATCAATTCCCTCCGAGAAAATGCCTCCCATGATACAGAATCCCACCAGCGTTTTCTCGTTGTCTTTCGCAAACGCTTCCAGAAACGCTTCTCTCTCCTGCTCCCGCATCGCCGACTCCTGGATCAGGCAGGTCACGTTTTCATCTGCATACAGTTCCTCATAGACCGCATAGACATCCTGCATCAGGCGGTATGACGGGAAGAACGCCATATAGTTGCCCTTCCGGCTCTGGATCATCTCGTTCAGATAAGCGTCGATCTTCTCAAACTCTGCGCGGTTTCTCCGCTGATACTTCGTGCTGACCTCGCTTCCGATCGCCAGACACCGCTTCGTGGGATCAAACGGGGACTCCACGTAAATCGCGTAATCGTCCGTATTCGTGCTGAACATCTTCTTATAATACTGCACCGGCAGCAGCGTCGCGGAAAAGAAGACGGCCGACCGCCCCTGGTTGATACACTGCTGCAGATTCTCCGCCGGGTTGACGCAGAACAGGCGCAGTGCAAAATCGCCGTTATCGAGATAACTCGTGTAGATCAGATAATTTTCATCCTGCCGATCATGAATATATATGAAATTACGGATACCAAAGTAAAACTCCAGCACCTCTTTAACTGCATCCGTTTTACGCAAAGAAAC
>OGJI01003806.1_pt1 | contig 10945 bp, 8 predicted proteins | sample 1572031 | NCBI WGS metagenome assembly OGJI01 (sample SAMEA2582119, study PRJEB24529) | metagenome | biome: Human gut stool | place: China | collected 2011
TGTTATGCCTTTCTTCCTATTAAGAAGTATATTACTAAATATATTGAAAATCCGCCTTATTTGATGTATTATATTATTTGAATGGGCTTTTATACCTTTTAGAATATTTAGGAGGGAATTATGTTAGACGATTTAAAAGAAAAATGGCCTGAAATTCTCGATTTTTTCAAACAGGAATATGATATTGCTGATGTTTCGTTCAAAACTTGGATTTTGCCCTTAGAAGTGGAATCCTTTGATAATAACATGATTACTTTGGTTTTCCCGGGTGAAAGTGGAAAGACCGGTCTTCAGTATATTAACAAAAAATATCTTGCATTACTTAAGATTTCTATTGAAGAAACTTTGAATCAGGAACTTGAACTTCAGATTATACTTCCAAACGAGACAGTGTCTAAGATTGAAGATGATTCATCTAAGATTTCATCTGTTAGTCAGGAAGATATTTCTTTAGAAAATAGAATATTAGATGCAAATCTTAATAAAAAATATACTTTTGATTCCTTTGTAGTAGGATCAAACAATAATATTGCTCAGGTTACGTCTTTAGCTGTAGCTGAGTCTCCCGGCGATGTTTATAACCCATTGTTTATTTACGGTGGTGTTGGACTTGGAAAGACTCATCTTATTCAGTCCATTGGTAACTTTGTATTAAAAAACAACCCTTCAGCTAAGGTTTTGTATACTACTAGTGAGTCATTCACCAACGAAGTTATTGATTTACTTAGGAAAAAGAAAACTAATCAGGAAGAGATTATTGAATTTCGTAAGAAATACAGAAGTGTTGATGTTTTACTTATAGACGATATTCAGTTTATTTCCGGTAGAGACAGAACACAAGAAGAAATTTTCAATATTTTCAATGATTTATTTATGAAACATAAGCAGATTGTTTTAACTTCCGATAAGAAGCCTAAAGATATGGAAGGTATCGCCGAAAGACTTATTAGCCGTTTTGAGCAGGGACTTACTGTTGATATTCAGAACCCTGACTATGAAACACGTATGGCTATCTTAAAGAAGAAGGCTGAAACTTCAGGCTATAACATAGATGAAGGTGTATTGCAGTATATTGCTAACCACTTTGTTTCTAACGTCAGGGAACTTGAAGGTTCTCTTACACGTGTTATTACATTTTCAAAGATTAGTCACTCTCCAATTACAGTTGATTTTGCATCAGGTGTACTTCAGGAGCTTGTGGCACCTAATCAGGAGAATGCCATTACATGTGAATACATTATTAATATAGTAGCAGATCATTTCCAGATATCTCCTACTGATATATGTTCAAAAAAGAAGAGTCGTGAGTTTGCATATCCACGTCAGATTTGTATGTACTTATGTAGAGTATTTACAGATGAAAAATTAGAAACTATTGGTGCTGCCTTAAAGAAAACTAATCACGCAACTGTTAGCTATGGCTATGACAAAATCAAATCAGAAATCGAAACAGACTCTAAGACAAGAGATCTTATAGATGTTCTTAAAAAGAAGATTAATCCTAACTAGTTATTAACATTTTTAATGGAGTTATTAACATTTAGTTGATAATTCAGTTAATAACTTACAGTTTTTGTGTTAATAACTTGTTGATAGTCTTTGTTTTTGTTAACAATTTGTCATAATTTGATGTTAATTGTTGAAAACTCAAAAGTTAGTAACTGACATTTTTAGGTTAATTATTTGCAAGTTATTAACAAGTTATTATTTTTCGAACTTCCTTTATTCACAAGGGACTCGACTACTTATTAACATATTAACGTTGCTTATTATTATTATTATCTAATATATATATTTATTTATGCGTACTTACGTACCGTTATTTTTACGATAAAGGAGATTTATAATGAAACTAGTTTGTAAAAAATCAGATTTGATTACAGGTATTAATATTGTAATGAAAGCTGTATCATCAAAAACTACAATGTCAATTCTTGAATGCATTCTTATTGATGCAACTGAAGGAGTAATTAAATTTACTGCTAACGATATGGAATTGGGAATAGAAACTAAAGTTGAAGGTGAAATTATTGAAGCCGGTAGTATTGCCATTGATGCTAAGATTTTTTCAGAAATTGTTCGTAAACTTCCTGATAATGATGTTGTTATTGAAGTTAACGATGAAACAAAGGCTAATATTACCTGTGAAAATTCAAAATTTAATATTCTTGTAAAATCAGCAGATGATTTTTCTTATTTACCTGAAATTGAAAAGAAAGATAAGATTACTCTTTCACAGTTTGCTTTAAAGGAATTAATAAGACAGACTATTTTCACTGTTAATGATGCAGATAAGAATAAGATTTTAACAGGTGAATTGTTTGAAGTTATGGGTAACAGGCTTAAAGTTGTTGCTCTTGATAAGTTTAGAATTGCCATTAGAAACATGGAATTAAAAGAGGACTATGGTAACTTTAAAGTTTTAGTTCCCGGTAAGTCATTAAATGAAATTAGCAAAATCTTAAATGGTGGTGTTGATGATGAGGTAAATATTTATTTCACATCTAACCATATCTTATTTGAATTTGATGAAACAAAAGTTGTTTCAAGATTAATTGAATGCAGTAATTATTTTGATACTGATAAGATGATTAGTAATGATTATAAGACTAAGATTACTATTAACAAAAAAGAAATGGCTAACTGTATTGACAGAGCAACTCTTTTAATAAAAGAAGGAGACAAGAAACCTGTATTCTTAACTATTAAGGATACAGAAATGGAATTGTCAATTAATACATTTATTGGTTCAATGGATGAAAGTATCCCTATTGTAAGAGAAGGTTCTGACATGATGATTAGTTTTAATCCAAAATTCCTTATTGATATTTTAAGAGTTTTAGATAGTGAAGAAGTAAACATTTATTTCACTAATCCTAAGGCACCTTGTTTTATCAGAGATGATGAAAACAGTTACATTTATGTAGTGCTTCCTGTTGTACAGTAAAATAGTTTAGAGAGGAGATAGTACAAATAATATTTTTTGTTTGTATTAATTTGGATAAAAATGGAAATAACTATAAAAGATGATTTTATAAAATTAGGTCAGGCATTAAAACTTGCCGGTCTTGTTGACTCAGGTGTGGATGCTAAGTTTGTTATCCAGGATGGTCAGGTTAAAGTCAACGGAGAAGTTGACACAAGACGTGGAAAAAAACTTTATGCCGGAGATACATTTGAGTTTGAAGGAACAGTGGTAACTGTAAAATAATGATTGTAACAAAGATAGAACTTAGCAATTTTAGAAATTACGATTCTCTTAGTTTGGAATTAGATGATAAAACTAATATTTTATATGGCAAAAACGCTCAGGGAAAGACAAATGTGTTAGAGGCTATTTATCTTTGCAGCACAACTAAATCACATAGAAGTAGCAAAGATGCAGAACTTATAAAGTTTGAAAATAATGAAGGTCACATAAAACTTTTTATTAACAAAAAAGGCAGAGAGTATAGAATAGACATTCATTTGAGAAAAAATAAGTCAAAAGGAATAGCCATAAATGGAATAACAATTAAGAAAGCCAGTGAGCTTTTTGGAATATTTAATGTAATATTTTTTTCCCCGGAGGATTTGGATATTATAAAAAACGGACCAGCTGAAAGAAGAAGGTTTGTGGATATGGAGTTATGTCAACTAGATAAAATATATGTTTATAATTTAATTAATTACAATAAGGTTTTGGGACAAAGAAATCAGTTATTAAAAGACATATATATGAAACCGGAACTTGAAGATACTCTGGATGTATGGGATATGCAGCTTGCAGAGTATGGAAGTAAGGTTATTAAGAGAAGAGAACAGTTTATAAAAGATATTAACAAGATTATAAAGCCAATTCACAGAAAACTTACAGAGAACAGCGAAGAAATAGAAGTTGTTTACAAAAAGAGTTGCAATGAAGATGAGCTTTATAACAAAATTATAGAAAACAGAAAGAAAGACATTAAGCTGAAAAGTACGTCAGCAGGTCCACATAGAGATGATATTTTATTTTTTAACAAAGATATTAATATTAGAACCTATGGCAGTCAGGGACAGAAAAGAACTGTTGCTCTGTCGCTTAAGCTGGCGGAAATAGAGTTGGTCAAGTCTTTGATCAATGACACACCTGTGTTATTATTAGATGATGTTCTGTCAGAACTTGATTCGGACAGACAGAATCACTTACTAAAAAGTTTAGATGAAATTCAAACTGTAATAACATGTACAGGTTTAGATGAATTTATTGAAAATCGATTTAGTATAAATAAAGTTTTCCAGGTAACAAAAGGCAAAATTGAAGAAAGAACTGTTTAAAAAGCAATAAAAAATATAATCCGTTATTGCAAATACTGAAAGGAGTTACGAATGGGTAACAATACTAACGTTGAAAATGAATATGGAGCAGATCAGATACAGGTATTGGAAGGACTTGAAGCTGTAAGAAAAAGACCGGGTATGTATATAGGTTCAACTTCATCAAGAGGTCTTCATCATTTAGTATATGAAATTGTTGACAATGCGGTAGACGAGGCATTGGCAGGATATTGTGATACTATTGATGTTCAGATTAATGAAGATAATTCTATTACAGTAAGAGATGATGGTCGAGGAATACCTACAGACATTAATACAAAGACAGGAAAACCTGCAGTTGAAGTAGTATTTACAGTACTTCATGCCGGAGGAAAATTCGGTGGTGGAGGATATAAAGTATCAGGTGGACTTCACGGAGTAGGTGCTTCAGTTGTTAATGCATTATCTAAATGGTTAGAAGTTAAGGTTTGTCGTGGTGGAAAAGTTCACTATCAGAAGTATGAGTATGGTAAGGTTGTAGAACCGCTAACTGTTATCGGTGATTGTGATCCTGATTTTACAGGAACAGAAGTAAAATTCTTACCTGACGACACTATATTTGAAGATACAGTTTATGATTATAAAACACTTGAAATCAGATTAAGAGAGACAGCTTTCCTTACAAAAAATCTTAAAATCGTATTGAGAGATGTTAGAGAAGAAAAGCCAATAGAGAAAACATTCCACTATGAAGGTGGTATAAAGGAATTTGTAAATTACTTAAATAAAGGCAAACAGGAATTATATGATGATGTAATTTATTGTGAAGGCACAGTTAATAATGTTTATGTTGAAGTTGCAATGCAGCATAATGATGCATATACAGAAAACACTTTAAGCTTTGTAAATAACATTAACACACCTGAGGGTGGTACACAGGTTGAAGGTTTCAAGAGAGCAATTACAAAAACATTTAATAACTATGCAAAACAGAACAAGATTTTAAAAGAAAACGAAGAAAATCTTTCAGGTGATGACTTTAGAGAAGGTCTTACAGCCATCATTAGTGTAAAGATTGAAGATCCTCAGTTTGAAGGTCAGACAAAACAGAAGCTTGGAAACAGTGAAGCAAGAGCTGCAGTTGAAGGTGTAATGAGTGAACAGTTAACTTATTATCTTGAACAGAATCCGGCAATTGCAAAAATTATTTGTGAAAAAGCTGTTTTAGCTAAAAGAGCAAGAGATGCTGCAAGAAAAGCCAGAGAAGCAACAAGAAAGACTGCATTATCAGTGGCAGCCCTTCCGGGAAAACTTGCAGACTGTTCAGATAAGAACCCTGAAAACTGTGAAATATTTATAGTCGAAGGTGATTCAGCCGGTGGCTCAGCTAAGAAGGCAAGAACAAGAGCAACACAGGCAATACTTCCACTTAGAGGTAAGATTCTTAACGTAGAAAAAGCACGTATTGATAAGATTATGGACAATGCGGAAATCAGAACAATGATTACAGCTTTTGGTACAGGGATTCAGGAAGACTTTGACATAACAAAACTTAGATATAACAAGATTATTATTATGACTGATGCCGATGTTGACGGCGCTCATATTGATACACTTATGCTTACATTCTTCTATAGATTTATGCCTGAGTTAATTAAGGATGGCCATGTATACCTTGCAATGCCACCACTTTATCAGGTAACAAGAAATAAGAAGAACTATTATGCATATAGTGATGATGAGTTAAATCAGATACTTACTGAAATCGGACGTGATAATCAGAACAAGATTCAGCGTTATAAAGGTTTAGGTGAAATGGATGCAAGTCAGTTATGGGAAACAACAATGGATCCTAATACAAGAATTTTAAAACAGGTAAAAATTGACGAAGATAAATTATCAGAAATGGATCAGACATTTACAATACTTATGGGGGATGATGTAGAGCCAAGAAGAGAATTTATTGAAGCAAATGCAAAATTTGTTAAAAACTTAGATATATAGGAGGAAAATATAAGTGGACGATAAGATATTTGACAAAATTCATGAAGTAGACTTAAAAGAAACCATGGAAACCTCTTATATAGATTATGCCATGAGCGTAATTGCATCAAGAGCATTACCTGATGTAAGAGATGGTTTGAAACCGGTTCAGCGTTACTCAATGGTTGGACTTAATAACGGACCTGATAAGCCACACAGAAAATGTGCCCGTATCGTTGGTGATACAATGGGTAAATTCCATCCACATGGTGACAGTTCTATTTACGGAGCATTGGTTAATATGGCTCAGGAATGGAATACAAGATATCCTTTAGTTGATGGCCATGGTAACTTTGGTTCAGAAGACGGTGATGGTGCTGCCGCAATGCGTTACACTGAAGCACGTCTTAGCAAAATATCAATGGAAATGGTTGCAGATATTAACAAGGACACTGTTGAATTTACACCAAACTTTGATGAAACAGAAAAAGAACCATCAGTACTTCCATCAAGATATCCTAACCTTTTGGTTAATGGAACAAGTGGTATTGCCGTAGGTATGGCAACAAACATACCACCACATAACTTAACAGAAACAATAAATGCAATTGTAAAAATAATTGACAATAAAGTAGAGGAAAACAGAGACACAACCATAGAAGAAATTATGGAAATTATTAAGGGACCTGATTTTCCTACAGGTGCTACAATCTTAGGTAGAAAAGATATTGAGCAGGCTTACAGAACAGGACGTGGAAAAATTAAAACACGTGCAGTTTCTGAAATTGAAACAATGGACAATGGAAAGAGCAGAATTATTGTTACTGAACTTCCATACATGGTTAACAAAGCTAAGTTAGTAGAAAAGATTGCAAGTCTTGTAAAAGAAAAGAAAGTTGATGGAATAACAGACTTAAGAGATGAGTCAGATCAGGAAGGAACACGTGTTGTAATTGAAGTAAGACGTGATGCCAATGCTAATGTTATTTTAAATCAGCTTTATAAGCATACACAGTTACAGGATTCTTTTGGTGTAATTATGTTAGCATTAGTTGACGGAGAACCAAAAGTATTAAACCTTCTTCAGATGTTAGATGAATATTTGAAACATCAGAAGGATGTTGTAACAAGAAGAACAAAGTTCGAATTAAACAAGGCAGAAGAAAGAGCGCACATTATTAAAGGTTTATTAATTGCCCTTGATAACATTGATGAAGTAATAAAAATAATCAGAGGTTCAAGAACAACTGCAGACGCAAAGAAGAACTTAATCGAAAGATTTGGTCTTTCAGATGCACAGTCACAGGCAATTGTTGATATGAGACTTCGTCAGTTAACAGGTTTGGCAAGAGAAGACCTTGAAGCAGAATACGCTGACTTAATGGCAAAGATTGATTACTTAAAATCTATTCTTGCAGATGAAAACAAACTTCTTACAGTAATAAAAGAAGAAATTGAAGTTATTAGAGATAAGTTTGGCGATGAGAGAAGAACAAAGATAGGAATAAATGTTGGAGATTTATCTGATGAAGATTTAATTCCTGAAGAAGATACAGTTGTAGCAATGACTAACTTAGGTTACATAAAGAGAATGACTGTAGACAACTTCAAGTCACAGAACCGTGGCGGTAAGGGAATAAAGGGAATGCAGACTATAGACAAAGACTTTATGAAGGATATGTTTATGGTTTCAACTCATGACTATATTCTTTTCTTAACTAATACAGGAAGAATCTACAAACTGAAATGTTATGAAATACCTGAAGCAGGAAGAACAGCAAGAGGTATGGCAATTGTAAACTTATTGCAGTTACAGCCTGGCGAAAAGATTTCTGCAATGGTACAGATGAAAGAATTTGAAGAAGACAAGTACCTTATTATGGCAACAAAGGAAGGTACTATTAAGAAAACACCTATAATGGCATATACGAATATTAGAAAGAGTGGTATTCAGGCTATTACTTTACGTGAAGATGATGAGTTAATAGATGTAACCATCTCAGATAACAATGATAATATTATGCTTATTACAAAGAAAGGTCAGGGAATTAAGTTCCGTGAAACAGATGTCCGTGAAACAGGACGTTCAGCAATGGGTGTTAGAGGTATTGAATTAAATCAGGATGATGAAGTAATTTCAATGCAATTAGAATCACAGGGCGAATGTGTTCTTATTGTATCAGCTAATGGTATGGGTAAACGTACACCATTTACAGACTTTAAGTTACAGAATCGTGGCGGTAAGGGTGTAAAATGCTATAAGATATCCGATAAGACAGGAGAGGTTGTAGGAGCTAAGGCAGTAAATGATGGAAACGAAATTATGATGATTACAAACGAAGGTATTGTAATTAGAATGTTCGTTGACGACATCTCAATTCTTGGAAGAGTAACACTTGGTGTTAAATTAATGAATACAGGTGATAAGGATGATATTGTTGTTGCAAGTATAACAAAAGTTAAGGAAAGTGTTACAGAAGCAGATGCATTAGAAGCAGCAAGATTATCAGAAGAAAATGAAACATTAGACGAAGGTAGTGAAGAACTATCAGAAGATTCAGATTCTGAAGATAATTAATAATTACTAAAAGGTGACTATATTGTCGCCTTTTACTTTATAAAAATGCCGGAAGGATAAAAGTAAAATGAGAAACATAGATTCAAGTGAAATTACAAAAAACATAAAAGAAATGTGCATAGAAGCAAATCATTTTCTAGCACCGGATATGGAAAGAGTATTTAAAAAAGCAAAGGAAAATGAAGAGTCAAAATTAGGATGCCAGATACTTGAGCAGTTAGATGAAAATTTAAAAATAGCTGCAGAAGATATGATACCAATTTGTCAGGACACAGGAATGGCAGTCGTTTTTATTGAAATAGGTCAGGACGTACATATAGAAGGCGAAAACTTAGAAGATGCAATAAACGAAGGTGTTCGTCAGGGATATGTTGACGGCTACCTTAGAAAGTCAGTAGTAAGTGATCCTATAATAAGAGAAAACACAAAAGACAATACTCCGGCAGTAATACATTATAGTATAGTTCCGGGCGAAAATATAAAAATAACAGTAGCTCCAAAAGGATTTGGCAGTGAAAATATGAGTAAGGTATTTATGTTAAAACCTGCAGATGGAATAGAAGGCGTAAAAGATGCAGTATTAACAGCAGTAAAAGAGGCCGGTCCTAACGCATGCCCTCCAATGGTAGTAGGTGTTGGAATAGGTGGAACATTTGAAAAATGTGCAATACTTGCAAAAAAAGCTTTGGCAAGGCCTGCAGACAGCAATTCAGAAATTCCATATGTAAAAGAATTAGAGGAAGAACTTTTAACTAAAATAAATAAATTAGGAATAGGACCGGGAGGCTTAGGCGGAACACAGACAGCATTATCCGTTAATGTAGAAACATATCCTACACATATAGCAGGCTTACCTGTAGCAATAAACATCTGTTGTCATGTTAACAGACATATAAGCAGAACACTATAAGGAGAACCATAATGAATAGAAACATAACAGCACCATTATCAGATGAAGTAGCAAAAGAATTAAAAAGCGGTGATTATGTATATATAACAGGTACAATATATACTGCAAGAGATGCAGCCCATAAAAGAATGTGGGAAGCATTAGAAAAAGGTGAAGAACTTCCTATAGAAATGAAAAACAACATAATCTATTATATGGGACCATCACCTGCAAGAGAAGGAAGACCGATCGGTTCAGCCGGACCTACAACTGCAAGCAGAATGGATAAATATGCTCCAAAGCTTCTTGACTTAGGCTTAAAAGGCATGATAGGAAAAGGAAAAAGAAGTGAACAGGTAAAAGAAGCCATCGTAAGAAATGGAAGCGTATACTTTGCTGCAGTAGGAGGAGCAGGAGCAATATTATCAAAAGCAATTAAAAAAAGTGAAGTAATTGCATATGATGACCTTGGCACAGAAGCAATAAGAAAGTTATATGTAGAAGACTTTCCTGCAATAGTTGTAATAGACAGCCAGGGAAACAACCTATACGAAACAGCAATAAAAGAATATGCAAAACAGTAAAGTAACAAAAGAAAAACAAATATAGAAATAATTGCAAAAAACAATTAAAAATGTATTTGACAAATAAATGTTACTATATTATAATAAGTAATGCACTGCACAAGTGCAGTAATTAAATAACTGATAAATAATCAGGCAAGGAGAAATACTCAAGTGGCTGAAGAGGCGCCCCTGCTAAGGGTGTAGGTCGTTTGCGCGGCGCGAGGGTTCAAATCCCTCTTTCTCCGTTAAGGACTCAAACAATGTTTGAGTCCTTTTTTAATAACTGGAAATTCCAACGGAATTTCCAGTTATTAAAAATCCTCCGGAGGATCACAGAGGCGCGGAAACGAAGTTTCGTCGCGTATAACAAAAACAAATTAATAGCAGGCAATTGTATAATCATAGAAACAAAAAAATAAAACTAAAAATCTGTTGACATTATTCTACTAAAATGGTAAAGTATCTCTTGCACTGCTCAAGTGCAGGGAAACAACAAAATATAAAGTTAAAAAACTTTAAAAAAAAGTTGTTGACAGATAATAACGGAAATGTTATTATTAATGAGTTGTCGCTAAGACAACAAAAAAGAATTTTAGAAAGTTGTTGACAGACAAAGAAAATTATGATAAATTATTCTGGCTGTCGAAAAAC
>OGJI01003829.1_pt1 | contig 10891 bp, 8 predicted proteins | sample 1572031 | NCBI WGS metagenome assembly OGJI01 (sample SAMEA2582119, study PRJEB24529) | metagenome | biome: Human gut stool | place: China | collected 2011
CCGGGAAACTTGTCCTCATGTCGCACTTCGGAGCGGCAGAGGTCTGCCGCGCGGTGGCGGAGCGGGACGTGGAAGCGCGGGTCATTGCGCTCCTCTACGAAAAGAACGCCGAAGGTTTCACCCGCGTCATGCGGACCGTGGCGCCTGAAAGTCGGATTGACGTGGTCCCGGTTGATAAAATGGGGGCCGAAACCGCAGTGCAGCTCTCAGACGCCATTCAGTCCGGTGCCTGGGTCGCGATCGCGGCGGACCGGACGCCGGTCACGTCTGACCGTAGGACAATAAGAACCGTAACGATCCCGTTCCTCGGGACCCCGGCCGAATTTCCGGCCGGACCCTGGGTGCTCGCGTCGCTTCTCGGCTGCGACGGAGACGCGTTCCGGGTGTCGTTTGAGAAACTCGCGGACCGGGTGACGCTTCCCCGCGCGTCGAGGAATGACGCGATCCGCAGGTACGCTTTGGATTTAGCGGAAAGACTTCAGCGTGAAGTGATCCATTCGCCGCTTGAATGGTTCAACTTTTATGACTTCTGGCAGGGTGCCGGACGCGATTTCAGCCGCGGGAAGAATTAATGGAGAGCTTTATCTTATGAATGCTAAAACTCTGATTTTTGTACCGCTTTCGCTTGCGTTCGCGAGTGCCCCGGCGCTCTCTCTTACGCTTGACGATATCAGTACGAAGCTCTCCGCGATCAAAACGGTCAAGGCGAATTTCACGTCAGAAAGAAATCTGAAAGGCGCCCCGAAACCTCTCGTCGCGAAGGGCAGGATGACGCTCATCGAAGGGAAGGGGGTTGTCTGGGAACAGACATCACCGTTCGCTGAAGAAATCCTCGTGAAGGACGATCAGGTCGAAATCCGGCGCGGGAAGTCGAAACCCGAAATCATCACGAAGAAATCACAGCCGCGGGCGTTTGCTTTCGCTAGCCTCATGCGGAATCTCGCAGGAGCCGACGCGAAGACCCTCGGAAACTGGTTCACGGTTTCCTCGATCAGCGGAACCGCATCGGGTTGGACCGTGACGCTTAAACCTTCGCGCGATCCGCTCCGCCAGGCGTTTGATACCGTCACGATCAAGGGCGGTGACGCCGTAACGGGCGTCTCTTTCCTCTCACCCGCGAAAGACCGGACCCGGATCCGGTTTGATGATGTCCATGTGAACGAAGGGGGGCTCGCCGATGCCGAAGAACGGCTCAGCCGCTAAGGCGGTTCTGAACGCTCTCGATTCCCCGAAAGTCCGGGCGTTTCTCTGGCTCTTCATCGTTTCGGTGATCGCGGTGTTCCTTCTCATCGCGGTGCCGAAGGCTGAAGTGTCGAGTGACGTGATGGAGCTGCTGCCGGAAGAAACCTACCGGGCGGCCCCAAAATCCGTGACAAACGGACTTGCGGACAAAATGTCGCGGCAAATGCTTTTTGCGGTCACCGGAGGCGAAGGGGCGGCGGAACTCTATTTTGAAAAACTGAAGGCGATACCGGAATTCCGGCGCCTCGCAGGGCGCCTTTCTGATGTCAGACGCCGGGAGTCGGCCTCTTTCCTCTTTAAGAACCGCGCGGCGTTCCTTTCTTACGACACCCGTTCGAGACTGAAGGAAGGAGAGGACGCGGAAGCCGAATGGGTGCTTTCGCAGCTTTATTCACCGGTTGCCGGTGTGTCCGCCCCTGAAATCAAGAACGACCCCCTCCTTCTCATGCGGGGGTCGACACTTTTTGATTCGGGCACCAGCCGCATGAGCACGTCAGGCAGCTGGCTGACGGCGACAGATGATAAAGGCGTCACCTGGCGCTTTATTTCGGGTGAAGTGAAGAAGGGGACTGCCTCCGCGGGTTCTGTCGGACCGTTCCTCGATAAAGTGAAAGCGGCTCAGAAGGCCGTGAAGGACGCCTATCCGAACGTGCGGTTCGCGAGCGAAGGCTCAATCTTCTACTCAGGGTTCGCAGGGGATTCGGCGAAAAACGACATCTCAACACTCGGCACCGTCTCCGCGATCCTTCTCTTTATCGTGCTGGGGATCGCGTACCGGTCACCGCTTCCCTTCTTCCTCGCGCTGCTTTCCGTCGCCGTAGGCGCTGCGGCCGGCACAGCGGCAACGCTCCTTACGTTTGGCGGCATTCACATGGTGACGCTCGTGATGAGTCTCTCCCTCATCGGCATTTCAACGGACTACACCACACACTTCCTCACGGCCCGGATGACCGCGAAAGAGGGCGTCTCAACCTTCAATACCCTGCAGACACTTTCCCCCACGATGCTTCAGGCACTTGGGACAACGTGTCTCGCATACGCCGCGCTTCTTATCGCGCCGTTCCCGGGGCTCCGCCAGCTCGGGGTTTTCAGTATCGCGGGGCTCGCGGCGTCCTGTGCCACGGTTTTCGCCTGGTACCCGTTCCTCTCGAAGCGATTCCGGCGTAAGCCCCTCATCGGGCGGAACTTCCTTCGCCGCTATATCGCGGTGTGGGGCGGGCGGAATCGCTATCCCGCAATTCTTTTCGCCTGCCTCGCGGTGTTTGCCGCCGGCGGCCTGATGCTTGCGGGAACGAATGACGATATCGGCGCGCTGCAGACGGTGCCCTCCCACCTGAAGGCGGACGAAGACCTTATCCGGACACTTACGGGGAACGACATGACGCAGCGCTGGTTTGTCGTAACAGGATTGTCCCCGGAAGAAGCCCTTCAGAGAAAAGACGCGCTTGGCGAAAAGCTTGCGGCGCTTAAGGAGGAGGGGCTGATTACCGGCGCGACACTCATTCCGCTCAACTCCCGGGCCACTCAGCAGTCTGACTGGGAACTCATCAAAAAGGCGTCGCCCGCGGTGCTCGCGAAGCTTCGGGAATCCGGGATTGCGGCGAAACCTGAGAGCGAGAATCCGACGCTTCCCTTCGCGGTCTGGATCCGGGATTCTGTGAGCAGCAACTGGGGACGGCTGGTCCTCGGTGGCGGGGGCGGTGTCGGAGAAACTTCCCTTATGATCCCCGTTCAGGGAGACAGGAGCGCGAAAGCGGATGCCGCGCTTCAGAAAGCGGCCTCTTCTGTCCCTGGCACAGTCTGGGTGGACCGCCGCGCGGACCTGAATCACCTGTTCTCCGGTGTCCGGACCATGATTGAGGCGCTGCTCGCCGCGTCGCTCGCACTGATCTTCGCAATTTACGCCTGGCGGTACGGTCTGAAGCGCGCCGCCGGCATCATCGTCCCCTGTATTCTCTCCGTCGCCTGCGGGATCGCCTCGCTCGGCTGGGCGGGGCTCCCCGTGAACATCTTCTCGCTCTTCGCACTCGTTCTCGTCCTTGGGATCGGGATCGACTATTCGCTTTTCTTCGGTAACTTCCAGAAAGAAGCGGATTCGACGCTCTTCGCGGTTTTCACCGCTATGGTGACCACGATGATTTCGCTCGGTATTCTCGTTTTCAGCGGCACGGCGGCGATTTCAAACTTCGGACTCGTTCTCGCGGCCGGTGTCTTCACGGCGTTCCTCGCGTCGCCTCTCATCCTTCGGCTTGACCGGAAAGAGGAGAGTGTCTGATGGTCTATATCCACGCTGTGGCGCTTGACTGCGCGCTTGGGGCCAGGCCTCAGGACATTCTCGCGAATCTCGGGAAAAATGAGGCCCCCGGATTTACGCCTGACAGTCACTGGCTTCTTTCAGGAGAACCGCTCGCTTTCGGTCATATGACGGGAGACTTACCGGCGGTTCCAGAGAATCTCGCAAAGCATCAGAGCCGGAATAACCGCGCCCTGATGTCGGTCTTTAATTCGGAACCCCGTTTCCGGGAACTGCTGGACCGCTCGGATCCTTCCCGTGTCGGAATTATTCTCGGGACCAGCACGTCGGGATCTGAAGAGTTCGCGGACTATATCCGCGGTTTCAGAAAGGGGGAACCCGACCCTGATTTCCGCGGTGAAGCGCAGGAGCTCGGTGACCCGTCTGAATTCCTTTCCGCCTGGCTGAGTACTACGGGACCCGCGTACACCGTGTCGACCGCCTGTACGAGCAGTATCCGGGCCATCATTTCAGGAGTGAGGCTTCTTGAAGCCGGCATGATTGACGCCGCTATCGTGGGCGGTGCCGACACCCTCGCGAAGCTTCCGATCAACGGTTTTGACGCGCTGCAGGCGCTTTCCCACACCCGCTGTCTTCCGTTCTCCGGGATCCGGGACGGGATCGCGATCGGAGAGGCGGCTGCGCTTCTCTGGCTCAGCCGGGAACCGGGCCCGATCGCGGTCCGGGGATTCGGTGAATCGTCAGACGCTCACCACATGTCGGCTCCTGACCCAGAGGGAGAAGGAGCAGAAGCTGCGATCCGCGAAGCGCTTCAGATGGCAGGCGTCACGCCTGACGCAATTGATTACCTGAACCTCCACGGGACAGGAACAAAACTCAATGACTCGATGGAAGCAAAAGCCGTTTACCGGGTGTTTGGCGACCGGGTGACCGCGAGCTCCACCAAAAACCTGACCGGGCACACACTCGGCGCCGCGGGAGCCGCAGAAGCCGCGCTGATCGCGCTTCTTCTTCAGAATCCGGGGTCCGTGCTTCCGCCTCAGCTCCCGGACTCTGTCCCTGCGGACCCCGCATTACCCCCAATTTCACTTGTGAGCCGATTTACCGCCGTCTCAGGCTCCCTTATGATGAGCTGTAATTTCGCGTTTGGCGGCAGCAACGCGGCTTTGATTCTAGGAACAGATTGACGATGTCTCAGATTCTTAATCCGGGGAAACCGGAACTCTTTTTGCCCCAGCGTCCTCCGATGCTTCTCGTGTCCCGCATCCTTGAATTCACCGAGGATGACGTGATTGCTGAGGCGGATTCCAAGATCCTTGAACCCTTCCGCCGTCCGGACGGCCGGCTCCCTGAAACGCTCTGCATCGAAATGATGGCGCAGGCGGTGGGTGCCTGGGCGGGTTACTGGCGTCAGCAGGACAAGTCGGATAAGCCTGAGGATGAGAAGGATGCCCCGATCGGCTATCTCCTCTCGGCCCGCAATCTGAAGATTGAGGTTCCGGTGATTCCGGAAGGAAAGACTTTCCGCATCACGATGCACCGCGAAGTGTATGAAGGACCGATTGGTTCTTTCGCGGGTGAAATGAAGGATGGCGACACGCTGATCGCGACGGGCCGCGTCTCGGTCTATCAGCCGAGCAACAAAGAGTACCGCGAGCTTTTCGGCGGAAAGGCTGCCTGATGACAGAGGCCTCTGGTAGATCGGTCCTTATTCTTGGGGCGTCCGGCGGCATTGGTCGGGCGACCGCGGAAGCGCTTTCGTCTGACGGCTTCAGGGTGGCGCTTCATGCGTCCTCGCACCCTGAGCGGGCTGAGGCGCTGGCGGAGGAACTCCGTTCAAAAGGGGCAGACGCCTGGACGGTCGTCTTTGACGCCGCAGATCCAGCTGCGAGCCGCTCAGCGATTGAAGCGGATATTGAGCATCACGGCGCCTACTGGGGTATCGTGCACTCAGCCGGCATCACGCGCGACGCGGCGTTCCCCGGGATGACTGACAGCGACTGGTTTGATGTCATCAATACCGATCTCAATTCGTTTAATAACGTTCTGAAGCCCTGCGTGATGCCGATGATCGGCCTTCGGGACGGCGGCCGTATTGTCGTGATTTCAAGCGTCTCAGGGCTCATCGGAAACCGCGGTCAGACAAACTACAGCGCGGCGAAGGGCGGTCTCATCGCGGCTGCGAAGTCACTCGCTCTTGAGCTCGCCAAACGGAAAATTACCGTGAACGCTGTGGCGCCGGGCCTTATTGACACCGATATGACGAAGATGGATGAAACAGCACTCAAAGCGATCACCGGCATGATCCCGATGAAGCGCGCCGGGAAACCGGAAGAAGTGGCGTCAGTCATCCGCTTCCTTATGTCACCGGGGGCGAGTTACGTGACGCGGCAGGTCATCGCGGTCGATGGAGGCCTCGCATGAAAGAGAGACGGGTAGTCGTTACGGGGGCTGGCGGAGTCACCGCCTTCGGGAACAGCTGGGACGAGATCAAACCGCGTCTGCAGCTCTGCCGGAACGCTGTCAGGCGGATGACAGACTGGGATGTCTATAAGGGACTGAATGCCCGGATAGCGGCCCCGGTTGAGGATTTCACGCTTCCGGACACCTATACGAGGAAAAAGACCCGCTCGATGGGCCGTGTTTCGAAACTCGCGGTCCGATCCTCCGAATTCGCGCTCGAGTCAGCCGGTCTCATCAATGACCCGGTGCTCTCTTCAGGCCGTATGGGTGTTGCTTTCGGCTCCTGCTGCGGAAGTCTGGACGGTGTCATGGAGTTTGGCGGCATGCTGCTGCAGCATGACACGAATTTCGTAAACGGCACCACGTATGTCCGCATGATGCCGCATACGGCGGCCGTGAATGTGAGTCTCTTTTTCGGGATCACAGGCCGCGTCATTCCGACATCGTCCGCCTGCACTTCCGGAAGCCAGGCGATTGGGTACGCTGCTGAAGCAATCCGCTACGGTCAGGCGGACCTCATGATCGCGGGCGGCGCGGAGGAGCTTTCCCCCGCGGACACTGCGGCGTTTGACGCGCTTTTCGCCGCCAGCACCAAAAACGAGACTCCTGAACTCACACCATCTCCGTTTGATAAAGACCGTGACGGTCTTGTGATCGGTGAAGGGGGCGCGGCTCTCGTGCTTGAGGAGTATGAGCACGCGAAAGCCCGCGGCGCCACGATCCTCGGTGAAGTGGCCGGGTTCGCGACAAACTGCGACGCGACGCATATAACGAGTCCGAATCGGATCACGATGGAAGCCTGCCTCAGGATGGCGCTCGAGTCAGCCGGAGTGCCGGCGTCCGAAATCGGCTACGTCAACGCACACGGTACGGGTACTGCACGGGGGGACGAAGCGGAAAGCTTCGCGACCGCCGCGGCCTATGGAAGCCACGTTCCGGTGTCGACGCTGAAGAGCTATTTCGGCCACACGCTGGGGGCCTGCGGAGCGATGGAAGCCTGGCTCTCCCTTATGATGATGCGGGATGGATGGTTCTCGCCGACTCTGAATCTGGTGCACCCGGATCCGGCCTGCGCGGAGCTTGATCACATCACAGGGAGCGGCCGGAACCTGGATATCAGCTGCTTCGCGTCGAACAATTTCGCGTTCGGCGGCGTCAATACCTCACTGATCTTCAAACGCGTTCCATAAATGCGGTTCCCTAGAACAAGCGAAAGCCCGGGAGATTTAACACTTCCGGGCTTCTTTTTTGGATCCTCTGCCGGGGCTCAGACCCCGGCAGAAAGCTTCAATACATCAGGAGACGATGTAGAGGCAGACAAGCAGGATCACCATCACAGGAGCCGTACGGCGGACGATATCCATCGGGTTGACACCCGCGATACCGGCAACCAGAATCAGACCGCCGCAAAGCGGGGAAGCCTGACGGCCGAAGGCACCGGCAAAGGCCGCGAGAACACCGAGGGACGGAATCGACATACCGAATTCAGCGGCATGAGGCGTCACAGCTTCGTTGAACGCAAAGGCAGCGGCGTCACCGGAACCGGTAATCAGGCCGAGAAGGAACGGGCCGACAGAACCGCCGAGCTTAGCGACCGACTGCGCGTGCTTCAGGAATTCAACAAGGTCGCCGACCACACCGGCAGCCGTCAGACCGGATGCAAAGACACCGGCCGCGATGATGATGCCCATGATCTTCGCGTAACCTTCACCCATACCGTCGAAGAACTTCTTCGAAATTTCAGCAGGATTCGCGCGGGTCACGAGGAACACATAGATCGTACCGAGCAGCATGGCCGTGCCGACCGAAACCTTCAGGTCCTTGAACCAGATTGAGGCGACAACCAGGATCACCACCGGGAGAAGCGGAGCAATAGCCTTAAGAACATTCGGATGCTCAGGCAATGACGCGTTGCCGGCAGTACCGCCAAGCGCCAGATTGGCTTCCATTTCCTCTTCTGTCTGGTTCTTGTTGTAGTCCTTATAAACCACGCAGACGACTGTCATCAGGATGATGGCGAGAATGCCAAGACCCACTGTGCGGGGAGCGGAGAAAGCAATCAGCTGCATCACATCCATGCCGGCCATTTTCGCGATAAAGGCGTTATGAGAAACACCAGGATTCAGGAACGGGGATGTCGCGATACCGCCGCCGATGATCATGGCCGCGGCGATCGCCGGCTTGAAGCCAGCACGCACGAGAATCGGAATTAGCGTCGGAGCAACAGCAGCGGAGCAGCCTGCCGTACTGGGGAGCGCAACAGCGACGACAGCGGTTACAAGACCACAGGCCGGGAGAAGGAACAGGCCCAGTTTCTTCAGAGGCTTCGTGAGAAGCGAAACCAGATGCGTATCGCAGCCGGTAAGCTTCACAACCGCGGCAAAGCCCATGGCCGAGCAGATGGCGATGATCAGATTCGGGTTCGTCATTGACTTATCGAACTGATGGAACGCAATCATCGGCTTAAAGGACAGGAATGCCATGACGAGGCCGCCGGTAATCAGCACCAGCCGGGTTTCATACCGCTTTATGAGACCCCAGATGACGCCGATCACTGCGACAATGGCAACGATTGTTGTAAATGTCTGCATTGCGCTAAATCTCCAAACGTGAAAACTCTCTCTGGCGCGTGCCAGGGGAATTTCTTTTTTATCTCCGAAGTGGGATGCCGACATAACCCGAAAGCAGAGTGCGTAACACCTTCGAACTGCCGACGTAAGGATTTTGGTTTAAAAAATTACAAAAAAACACCCCAATCCAAATTCATATACATGACTTGGAACAAAAGGAATCAAAGAAAGAAGCCGGGAAATAGGGCGTAGACGCTAGAAAATACGATAGTTTGCCTAGAAGACTGAATTCATTCACATGACTTTTTAATCGGGACCGTGGGGTCGCTTCAGGCAAAGAAAAAGCCCGGATCGACATCCAGGCTTCAGGAGAAAAGGAAGAAAAAGCGATCAGCCGAAGAGTTTCGAGAAGAATCCCTTTTTCTCATAAGGCTCTGACTGATAAGAGGTGGTTTCATATCCCGTCGCATCAATGGCGGCGCGGAGTTCAGTTTCCGGAATCTCACGCGCTGCGATCACGACGCAGTTTTCTTTACCCTTATCGGCTTTCACCTTTTCGACTTCAAATTTGTCCCGCACGGCTCCGGCGACATGCGACTCGCACATCGCGCACATCATGCCTTTGACGCCAACCGTCATTTTGACCATGAATACGCTCCTTATTTCTGATAAACGTAATCATACTCATTTACAACCACGGTCATAAGCGATCTTCGGGGAATTGCGAAAGTCTCAGTTGATAGGAGGGGTCACGAATGTAACCGCGAAAGAAATTGCGTCAGGCCCAGACGATACGGAAGAGGCGATAGGCCGACCGGCGCTGAACCGGAACATTGCTTTCACTTTCCGTAAACCAGATGTTGCCCCGGGAATCAAGCGAGAAACCGTCGGCCCACCGGATCGGGGTCGGGGTTTTCATTTCAGAGACACGGTGCGTCATCAGATGAAGCGACGCAACACGGTCATGACGGACATCTCCGAAATAGAGCACTCCGGAACGTTCAACCATGCCGGCAGACGGGAAGGCATCCCGCGCTTCTGTCATGATGTAGCGGGCCCGGTCATGGGAGCGAAGACTGCGATCCCGAAGAATATGAGTCGGAATCGAATAAATCTTGGTTTCAATGAGAGGCGTGAAGTAGAGCGTGCGGCGGTCTTCTGAAAGGGCAAGCGCCGCGATGTTCGGCATGATCGGGTAGTAATTGCCGGTCGGGAGCGCGAGGAACTTCGCGTTCGCGCGGGTCTGCTGAACCGAGCGATCAAGCCCGAGCCATCCTTTGCCGGACTCCAGGTCAAGAACAATCAGACCGCCCGCGCCGCCGTCCGAAATAAAAGCGATATTCTGCTGGGAATCCACCCGGACATTCGCGAGCGTACTGGAGTTCCGAAGGAATCCGAAAGGTCTGGAGCACCATACGGTGCGTGATATTGACGCAGATGAGACGCGCCGCGCTCTTGTTAACCGGTCTTCCGGCAAGCTTTCCGGAGTCCAGAATCCAGAGTCTGTCAGCGTCATCAATGAAGATATTGGAAACGTTGACGAGAGACTCGTTTACGTCACGGGGAAGGAATGAGACGGTAACACCGCCCCGAAGCTCCCCGACATGGAACGATGGAAACTCATTCCGGGTAGGAAAACTCGTAAAAACACGGCCGGTTCTTGAAACCGCCGTGCTGTTCCATTGGTACTCCGACGTTGCCACTTCCTGAAAAACAGGTCCCCGATAAGCCGCTCGCGCTCCGGCTTTGGCTGCCAGACCGGAAGCTAGGAGAAAAGGGACAAAAAGGGCAATACGTCGTTGCATGATTGAAACCAGCCGGAGAGAAGCTCCGGAACAGGCATTTCCAAAGTTAAGATATATTACCTACTCATTATAGGGGCTTTTAATTACTGTATTCATAAATTCATTTCATTTTTTTAGCAAAAGGACAGTAATGAAAAGTCATGATTCACGGTCAGGTTAGGACAGAAACGTTGTTTTTCTTCTGTTTTGTCAGAAGGCAATAAAAAATACCCCCGAAGGGGTATTTTTAAAATTCAGGATGGATTGTCAGAGATCCCGGCGAAGCAAATCGGTAGGGGCAGGTTTCCCGAACACGTTCAGGCGTTCTGAAACAGTGAGCGAAGGGTTTTCGGAAGCCTCTTTCCTGAACCACCTGGCGAGCTTCTGTCCCGCGTCACTCGGAAACCGGGACTGTGGGCGCAGGAGCCACATGACTTCGGGCTCAATCTGCCAGTCAGGAAGGACTTCAATCAGGTCACTTGTCTCAAGCTCTGACTCGACCAGATAGCGGGGAACCGCAATACCGATGCCGCCTCCTTCAAGCGCCCGGTTTTTGAGAGCCAGACCAAGACCGGAAT
>OGJI01003836.1_pt1 | contig 10874 bp, 10 predicted proteins | sample 1572031 | NCBI WGS metagenome assembly OGJI01 (sample SAMEA2582119, study PRJEB24529) | metagenome | biome: Human gut stool | place: China | collected 2011
GACCTACCGGAACAGACACTACTTTTCCGGTTCGTTTTACCATCTGTTCCTCACTGATGGCTTCTCCCGAACCAAATAAAACAACAGATACACTGTTTTCTTCCAGGTTCTGTGCCATACCAAAGCTTCCGTCCTCAAACTCGAGCAGTTCTCCTGCCATACAGTTTGCAAGACCGCTGACTCTGGCAATTCCGTCACCTACCATCAGAACGGTACCTGTTTCATCCTGCCGGATCGCATTTTCATAATACTTGATCTGGCTACGGATGACTTTGGATATTTCTTCTGGTTTCAGTTGCATGTTTTCCTCCTACACTGCTGCGTGGTGAATCCGGTCAGAAATCTCCGAGATCCGGTTCTTCACCGTTCCATCCAGCAGTTTTCCATCCAGTTCTACCCGGATACCTGCCAGCAGGGATGGATCGGTTTTCTGAATCAGAATGATCTCTTTTCCGCTGATCGCTTCCAGCTTTTCTTTCAGCCGTGCCTGCTGTTCCTCCGACAACGGACAGACGCTGGTCACAACTGCCTCCGTAATATGATGATCTTCATAATATCTTTGCTTGAAAACTTCCAGACAACCGGAATATTCTCCGAGAAGATTCTTCTCACACATCAGTTTCATAAAATTCACCAAATATCGTTGTGCCTGACCGCCAAATGCCGCCTCGATCATCCCGGTTCTTTCTGTCTGGGGAATCGAAGGTTCTGACAGCAGTCGTTCATACTCCGGGTTCTCCCGCAAAAGCGTCCGGATCTGCTCCATCTGTCCGAGAATCTCACTGGTCAGATTTTCCTCAGCTGCAAGGTCGTACAGGCTGCCCCCATAGATTCTGGCGGTTTCTGTCATGATACTTCACCTACATTCGATATAAATTCATCTATCAGCTTCTCATGGTCTTTTTCATTAATCTCACGTTCAATGACCTTTCCGGCAATATCCATGGCAATGCCGCCGATCTCGCCTTTGACTTCATTGACCGCTTTCTTTTTCTCCTGGGCAATCTCTTTTTCTGCCTTGTTTTTCAGGGCAGCTGCCTGTTCGGAAGCCTCTTTTACGATTTTCTCGCTCTGCAGCGTCGCTGTCTTTCTGGCGCTTTCGAGAATCTCGTTGGCCTTTGCCTTGGCCTCCTGCATATTCTGCTCATATTCCTCTTTGATGGCGTTGGCTTCTTTTTTTGCCGCCTCTGCGTCTGTAATCTCCGCATCGGCTGCCGCACGCCGTTTTTCCAGCATCTCATTGATCGGTTTGAAAAGGAACCGTTTGATCAGATACATCTGGATGAAGAGGTTGCAGATCTGTGCGATAAAAGTCCAGGGGACAATTCCTACCAGTTCCTGAACCTGCATAGTTTCTTTCCTCCTAGCAATCATTTACTCCTTGCAACTATTTCAGGAAGTTCATGAACATTCCCGGTGCTACGAAGATCAGAAGCAGGCCGGTTACGAAACCGTAAATACCTGTGGTCTCTGCGATCGCACAGCCAAGAAGCATCGTACTTGTTACATCACCTTTGCATTCCGGCTGACGTCCGATTGCCTCAAGTGCCTTTGCTACGGCGTTACCTTCACCGATACCAGGTCCGATACCTGCGATCAGGGAGCATCCTGCGCCGATTGCGCATCCTGCGAGAGCGATACCTTTTGCTAAAATCTGAAAATCCATCTTGTTTTCCTCCTGTATTTTCTTTTTGTAAACCTCATTTTTTAATCTCTTTAGCCTTCCTCTGCTGCATTCGCAATGTACATGACAGTCAGCATACAGAAAATAAAGGCCTGCATCACGCCGGAGAACCAGTCAAAATAGACCGACAGAACAGCCGGAACACCGACGTCCAGAATCGGGATCTGTGAAAGGGTTCTTCCGAGCACGCCGGGAAGCAGTCCCAGCAGCTTTCCGCTTGCCAGTGCCAGCGATCCGTAGATCAGGGCATTGATGACAACGCCGGAAAGGATGTTTCCAAAGTGACGGCACGCCATACTGATCGGCGTTGCGAGCTCCGACAAAACGTTAAACGGTGTCATAACCGCAATCGGAGTCGTGAATCCTTTCAGATATCCACCAAAACCGTTGGTTTTGATCTTCTGTGTGGTGATGATGAAAACCACAACAGCCCAGGCCGCCTCGGTAGAAAGATCTGCTGTCGGACTTCGAAGTCCGATCAGGCTGATCAGGTTCGAGACAACGCTGGTCGCGAAAAGCGCCGACACAAAAGGAATCAGATACCGGAATTTTTCTCCCATGTTGCCGATGACGAATTTATTTGCGGTCTCCACAATCATTTCTGCCACCGCCTGGCGTTTGGAGATGTTCCGTATCTTCAAATCTCTTGTGAGCCAGATGCAAAGTCCGGTAATGAGTGCCATTACAATCCAGCTTACCACCAGCGTTTCGCTGATCTGAATTTTCCCGAACAGCGGAAAATCGATCGGGATCGTAAAAAAGACTTTTGCACCGGAGATATCAACCTCCATTCTCTTTTCTCACCTCCTCTGTATGAGATAAAATAAAAAATTTGAACCTTTTGTCAAAGCGGATCTTCACAATCCGCTTCGCTGCTTGCTCATAACCGAATCGCTGCTTCGCTGTTTCGGTTTAAAAACGCCGTCCCGTCTTTGCGGCTTTCGCCAAAGATCAGGTTCAGCGCTTTATGCTGTTTTTTATGCCCTTCAGCTTGATGGCCGTTCCCGGAATTAAAAGCGGCAGGATTCCTGCGGCAAACTGGAAGCATGGAAGCACAATCGCCAGAATTGCCCAGAGCATCTGCATCAGGTTTCTCTGCGAATAACTTGCCTGCATCCGCCGTTTTGCTCCCGCCTCGTCTGTCTCGGACACTGCTTTTTGTACTGCCATGCCCATCAGGAAAAAGTTCAGCACCGCAACGGCACCGCCTCCGATTCCCCCGAGGATCACCCGATAGTCAAATGGGATTTTTTCCGGCCAGATCAGGTGCAGGATCAGAAACCCGACCCACATCACAACCACGCCGACAACAGTATAGATGGCAACATTTTTCGTCTCCTTTTTTACGGCCGGCTGGACCTTGTCTCCGAAATTGCTCATATCGCCTTGTTTCCTTTCTAATGGATTTTCCCCTTAAAATCAGTCTGAAATCTTTTCTCTGCCACTTGATCTTCGTCAACTGTGAAAACTTTTTCAGACACGTTCTAAATATGTCGGTTGAAAGACACCCGCTTTTTCTTCTTTTTTCCGTCCGGCTCCGTCTCGATGCGTTTCTGATGCCGCAGAACGCTCTGCCCGAATTTCCAGGCTGTCACGGCACCGCCTCCGATCCCAAAGAAAAAGCCGATCAGATAAATCCATATTCCAACCGAAAAGCGGTCGCAAAGCCACCAGCAAAGTGCCAGACAAAGAAAAAGAGGCGTCACAAGGGACAGTCCGAATTGTGTCAACATTGTGAGATTGGTAATCATCCCCGTCCACTTCTTCATATCCTGTCCCTTTCTGCCGCCTCTTTTTGTCAGACCCTCGGATCTGTGTCTTGTTTCATTTTTTCCAAAACACACTTCCATTTTTGTAACCGCTTAGTCAGATTGTACCATAAACGTTTTCATAAGACAAATGAATTTGTATATTTTCCAAATTATTTGTTTTTATTTACATTCTTTTCATAATAATTGGAACAATTTTCTCATTTTGTCCCATTGCAAAATTGCAGCGTTCACCTCGCTTCTTATTTTTTGAAAAAAACTGCGGTTTTATTCCACACATACTGCCGTTTTTTCTTTCCAACCGGAAAGCTGATAGCTTACCTCATAGTGTCCCGGCTCCAGCAGGTATCTACCGTTTTCTTCTGATCCGAGCACTTCTGCAACCGCTTCTTTTTCACTTTTGGCAACCATTGGAAGTACGGCCTCTGCGGTACAGTCGAACGGAACATCCATGGTGATGGTCACGTGCTCTTTGTCGGAAAGCTCCCAGCGAATGCTGTACATTCCCGATGCAGAATCATATTTTGCCTCTGCATACCTCAAATCCCAGTTCAGCGTCGGTGCAAACTGTACGGTCCTGACACCCGGATGGGATTCCATCGTGTTGATGCCGGCAACGTGACGGAACATCCATTCCTGGATGGAGCCGTAAGCATAATGGTTCATACTGTTCATACTGATGCCGGAAATCGTACCGTCCTCAAGAAGGGAATTCCAGCGTTCCCAGACGGTAGTTGCACCAAGCTTAACCTCATAAAGCCAACCCGGAAATTCCTCGTTCAGCAACAGTTCGTAGGCAAGATCATTCATGCCGTTGTCGGTGAGCACATTGTTCAGCAATGGTGTTCCGACAAATCCCGTCTTCAGTTTGTGGTTACTCTGCTCAAACAGCTTCAGAAGCTGCCGTTTTGTCAGCTCTTCGTTCTTTGACAGATGGTATTTCAGCGTCAGCAGCAGCGCCGTCTGTGTTTTGATGCAGCAGCGGCCTGTTGCGCTGTAATATTCTTCCTGTACCACAGCAAACTGCTCCTCGGACAGCTTCTGATACTTCTCCTGCTCCTCGCGGTATCCCAGCACACCGGCCGCTTTTCCCACGATTCCTGCGCTGATCGCATAATACAGGTTTGCAATAAACTCCTCGTCCGTTGCACCCATGACCTGCTCAGCGCCCTGCACCGGATTGTCAAGCGCCAGCCAGTCGCCAAAGTGGAATACATATCTCCAGCCATGGTTGTCCCCATCCACTTTCGTGATGTAGTCCACCCACGATTTCATGCTCACAAACTGATCTTCCAGAATGCTCTTGTCCCCATAAAACAGATATAGATTCCACGGAATGATACACGCCGCATCGCCCCAGACACACGCTGCATCCTCGATGCCGCACGATGGCACCACATGCGGCACCTTTCCGCCGAGCACGCTCTGCTCTTTTGCCATGTCGTACAGGTATTTTGCATAAAATGCATACGTATCTTCGAGATACATCGCCGTCGGCGAGAACACCTGCGCATCACCCGTCCATCCCATGCGCTCATCACGCTGCGGGCAGTCGGTCGGAACATCCACAAAATTGCACTTTAAGCCCCAGCGCACATTGCTGATGAGCTGATTGACCAAATCACTTCCTGTTTTCATCCAGCCTGTCGCTGTGATGTTGCTGTAATAAGAAAGACCCGTGAAATCCTCTTTTTTCAGATCCGGAATGCCTTCGATCTTCACGTAACGGTAGCCGTAGAACGTAAAATGCGGCACAAGATCCATTTCGGTTCCATCGGAAATATAGATGTATTCGGATTTTGCACTCCGCAGATTGTCATTGTAGAAATTGCCGCGCTGCAAAATCTCACCTGTCTGAACATGAATTTTGGTTCCTGCCGGCACGTTGACATGCAGCTTGAAAATTCCCGTAAACTCCTGCCCCATATCGAAGACCAGCTCGCCGGCCGGAGTATGAAGCAGTTCTTTAGGTTCAAACGTCTCATGAATCGTCACCGGAAGGCTCATGCGTTCCGTCAGTTCTCCTTTTGGTGCCTCACAAAAAACCGCCTTCTCCAATGGCAGTTCCGACAGCGTGTCGTCCCGGTGCTCACCGTCGTAAAGATTCGAGAATGCAATTTTACTGCGCCGCACCTGCCACGATTCATCCGTGCCAATCACCTCTTCCGAACCGTCCGCATACGTCAGATGCAGCTCCGCAATCAGCTTCCACTCATTGCCGTAAAATCCCTTGTCCTCAAACGCACTGAATCCAAACCGCGCCTTGTACCAGCCGTTTCCAAGCAGCACACGGAGCATTCCCTGTTTTGAAACCTCCTCTGTCACATCATACGTCTGATACTGTACCCATTCATTGTAATCATTGCTGTACGGCGTCAGGTACTCATCCCCGACACGCTTCTCATCCACATACACCTCATACAGTCCAAGTCCGCAGACATACAGCCTGGCCTTTGCTACCTCTTTTGCCGGAACAATTTCTTTTTCAAAATATGGATGACGGTTCTCCTTACTGTCACAGGAAATCCATTTTCCTGTCCATGCTTCATTCCGTTTTCCGGTCTCAAAAAACTGTACTTCACTCACCGCCGTCTCCCCGGCATCACTGCCCGCTTCCACGTTCCAGTAATACCGCGTTCTCGGCTCCAGATCCAGCTTCACCGGATAGAAAAGACTGCTCGCCTTATCATCCTCTCCGGAATCAAACAGCAGATGCTCCATCGCTGCATCCGATGCTACACGGATTCTCGCATAGCTCTGTTTTTTTCCTTCCGCGTCTTTCACTTTCCAGGAAAAGACCGTTCTCTCCATCCGGAACCCCATTGGATTTTCCAGATGATTCACCTGTGCGTGATAAATTTTCATTTCAATATCCTCCTCCATCTTATTTTTGAAAATTCCCCCATTTTTTCTCATTTTATCATGATCCCTTTCGAGAAAAAAGGTTCTGTTTTGCAGGAAAAAACATCTTTATTTGCACCATTTTCTGCCCACCAGACATCTCCCCGGATTGCCAGAAAGTATGGGACATTTTCCCTTTTTCGGGCTACACCGAAACTAATAAGAGCCTGTGCTTTCCTTTCCCCTCCGCCGCAGTGCGATCCTGCCCGGAGGGCTTTTTACTTTACAGGAAAATTCAACGAAGTTTCCTGTAAAGTAAAAAAATGCCGGATTCTTTGAACCGCCCCAAGAAATCAGATTTTTTAGATCTAACTTTTTAGGACGGTTCATCCGACATTTTTCCGGAATTTTCCGGCTCTATCTTCAGTTTCTATCTTCAGTTCAGCAATTCATCCGCCAGCGTTCTCTTCGGCACATAGTGCACATCATTTTCATCCCGGTAATAATTCGTATTCCCATCCTCCGGCACATCTACCAGATGAATCTCCTCCGCCGGTTTTCCAAACGCCACAATCAAAAGCGGCCGGATCTCCTCAGGCAGTCCAAGCACTTCCATTACCTCGCCCGCCTGAAAATTCCCGATCATACAGCCGCCAAGTCCCTGCTCCACCGCCGCAAGCAGCATCGTCTGTGCCACAATCCCGACATCCTTCTGATACCGGTTCAGATTCTCATCAATCCTCTTATCCTGGCAGATCACAACAAAGCCCGTCGGCCGTTTCCCCGGATGCGGCAAAATCATCTCCGGCAGCGCCCGCGCCCACTTCGTCAGCCCCTGCACCTTCTCCACTTCTTCCGGCTCCCACGCCAGAAAATACTTCAACGGCTGCTTATTCACACTCGAAGGACAAAGCCGCGCACAATCCACAAACCCTTCCAACGTCTCCCGCGAAATCCGCACCGACTCATCAAATCCACGATAACTCCTGTTCTTCAACACCAGATCCCTTAACATGTCCCATATCCTCCTGTCTCAAATTTACTTTCTACCACCCACTCTACCACACCTCCCCACCCCCCGCAATCACGGTTTTCATTTTCCCTCTTGACATACTTTGATATTCAAAGTATTATATATCTAGTTTTAAAAACCACATGCTAAAGTATTTTACATCACATATTTATTCTATTTATTCGTCACCAATAACCAGATCCACGGCGCGGCGGCAGCCACTGGATCGTCCGTTTATCAAAAAAGGAGAATTTATATGCTGCCAGAATTAAAAATAGGAAATTTAGTTGCCAGATACCCCATCATCCAAGGCGGAATGGGCGTCGGCATCAGCCTCTCATCCCTCGCCGGTGCCGTTGCCAAAGCCGGCGGAATCGGCGTCATCTCCGCTGCCCAGCCCGGCTGGCGCGATCCGGAATTCGCGCGTGATCCCTTAAGCGCCAATCTCCGCGCACTCGCCTTCCACATCCGCCGCGCCAAAGAAATTTCAAACGGCGGCATCATCGGCGTCAATATCATGTGCGCCCTGACCCACTACGAGGAATACGTCCGCTGCTGCATCGAAAACGGAGCCGATCTCATCATCTCCGGGGCCGGTCTCCCGACTGATCTGCCAAAATACACAGCGGGAAGCTCCATCAAGCTCGCGCCTATCGTTTCCCCGCCCCGGACCGCCAAGGTTCTTCTGAAGCTTTGGGACAATCACTATCACCGCGTCCCTGATCTCGTTGTCATCGAAGGTCCCGCGGCCGGAGGCCATCTCGGCTATTCCGCCGAAACCGTAGAAGAAACAGCACGACGCGGCTACGATGACGAAATCCGGGAAATTCTGCAGATTGTACATGGCTACGAAGAAAAATATGCCTGTACCATCCCCGTCGTCTTTGCCGGAGGCGTCTACACCCATGAGGATATCCTTCACTATCTGTCGCTTGGCTGCGCAGGCGTCCAGATGGCTACCCGTTTCGTTGTCACGGAAGAATGCGATGCCGATCCCCGCTACAAACAGGCATACCTGAATGCAAAAAAAGAAGATATCACGATCATGCACAGTCCGGTCGGCATGCCGGGCCGCGCAATCCGCAATCCGTTTCTGACGGAACGCGAACAGGAACGGGAAAAAATCTCACACTGCTACCAGTGCCTCAAAAAATGCGACAAAGCCTCCATTCCCTACTGTATTACCACTGCCCTGACCCGCGCTGCCGATGGCGATACCGACAACGCTCTTCTTTTCTGCGGAGAAAACGCATGGCGTCTCGATCACATGACCACCGTGCCGGAGCTGATGGCGGAACTGGCCGGGGAATCCCTGCCGGACAGCAAAAAATAAAAAATTTAGTAGTGACTTTCCTTCCCAATAATGTTACAATCTTCTTTATGGTGTCAGCATAAAAAATCTTCAAGAACTGACCATAAACCCAAAATTTTTGTAACACACAAAAGGAAGGAACTCTATGAACAAACACAACAAATCCCGCAGCTCGTTTTCCGGCAAAATCGGTTACGTGCTGGCTGCAGCAGGCGCTTCCGTCGGACTTGGAAATATCTGGCGTTTTCCCTACCTCGCAGCAAAATACGGCGGAGGAATTTTCCTCCTCATTTATATCCTGCTGGCGCTCACCTTCGGCTACTCCATGATCGTTGCCGAGTCCGCCATCGGACGCATGACACGAAAAAGCCCGGTCGGCGCTTTCCAGTCGTTCGGCAAATCGAAATGGCTTTCCGCCGGGGGCTGGATCAACGCCATTATCCCGATTCTGATCGTTCCATACTACTCTGTCATCGGAGGATGGGTCATCAAATATCTGATCGAATACGTGAAGGGCAACAGTACCCTGCTCGCAGAGGACGGCTATTTTTCCGGCTTCATCTCAAACGGAGTTTCCACAGAGCTCTGTTTTGCCGTTTTCTGCCTTATTACGGTCGCCATCATCTACGCCGGTGTGCGAAACGGCATTGAACGCGTTTCCAAGGTGATGATGCCGATTCTGATCGTCCTTTCCGTTATCATTGCCGTTTATTCCGTAACAAGACCGGGCGCACTGGCAGGCGTGAAGTATTTCCTTGTTCCGAACCTCAAAAACTTTTCATGGATGTCCGTTGTTGCCGCCATGGGACAGATGTTCTACTCCCTCTCGATTGCGATGGGTATTCTGATCACCTTTGGCTCCTACATGAAAAAAGACACCTCGATCGAGGATTCCACACGCAACGTCGAAATCTTTGACACTGCCATTGCGATCATGGCAGGCCTGATGATCATTCCTGCCGTCTTTGCCTTCTCCGGCGGAAATCCGGATACCCTGCAGGCAGGACCTTCCCTGATGTTTATCACCATCCCGAAGGTATTCGCCAATATGGGCTTTGGCACTGTGATCGGTATTCTGTTTTTCCTTCTGGTGCTGTTTGCCGCACTGACCAGCTCCATCGCACTGACAGAAAGCGCCGTTTCCACCTTTGAGGATGAGCTCGGCTGGGGCCGTAAAAAATCGACCGTTCTGATCGGCGTTATCATGATTGCGCTCGGAACGCTCTCCTGCCTTGGCTACGGACCGCTTTCCTCCGTCACCATTCTTGGCATGCAGTTCCTGGATTTCTTCGACTTCCTGACGAACTCCGTGATGATGCCAATTGCTGCCATTGCCACCTGTCTTCTCGTTTCGAGAGTCATTGGTGTGGCGAAAATCGAGGAAGAAATCATCCACGGTGAGAGCCGCTTCCGCAGAAAGAAAATCTTTCTTGTCATGATCCAGTATCTCTGCCCGGTGTTTGCACTGATCATTCTGTTCAGTTCCGTGGCAAATGCATTCGGCTGGATCACCATGTAATGAATCTGTAAACGATGAAAAAAGATTGTTTTCGAAACACGATCACGATTTCGAAAACAATCTTTTTTTATCCAAATCTGTCACACCAGCATCAGGAATCCGTCAGCAGCAGAATATCTTCCTCCTTCAGATACAGCTCCTTTGGAATCCCCATTTCCGGGCTCCAGTCTGTTTTTGCGATCTTCCACTGCAGCCAGCTGCATTCGGCATTCTTCCGGAACGAAATGTTCCATTCAAACGGATCTTCCCAGATTTCGGATTCGTTGACCGGAAATACATTTTCCTCACCCGGCCTTTCTACTGTGGCCAGAAAATGTGCCCGGATGCCGACTGCGCGGATATCGTCTGCAATTTCCCGCTCCTTTACGTGCAGCGTTACGCCCCAGTCCACGGCCCGCAGCGTGTGCGCATCCACCCGCTCGGCCGCCGAAATGTTCTTGCAGCCCGACAAAATTGCCGCTGTGCGCGTCTTCGGATTCTGGAAAAATTCCTTCAGCGGTTCCATGACTTCCATCTTTCCCCGGTTCATACAGCTGACCGTATCGCAGAGGCGGTACACCTCATCGCGGTTGTGTGATACGAAGATGACCGGTTTTCCGGCCTCCTTCAGATGTTTGTACATCTCCTGCTCCAACTGCCATTTCAGATAGGTATCGAGCGCTGAAAACGGCTCGTCGAGCAGAATCAGCTCCGGCTCTGCTGCGAGCATCCGTGCCATCGCGACGCGCTGTTTCTGT
>OGJI01003872.1_pt1 | contig 10761 bp, 10 predicted proteins | sample 1572031 | NCBI WGS metagenome assembly OGJI01 (sample SAMEA2582119, study PRJEB24529) | metagenome | biome: Human gut stool | place: China | collected 2011
AGCTTCTGCCATAACGTGGGATGCTGTGTGACGAAGTACAGCCAGTCCCTTCTCATCTCTTGCTGTAAGGATGTTCAGTTCACAGTCTTTATCAAGAACTGTACGAAGGTCTACAACCTCTCCGTCTACTTCTCCTGCACAGGCTGCGCGTGCAAGTCCTTCACTGATGTCAAATGCAACGTCGATTACTGATTTTGCTTCTGAATATTCTTTTTTTGATCCATCTTTTAATGTAATAATCATTTTCGCTTCCTCCTATTTTCTTCAAGTAACTATGCATGCTTTCATTCGGGGATTCTACGGAAAAAGAAAAGACTTCATCTGTCCCCTGCACTCACATGCAAGGGACGGATAAAGTCTGATTATCAATTACTTTACTATCCGCGGTTCCACCCTTTTTGTTTTCAAGATCACAGTAAATGTACTGCTTTAAAACCACTTCATTCATGATTATAACGGAATCACCGGACCGGATTGGGGCCACTCAGAGGTAGTCTTCAAATGATTCCTGCTAAGATACTTCCAGCAAATGTATCTCTCTCTGTAACATTCCACATCCTACTCGTCTCGTCATCGTGTTATCGGCTAAGAACTATGTTGCTTTATAATCCTTAACTTCTTCTGACCATCATTATAGCATTCAATCGAGGATTGTCAACGCTATTTTTACAGTTTTTTCAGTTTTTTAGATAATCTTCTTTTTCTTAAAGATCAAGATACAGATCACGATAATGACAATACTAAGTGCCATTACCGCTGGATATCCATTTTCAAGTCCAGGCATATCTTTAAAGTTCATTCCAAACCATCCCGTGATCAATGTCAGTGGGAAGAAAATCGTGGAAATCACTGTTAAAAACTGCATGTTGTTATTCTGTCTATTGTCAATCTGAGACTGGTAAGCCTCCTTTACCTGACGGGCATATTCCAACAGATGAGAAGTACGGCTCATCAGACGGTCTGCACGGTCAGTAAGTGTTCCGAAGTATTTCAATTGATCATTCAAAAACAATCCATTCTCGTTCTCTTCAAGCTCTTTTGTCAAGTCCATCATCTCATCATAATAGCTTCTCAGATTCAGAAGTTCCCTTCGGATTGGCATCAGTCGGTTCTGGATCGTATCTGTATGATCCTGGGACACATCCTCTTCCATACGAAGAAGTCTGCGCTCATAAGCCACAAGGATCTCCAGATCACGACTCATGAACTCTGCAATATAATTATAAAGGAATCGTTCCTTCGTCTCGCCCTGATGCATTCGTTTTCTCTTGATTCTGTTAATAAGTCTTTCCGAAAATGTCTCGTCATCTACGATAACAACATTATCTTCATTTACAAACATGTACATTCGGTATCTGCTTCCTAATACATCAAGAAGCTTTGGAATACAGAAAGTTCCTACCATACATTCCTGCTGATTCTCAATCTTACAGAATCCGATCTTCGCAATCTGGATCTCACTTTCATATATGATCCCTGCTGTTGCCAATGTCTCCTCCGCATGATTGGAATCTGTGAGGAACACAGCAGGACACTTTTCTTTCTCCCATTCTTCCTGACTGATCTCTGTCAGACGTTCCCCGAATTTATAGATCATTCTATCACCTTATTTTCTGTCTGTTGTACAGCCGCCTCCAACTGATTGATTACTACTGTTCACTGCTGCTTTCGCATAGGCTTCCTGGTAAAGAAGTTCCTGTGAGTTAATTGGCTGTCCCTTACATTCTACCACAGAATAGGTTCCTTTTGCATCCTCCTTTCGCGCTTTTTTGTTATCACTTAACATCAGATCAAAAAGATCCTGCAGACGTTTCTTTAATCGTTCGGAATAAACCGGCGCTGCAACTTCTACACTTCCGGCAGTTCTTTTACAAATTCCAGCAACTCTTCCATCGAGCCCTGATATTCGGAGTCGATCGGAAGGTTTTTCTTATTCTCCATCGTATCTGTGATAAGAAATACAGGAACTCCAAGCGCACGGATCGCAAGATCTTCCTCCACGTCATTTCCAACCATCAGACACTCTGACGGATCAAGCTCAAACTGTTCCAGAATTTGACGGAAATATTCCGGATTTGGCTTACAATATACATGATCTTCATATGTTGTAATAATCTTAAAATCTTCCGGATCCAGTCCCGCCCAGTCGATACGATTCATTGTTGCACATCTTGGAAAGATCGGGTTCGTTGCAAGATAAACTTCAATGCCTTTCTTCTTCGCCTCTTTTATAACCATATCTGAAAGTGGTGTCGGCTGTGTCGTGCACTTGGCCTGATTGAATTCATCCTCATAAAATGCATCTGCGATTGCCTCTGATTCTTCCACAGAAAGCGGCAGGAATTCATCGATATAACTCCAGAATGCCTCCCGGTTTGTTCTGGAACCATCATTTTTCACCATCGCCTCATAGCCTTTCCATACTGCACCAATGAATCCTTTTGGATCCATTTCCACGCCTTTCTTCAAATATGCCTTTGCAAGAAGCGGCATATAAAAACGGACAAATTCGTCCTGTACCATCGGTAAAAGTGTTCCGTCTAAGTCAAATAAAATATGTTTAATCGACATCTTTTTCTCCTTCTTTCAATCTTTGTGCTCTTCTCTGATTGCTGATGACTCTTATAATGTCGGTCATAGAATAAGCCCTTTTTATCATAATAGTAACATTATACTCTCATATATTTCCTTCTATCAAGCAAATTATCATTCAGAACATGCCACTTCATAAAAGTTTCACATTTCTTATTATCTATACTGCAGATACTCTAGGAACCGCTTCACCGCCGGAGTTGCACCTTTTCTGTTACGCATGGCAAGTCCTATATTACGATACGCCGGGATTTCCAGTTCTCGTGTAACAATTCGATACGGAATCCGTTTCAAGATCAGTTCCGGCAAAACACTGATTCCAAGCCCGCTCTCAACCATCGCCATGATCGCGTAGTCATCCCATGTTGTGAAATGTACTTTCGGCTTTAAATTACTTCTTTCAAAGATCTCAGAAACTTCTGCCTTAGCACCTTTCTCCAATAGCATAAACGGTTCCTCACAAAGCGCACTGACCGGAATCTTCTGAAGTTCTGTCAGCGGATGTCCTTCCGGAAGCACGACAAGCAGCCTGTCCTGCTCCAGGAAAATTGTATCCACCTCATCCCTTACCGGCAATCTTGTGAATCCACAGTCAATTCGCCCTTCCATGATCCATTCTTCAATATCCGTATAATCTCCCAAAAGCATCTCGTAATCAATGTTCGGGTAATTCTTTTGGAATTCCTTGATAATATTCGGCAGCCAATGTGTTGCTACGCTGGAAAATGTACCGATACGGATCAATCCTGACTTTAACCCTTGAAGCTCATCAACTTCCAATTGAAGTTTCTCGTATTCTCTGCAGACCCGTTCCGCATAAGGAAGTAACTTCATCCCGCTGCTTGTAAGCTTTACTCCTGACTTGCTTCGTTCAAGCAGAACTACCTTCCATTCCTTTTCCAGATCATTGATCATTCGGCTGATCCCGGACTGGGAATAACTCAACTGTTCCGCTGCCTTTGTAAAACTTCCACACTCTACTGTCTTAACAAATGCCATGTATTTCTGAATACTTCCATCCATGAATTTAACACTCCTTTCGCTTTACATTTTCCCATCTGTTTTCGCTACGAAAAATCTCTTCACTTACTTTATATTTGATTTTGTCATGTAATCTATGAGAAACATTCGCTTTTGTAATTGATAACTGTATGATACTATAAAACAGTCGAGAAGACAAGGCTGGTTGTTAACTGACATCCGGAAATTATTTTAAAAGATATTCAGCAAGGAGTTATGTATTATGGGACTTTATAATAATCGAATCGTAGTAAAAGTTGGAACATCTACACTTACCAATGACGCCGGAAAGAGCGATCTTCGTACAACAGACCGTCTTGCCTGTGTACTTTCTGATATCCAGAACATGGGATATGAAGTTGTACTCGTTTCCTCCGGAGCGATCGCAGTCGGAAGAAATAAACTGAACATGACTGCTAAACCAGACAGTATGCGTATGAAACAGGCTGCTGCTGCAGTTGGACAGTGTAGTCTGATGTATCTGTATGACAAGTTCTTCGGTGACTATGACAAGACAGTTGCCCAGATCCTGCTCAATGCAGATGATATTGAAGAAGAAGAAAAAAAGGAAAATCTGATCAATACATTCAATGCGCTTCTCGAGATGGGTGTAATCCCGATTGTAAACGAAAATGACTCCGTAAGCTATAAAGAAATCGAATCCGAGGATCGTCTCTTCGGTGATAACGACATGCTCTCAGCTGTCGTTGCAGTACTCTGCCGCGCAAAGCATCTGGTCATTTTCTCCGACATTGATGGATTTTATGACCACGATCCAAGATTGTATCCAAATGCACAGCTAATCGATCAGATTGATACAATTGATGACAGCGTCTATGCTTTAGCCGGTGGCGCAGGTTCCCGACGTGGAACAGGCGGAATGCGTACAAAACTTCAGGCCGCATCCCTTGCCACTTCCCAGGGAACAAACACAATTGTTACAAACGGAAAGCGTCCGGAAGTCCTTTATGATATTGTAAAAGGCGGAAGAGCCGGCACATTATTCCCGGGAAAAATCTGATTCTTTCAGTAACATATTATAATTAATAAAAACGGATTAAAATCAGAAAATGCTTTGTTTTTGTTTCTTCTGACTTTAATCCGTTTCTTTCCATCATTTCTGCAACTCGTTTGCACTATCTTTTTGCTCCATCTCCTGTTTCCAGTAGATACGAAGCTTCTTCTCATCCAATCCATTCACAAATCGCTTCTTATATACAAGAAATTCCTCTAGATCCATCAAAATATGATACAGAAGTGCTCGTCCTTCGAACTCTTCGCGCGTCTTTGGAAGTTCTTCTTGCTTCATTTGCTCCGAAATCTCTTCCAACTTCTCGATCTGCTGATCTGGAATATTCATCTCAACAACATAATCTGCCATATACATGATATAATCTGCGATCACAAGTGCCTGCTTCGGCATCTTACGGATCTTCTTGATCTCATAATGCAGGTTATGAAGTACCTGCAGCTGCGCCAGACGCATTTCAAAGTAATCTATATAGTATCCCGGATGCGAATGAAATGTATTATCCTGGTAATCATACGCTGCCTTGATAAATTCATGCATTCTCCCCTCAAAGGCGATGATCCGATCCCAGACATTGATCTCCATATCTTTATTATGAAGATACGCTGCAAGTTCACACAAAAGAATCTGTAGCTGATTCTCTGTCTCCCTCATATAACGAATCAGATCCTGCCTCTGTCCTTCATAATCATAGAACAAATTCAGTACAATCGCGATTGTGATTCCAATCATTACTAAAAACAGCTCATTGCGAATAAACTCCGGACTAAAATCTCTTGTCATAAGAAAATGTGTGCCGATAACGGCATTTACCGAAATTGTTGCCGACCATCCAAGACTATGACTGACCGCAACGATCAGAAATACATAGATTCCATACGCCAACCAGGAACTCGTCATATGTCCAAATGTCAACGCCGCCAGAACTACCGCCAAAACAAATGTCGCCATACGATAAAAAGATAATTTCACCGTCTCCCATTTTGTTGTTACTAACGTAAGCAGTGTGATACTTCCGGCAGATGCCTCATACTCCAATCCCAGTATATGCGCTAGATAAATTGCTACACTGCTGCCCACCGCGATCTTAATTGCCTGCAGCAGGACTCTTTTTACTTGTCGTGCTTTTTCCATCGTCCTCCCTTTCCAATTTTCTAACCCATCATCTGATTTATATTTTATCATCATATTTGCGATATAATCCAGTGTTTTTTTAACACAGCTTGTACAAAATGACGAACATGAGGTGCCTTTGCTACTATAGCAATCGCTCACTAACAAATCTAGATAAAACTTTGTTTATAGAAAAAGGGGTGATTACAACCTACATATGTATGTAATCACCCCTATAACAATTCAACCTATTTTTCTGTTTCTTCTGCCTTCTTCTCCCATCTTTCTACAAAAGCATCAGCATAAGAAAGATAGTATTCTCGAAGTCCCATTCGGATCTTCTGCTCACTATTCTCTGCAATACCTTCTGTGATACGGCGAAGCTGCTCTAACTTCTGCTGCTTATCTCCCATCTTCTCAATTGCATAAGCTACATAACCATCCATCGTCTTCCCCTGAAGCTGTGACAGATATGGATTCTCAAACAAACTGATGAGTCTCTCCTGATAAACCATCTCCCACTCTGCCTTCTTCTCTGGTCTCAATGCATTCTCCATGCCGGAAAGTATCTGAAAAAGCTGCTCGCTTGGAGTTTTCTCAATCTCTTGCTCAAGGAAAAGCTTGCTCTGTCCATCTTCTTCGAATTCTGTCTGACTCGTTTGTTCCACATTTTTCCTTCGAAGCATCTGCTCTTTCTTTGCAACTAAGATCGTATTTTCTGCTGCCATTGCTGCAATCACATGAAATACATCATGAATCTGCTGTGCACTCAAAACTACTGCCTGGATATGACGGTTTGGAAGACGTACCGCAAATCCCTCCTGAACAAGATTCTGTAATGCCTCACGGATCGGCATTCTTGAAACACCAAGACGCTCTGCAAGTGCTTCCTGCGCCAGCTCTTCTCCCGGTTTCATAACTCCTGAAAGAATCTCCTCTTTAATTAACTGCACAATGTAATCTTTTGTCTGTACTGATGCCATATTTTCACCCTCTGTATTTTTTCTATTTCTCTGCTTCTGTCTAATCTTGTTTTAAAAGAATTAATTTTATTTCTTTTTACTTTATTAGAGAAAATTTTTCATCTTTTTTTATAAACTCGTAACAATATTGTATCCATTTTTATTTCCTTCGTCAAGATGCTTTTTCGTATCCGTTCTAAGTTTGTTATAAGTGCGCATCCTAAGCGGAGCGTTTTTTATATATTAGGAAAGAACTTTCCTAATATATAAAAAACCGCTGCTGATTCCAGATACAACTGAAATCAACAACGGTCTTTACTCTTCAGCCGAAAATCGGACTCGAACCGACGACCCCTTCATTACGAGTGAAGTGCTCTACCAACTGAGCTATTTCGGCATATGGTCGTCAATTCTGACGACCTTTGTTATTATATCGCGTTTGGATATAAATTTCAACCACTTTTTTAATCAACTTCTATAGACTTTTATCATTCTAATAAATAATAACTAATGATTTGCCATATGAACTGTCAACTGATTATATGGGATGTCAATGCCTTCCTCATCAAAAGACATTTTAATCTCCTCAAGGATTCTCCAGCGCGTTGTCCAGTAAGCTTCTGTCTTCACCCAGGCTCTAAGTCCGATCACAACACTGCTGTCTGCAAGTTCTGATACGAACACTTTAATCTCTTCATCCTGAATAACATCTTCATCCTTCAGTAGAAGATTCTCTACGATCTCTTTTGCTTTCTTCAGATCAGATTCATAAGAAATTCCTACTTTAAGATCCAGCTGACGTTCCGGTCTTGCTGTTACATTTGTCAGACTGTTACTTGTCAGAATACTGTTTGGCACAACAATCGTCTTATTATCGATTGTTGTCATCTTTGTATAGAAGATCTGAATTACCTTTACTGTTCCTTCGATTCCCTCTGAATTCACAATAATATAATCTCCAACTGCAAATGGTCTGAGAAGAAGAATCAAGATACCTCCTGCAAAGTTCGACAGACTCCCTTGTAATGCCAGACCAATTGCCACACCGGCGGAAGCGATGATCGCTGCTACAGAAGAAGATTCCACGCCAAATTTTGTTGCGATCATAAAGATCAGAAGTGCGTATAACCCAAATTTCAACATAGAATCAACAAACTGACGAACTCCAACATCCGCATTGGATCTCTCCATTGATTTGCCTACCACTTTACGTATAACAGATATCACCTTAGATCCGATCAGGTAAAATACTATCGCGAAAATCACCTTCAACCCAAAGGCAATCAGATTCGGAATATTATCATTAAAATATTGTACAAAGCGATTCACTTCATCTGCTGTGCTTGCTGTTACTTCCTGTGCAGAATCAAGCACATCATTGACGGAACTGTTATTCGTCTGCGTTGCTGTTTGGGTCAGTGCAAAGGCTGTCCCCTTTGTCAGTAATACTGTTCCAAGTTCTTTCACTGTTGTCAGATACATACTTTTAACCTCCTTATTTTAATGCAAGAAATGCGCACAGATTTCCCCTGTTGTTCCCCATCGTCCGGTGAGAATATAGGATCTTACTATTGCAATGTGTACAAACATTTGTGATTGCCATATGCTCCGGCAGAATTCCACTTTCCAGGAAGATCAGCTCATTTGCCTTCCATAAATTCAACTGATATTTTCCGTTCTCTTTCTTATAGAAAAGATCCTCCCAGTATTTCTTTTCAAAAGCTTCTTTAAACTGCTCAATTACATCCTCACTGACCTCATAGCAATCCATACATACTGATGGTCCTACTGCTGCAAGCAGATCTTCCGGTTTGGATCCAAAATTCTCCTGCATCAGCTGAACAGTATTTTTTCCAATCTTACCAACAGTTCCTCTCCAGCCGGAATGACTCAGCCCGATTGCCTTTTTCACCGGATCCACAAAGTAAAGTGGTACACAATCTGCATAGGAAGTCACAAGACAGATTCCCGGAACATTTGTGATCATCCCATCCACATCTGTATAATTGCGTTCCCGCATAACACCTTTTCCCTTATCTTCCTCTGTAACCACACGGACATTCGTTGTATGTGTCTGCTTTGACAGAACCATATCTTCGACATTAACACCCATTGATGCTCCGATCCTTTTAAAATTCTCTAATACCCTTGCCGGATCGTCTCCACGATCAAAGCTTAGATTCAGAGAAGAATAATAGCCCTCACTGACTCCTCCAAGTCGTGTAGAAAAAGCACTCGTTACAATGCCCGTCTCCTGAAACAATGGATATTCCAGATAAGGAGTTTTCTTTTCTACTTCATCAAAAATATGTGCCGCGTTCTTATAAATCAATCCTAAACTCATATTCTTTCCTTTCTTCTCTATCCGCAAAATGCATTCTTCACCAGCTGGATCCTTGTCCCTTCAATACCGATCACATCAAATCTGCACGGGACATCACTAATATGATATTCCGTCAGATAATACATTGCTGCCTGAAATATCTTTCTCTGCTTTCTTGCATCTACAGCTTCCAGCGGACTCCCCTTGCCAGGACCCGTCCTGTACTTCACTTCACAGAATACCAGATTCTCCCCCTCTTTTGCAACAATATCAATCTCTCCTATGCGACAGCGATAATTGTACTGTAGTATCTGATAGCCATGCTGTTCCAGATAAAAACCTGCTGCCTGCTCATAGTTTCCACCTGTCTTGCGGTTATTCTTTTCTTTTTTCGGATCCTTCATCTACCTGATTCCCCTCTTCTAATCCGTCGAACTTTCGGATTTAAGAAGAGCTGCCATTGGCAGCTCTTTCTTTTATACAACCCTGATATCATTAAATAAACTTCTTGATAAATGTCTTTCTATGTATCGGTGTCGGTCCATATTTCTTGATTGCCTCAATATGTTCTTTGGATCCATATCCTTTATGGCCTGCAAATCCATACTCTGGCATCACTTTATCATATTCTACCATCAGCCGATCCCTTGTCACTTTTGCAAGAATACTTGCCGCTGCAATAGACACACTCTTCGCATCTCCTTTAATAATCGGAACCTGCGGAATGATCATCTCCGGAATCGTCACAGCATCATTCAAAAGAATCCCTGGTTCTACTGCCAGCTTTGAAATTGCTTCACGCATTGCCTCATAAGTTGCCTGTAGAATATTAATTTCATCGATTCTCGCCGGACTTGCCATACCTACTGCCGCTGCAACCGCTTTCTCCATAATCTCATCATACAACTCTTCTCTCTTTGCAGCAGACAGTTTTTTTGAATCATTCAGATAGAGAATCTCACAATCCTTTGGGAGAATCACTGCCCCGGCTACTACCGGTCCTGCCAGAGGACCTCTTCCTGCCTCGTCAATCCCACAGATAAAACTATAATCCGCATATTTTCTCTCGAATGTTTTCATTACCTCGAGGCGTTCTCTCTCCTGAACAAGTGCCTGCTGCTTCTTCCGATATCTTGCTGTCAGATTTTTTACACCTGTTCTAGAATCCGTCTCGTATTCCTGACAAAGTGCTTCCCACTGTTGTTCTCCTGCCTGTTCAAATTCTATCTTGATCTCGCTAATACTTTTACTCATGATGTATCACCCCAATTTGACTCAATGGCCACACGCGAATCCATGCCCTTCCGATCAGATCTTTTCTATGGATCAAACCAACATCGGATGCTCTGCTGTCGCTGCTGTTATTCCGATTATCTCCAAGTACAAAATATTCATCCTCACCCAGTGTTAATGGTTCTTCTGCAATGCCTGGATTCTCCATTATTTCATTCCCATAATGTTCATCCAGACGCATCCCATCAATATAAACCATTCCGGATAAAATCTGTACTGTCTCTCCCGGCAGCCCGATGATCCGCTTAATATAATAGGTATTGTCCTGATATTGATATGGAAATACTACGATGTCATATCGTTTCGGATCTCTGAAGCGGTAAGTCATTTTATCAACAATCAGCTGATCCTTATCTGACAGCGTAGTTTCCATAGAAGAACCACTGACTTCTGTTCTCTGCCACACAAAGGTAACCACGGTCCAGGTA
>OGJI01003916.1_pt1 | contig 10626 bp, 5 predicted proteins | sample 1572031 | NCBI WGS metagenome assembly OGJI01 (sample SAMEA2582119, study PRJEB24529) | metagenome | biome: Human gut stool | place: China | collected 2011
TGCAACTACAATAACATAAATATTCAGATAAATAAATTTTCTCTTCATTTTTTTCTAATTAGCAGTTAAATATTTTCTAATTCATCACAAATAATACATACATTTATTATCTCTAAACTTTCATATCGAAGCCCCTCCTTTGGCTATCCAGAATGGACAAAGGAACAATTCAGTCATACCCTTTCGAAACATTATGACTATTGAACCACTATCACATTCACTCAACAATGAATAATACATAAAATTATACAAGCAGATATTATTTACTTCATAATACAAAATCAATCCTCGTATTAGTCAGCATGAAGTATCTGCAGTAGCTCTATCATATCCGATCGCATTTCATCAATAGCTTTTGACTCTACTTTAGGCTTTTTGAGTAAGACAATAGAAGCCATCTCATCGACTTTGTCCTTGTCAAAGAACATTGGTTCAGCATATAATTTAGCTAATAAATAGTAAGGATAGATACGTCCGGGCAATAAATGAACAGATGATTTAAAACTATTTTCTGCAGCTAAATAATTCCTTGCTTTTTGATAATTTCGTCCTTGCAAATTATACAGCATCGAGCCATTACAAACCATTAATGCACGCTTCAATATTAAATTAGCTTCGTCGTATCTCTCCAGTGCTGTAAGACATTTGGCATAATCCAGCATAAAATTAGAATTGTGCTTCAACACTTCATAAAGTTTACCATAATCTTCTACTGTCTTGTCCACTAATTTATCCGAGTATACAAACTTTGCACGACACCAGCTATCATCTACCTCTTTCAAATAACGTAATGAGTATGATTCCCCCATACTTCCCAACAAAACAGCCAATGAGACCAACGAAGGAAGTAGCAATAATCCCTTACAAGAACACCATTCTTTCCATTCTGAAAAACAAGCAGCCAAAAGCAAAACACCGGCCACCCCAAAAGATAGTATGTGTGAAGGATAAGAATATAACGAAAACACAAATAAAGACAACAAAGCAGAACAAGTACCATAATTCTTAATACGTACTCCTTTTTTTAAAACCAGAAAAAAGAAAAAGAAAAAGAAAACTAATATTAAAATACCTCCTTCTATACATATTTGTAACCACTCATTAAAAGCATACTCAGGAGAGCCTGCTACATACTCTTCTAACTCTGTATAATTGCCGGAAGCAAAATAAGCGGATTGTGCCCGACCATATACGGAAGGAAAACTACCAGGTCCATACCCTAATATCGGCCGTTCCAGAATAGCAGTAATAGTATTCTTCCAAATAAAGATACGCCCTGCAGCCGAAGCTGATTTTATCTGAAATAACAGAAAAAAGCTAAATAATAGAATTCCAAAGCTAACAAAGAATATAATGCCAGCATACAAGGATGCTTTCTTGCATATTGCTTTAGCGCATTGATCCAGTTTAAACGTACCGCCAATAGCCACAAACAACTAACAAATACTGCCAACCATGCCGAGCGGCTCATTCCAGCCGGAACAACACTCAACATCAAAAAGAGAGCTAAATAGCAAAAATAACGAGGAAAACCTTTAGACAGCAATAAACGATCAAGGCATAAAGGAATAATCATAGCAATATAACCGGAATAAGGTCCCGGGTTATAAAAAGGACCTGTTATAGAAAACAGAGCGTGATTAGATTTCTGACAACCATAAAGTTGGAGTAATCCCCAAATAGCAAACAAAGCTCCTACTCCAATAAGGCTAAAAATAAAGCAAGATTTTAGATTTAAAGAACTCGAGAATATGATTCGTGCAGCAAACCATAATAGTAATAATAAGAAAGCATAAATTATCTTCCAATTAGCCAGTTGAAGTTGATAATCATAGCGGGCAGCATAATAAGCAACTATTAAAACCAGTAGAGCATCAATTTTAGAAAACCGAAAATAACTTTTACCTATAATAGATAAAAATAGCGAAATAGCAGAAACTAAACCAATACTTAGCGACAAAGGTAAGAGCTGAAAATAGTTGTCATTCATTTTAAATGGGAAGAATGTACTACACAATGTAGCACAAAAAACCAAGACAATCAAAAACATGAATGCAACATATTTTAAATGCAAATTACTATGAGAAAGCACTTCACTAACCTTATAATCAAAAATAGTTTTCATAGCGTCGATTTTTCAATAATACTATACTCACAAAGGAGTTCTAACGTTACAAAGGAAGACGAAAAGTATTGAAAACATGTATACAATAGTGCCAAAACTGTCTGAATATACAAGAAAACATAGACGGAGACAGTTTTGTCCAAATCAATTTCAATAAATATTGCTTTTCGTGATATTATTCAACATTTTGTCTAAAAATGTGATATAGAAAGGAAACACTTTTTTGTTATAAGTACTGATTCAATATTAGTATACTATATAAATACGAATTTATTGAAACACAAATGAATGCAGATTTTCGCGAATTAGAAATCCTTTTCTAAATATACGTTTCAATAACATTTTCATTTATTTCCTATTATCGTTTTTATGTCTGTGCGCATTTCCTCAACAGCTTTAGAGGGTACTTTAGGAGATTTATTCAAAACTATATCAACCATTTTCATAGCCTCTTCCTTTTTAAAGAAAGACGGAGACAAATAAAGTTTCGCTAACAAATAATAGGGATATATACGTCCCGGCAATAAATTGATAGAACGCATAAAATATTTCTCAGCATTTTCGTAATCTCTCATTTGTTGGTAATTCTTTCCAATCACATTCAAAATAACAGGATCACAACTATACAAAGAAGCCTCCTGCAATATTTCATTTGAGTATTTATATTTTTCCAGTTTATGTAAACAAAGTCCATACTCAAACAAGAAGAGAGCTTTCTTTCTCAAAACCGGATATAACTTCTCATAATCCTCTTTTGCTGCAGAGTATGCTCCAACATCATATCGAGCTTTAGCATCTTCCCATCTTATAGATTCTTTATATGTATTTGTATTCAACCAATATCCTCCTAAAAGTCCTATAAACACAGCAAAAAGACTCCAACCTTTCCAAGAATTATCTAAAACGCAGGAGACCAATAAGATAATTAAAGTTATCACAAAAACAGGAAATTGCATCGGATATGAAGAAAAAGCGACAACCATTAATGAAATAAGACTTCCACAAATGCCTATTCTTTTTTTCGTCCAACCACTATAAAAACAATAAGCCAATAACGACAATACACCTATCAAAAAAGGTATACCACCTTCCAACGCAACCTGTATATATTCATTAAAAGCATATTTAGGATTTCCAGCCACTAATTCTTCCCAATCAGCATACATTCCTTGGGCAAAATATTTTTCTTGCGTAATACCATAAGTTCTGGCAAAACTATTATATCCATAGCCCGTTAAAGGTTGCTCTAAAATAGCAAGGCTACTTATTTTCCACATGAAAAACCTTCCATTTGCAGAATTTTTCTTCAAGAGAAAACAAGCAACTATAATAATACAAAAGCAGATTGCTGCAAGAAATGCTATTTTATAAAACTTTCCTTTATTCAACAACCATACTTGCTTACATCTATCCACCCATGAATAATGAATAGACAATATCCACCCTCCGGCAACAATCACTGCCATCCATGCAGAACGGCTCATTCCTGCAGGAAGAACACAAAGGCATCAGTAACAAAACAACCAATGAGAAATAGAAGCAAGCATTATCTACCCATTTTTTCTCTTTTACTGCTTTGAAGTATAAGTATTCGTTCAAACAAACAGGAAATACCATGGCTAAATAACCAGAATAGGGACCCGGATTATAAAAAGTACCCGTAATAGAGTATAAATAATGATTTGAAAAAGTGACCCCCAATATTTGACATATTCCCCAAACAGCTTCGATTCCTCCCAACAGAATGAGTTCCCATTTTATTATACAATAGAAAACCATTCCCAAATTATTTCCACTAAAAAATAATTTCGCAAACAATGCACCTATCATAAATAGAATCCCCGCTCTTCCCAACCACATCCACTGACCGGACATTTCACCTGCAGGGATTCCTGAAAATGACAAACACCCGACCATTAATAAAGAAAATGTCGAAATTGACAGTAAGGCAACACTAACTAAATTATTCCATTGCATAAATTTATCTTTGCAGGCCATGTTTACTATTAGGAAAAATAGATTATGATCACTTAAACACCCATTTATTGACAATCATAACTTGCTCATTAAAGTCCATATTCTTATACTGTTTGGGACAGTCATTAAATTGATATTCATCCGTAAATGTTGTTACCAATGTATTAGGAAGATTGGAAGAAATCATAGTCCCTAAAGAAGAATAACCGGGAAAATCAATGAAAGGCTTCTTGAAGACTGTCATCTTTTGTGCCTTTTTAGAATATAGAGAAAATGCTGCAGTAGTATAACCCGGTAAAGACCACAATGAAAAAATATAATTGTCAGTATTAAGAGTTATTGAACTATCAGCATAACCTTCATTGACATCCATCTCTCTATCAATGCCCTTAAAATCACCTAACATTTTCGCATTTGCTCTCAATTGTATCGTTTTTTTCAATGAATGTTTTTTTATATCAAAGGAGTAATAGGTTCCCGTGGGAGATTCATAAATACCTATTAATCCCTCCCCAAGCATAGATAAGGTATTCCAGCTACTATGAATATAAGGATAGACATCTTTATTTGCATACAATATTTCTGATTTCTCCCCTTTTTCATTCATAATCCAAATCCCACGATTATTTTTTGCAGGTGCTATCCGATGACATAGAAATCTCCCATTCGACAAATATACTATGTCCTCATATACAAAACTAAATGGAAATGATATTGTATTTATAAAATTTCCCTCCTGAGTATAACTAAATATCCTCCGAGTATCAAGATCACTTACAAACACAGTATCTCCATTCAAGAAACAAGAACTACACGAAGAAAATTCTCCCGGCCCATTTCCAAGTTTTCCTATCATATTTAGAAAATTTCCTTGACTATTAAAACGGAATATTATTTCTTGTTTACTATCATGAACATATATATTTGTATCGGCAAACAAAACATCTGCAGTAACACCAAAAAACAAAGGTTTTGGCAACTCTAATCTAACCGAAATTAAAGTGTCAATAAATGACGATACCGGCACTTCTTCAACTGGATTAAATAAATCCACCTCAACAACAGGAAAAATATCTTTCTCATTATTTCTATCCTTACAGGATACAGATACCAGCACACCCAGTATTACTATAACAAACTTGATCAAAATTCTCATATTTTATTTATTTTTTAATGATTAAGAGAATACACCCTCTTAATCACAATATAGAGCAAAATAATTCGCACAACCAATATTTAATAAGTCTACTCTCTCCCAAAAGAGTTGATGCTACAAAGAAACATAAAGTATATTCAAAAGATGTATACAACAGTGCCAAAACTGTCTGATTCTGTAAGAAAGCATAAACTACAACAGTTTTATCCGAATTAATTCAAACAATTAACACCTTCTATTAAATTATCCAATATTTTTCTCACAATAAAATGATAATTCCAACCTCTTAATCTGATTTTATAGTTGTCTAATTGAGAAAAACACTGTTGAAATGTATATATTAGCAACAACAAAGCATATTAGAATTAAACAATTGAAACATACTATATTGCATGATTATTATTTGATTTCTGATTATAAAACACCCGGATGTTTTTAGTGATAACATCCGGATGTTCAACAAAAGAACATCCCCATGTTGTGCTCCAAAACATGGGGATGTTTTTAATTCTCATCTTTGTAGATAATAGATGAAGAAAGCAAACGATCTATAGAGATAAAGTACGTTATGATTAAGTATAAGAAAGTATATGTTTAGAAGAAAACAATCAATGCCTCCATATCAATCATCCTCTACGTAAATAAAACAACATAGGTTATCATTTATATAAATAATCATTCTCAACATCAACGAACAATAATCTTCGCAGACTGTATCTTTACTCCATCCTGATTTATATTCAGAAGATATACTCCCGGAGTGGAAGGTGCCGACAACAGCAACGGGCTATTCGAATAAAAGTCTGAACGAGATATACTTAAACCATCAATAGAGAGTATCTCAATCTGATATAAACCTGTTTCAGCCGTATGAAAATGAATTTCCATCGCCTCTCCTTTCACCGGAGATGACGGATGAACCACAAACTGATTTCCATTTACAGACGGATTAACAACTCCGGTTGTTGTAGCGACTGCATACGCTCCGACAGGAATATCTATCATATCTCTATAATTATTACCATCCATATCTCTAAAGACATATCGTCCGGGAATATTTGATTTTGTCCCCGCTTTAGCACACGGTGAACTGGCAAGCAGATGAAAATCACCATTCAGAGGATTTACAAAATTAGGACCGGATATATTCTCATTCTTTTCGTGCAATACAATGACTGGCTGATCTACTGTGGTAGTCGCTTGTCGGACAGCACAATTATAGGCGGGTATATCCACAAAATCCAAAGGGGAATTATCTACGTCATAGTTATTCCAAAACAAAGAATTTTTGATAGCTGACAAAGCAGCACCTAAAGCCATTTCTACTGCATACTCTCCTTTTTTCATCGCAACATTATTCACAATTGTAGAATTATAAATGTAAGCTCTTTCGCTCATATATATAGCCGATGCTTCGGGAGCTTGATTATCATATACAAGGCAAGAGATAACATATGACCCCTCGTTCAGATACAAACCTCCTCCCATTCCTTTGATAGTATTCGTATCCACTCTCCTTACTCCACGCAACTTATTGTACTGCAAAGAGTGTATCTTATTAATAGAGTTACTTGCAAAATTCACATACCACAACTCTCCCAGCCCAGTAGTCGACGCTGCTGTTGACGACCAGTACCGATTGCCTTCAATGGGAGTTTTATTATTTTTTTTCAGAGTTTCATTAACCAGGACTCCGGTTTCAGACAGAGTTCCGGATAAAGTGTCCGGTGACAGGAGAGTGCTCCATTCGCCGATAGAAGGTATGTACCAATCAGAGATTGTTCCGGCTGAAGTAACCGGTTTATACTCCGAAAGAGCTTTTGCAGCCCGGGATTGCACCAGTGCCTCCGTATTCTTTTTACCGTCCCAATCTTGCAAAGCATTCTCCAGTTTATAGTAGCTTTTCAACCCAACAACAGAAGACTGGAAATTTTTCCCGTATTCTTCAACTGCCAAAATATGAGCTTTACCTTCACTTGCATAAAAAATAACTCCACCCAATGACTCTATATAATCACCTATATTAGCATTACCACCTATATTATGGCGTATAATACAAGCCTCCAACACATGTCATTTCTACACTAATTCATTAAGTTCACTCTTTTCAACCGGAATAACAAATCCCGATATAACAGTACGGGATGAGAAGTCTTTCTCCTGAGTAAGTACTCTCTGCTTATTCCCTCCATCCAAAATAGTCAGATTCTGTCCGCTTCCGGGTAACTGACGGTCTATAAAGGATCTTTCCGTTCCATCAAAACCTCCCCCCATACAAACGCCGTCTTTCAGAGTAAATCCGCCATAATAAGTACCTGCGGCAACACAAATTGTATCACCGGCAGAGGCATTATTTATCATATCCTGCAAATTGTTTGAAGCATGAGCCCAAGAGATACCAGACCCCTGACCGGAATTTACCGGCTTCACATAATAACTCTTTGCCGACAAAAAAGATACAGCAATAAGAGAGAATAAAATTACTAACAGGTTTCGTTTCTTTATCATGATCATTGAAGAGTTAGTTTTAGATAGTTAGTAGACAAATTTTTCCCTCCATTCGAGGAAACAGCCGTTAAAGACATCTTAAAATATTTGGTGCCGGAGGTATGGAATGTATAATCTCCCATATCCAGTGTTTCCATTTTCTCAGCACCCGTTGTTGCCTGAGAGAATGGTTTTCCGATATCCGTATAATTTATATTATCCTCGGATACTGCCCATCCACACTCCCCACGGCTACTTTTAGACAATTTATAATTTAATGATATGTTATAAGTCCCCGCTGAAGGAATCTCTAATTTATAGACAACATAGTCTCCTACCGCATTCATACCGGCAAATGAACTGTACCCCCCTTCCGAATCGGGATTACCATTAAAAACAGAAGACATTTTTATCTTATCATCAGAAAGAATAAGATTGTCGTGCAGGTTTTCCAGATCATAGCGCAAACCACCACTAAAGCCAGGATAGCCATCCTCCTCTTCTTCGCCCTCGGGAACAGAAGTGCAACGTAATTCTCCCTGTCCATTTTCGTCTAACAGGATCCGATAGTGATTTACTTTATTTTCCGCCTGATAATATAAAATAGCCAAAGCCTCTTCGTTCGCCTTTCCTTTAAGAGTAACAGTCAGTACACCATCCATATAGTTTTCCTGGTAGTCATCTACATTCTCGTTCATATAAAGCACCTGCACCGGCTGACCGGCTTTCATTTCCTGTATCCAGAATGCTTTTCCACGAGAACTGTTCTGGTACATATTGATAGCAAATGCCCCTTTCTTTAAATCAGCTCCCGTAAAAACACCCTCAAAATGATAGGTAAACTGCCGGGTATCATCAAGTGTTATATCTTCAATCAGATAGTACTTCCGATCATCCAACCAACGAATCGGAAGAGGCATCTTACCAATATGTCCTACTTCGCCACAATTACTACTGATTAGTAGAGCCTTATCTTTCTGTTCAGTAGTATACATCCAGGATAGGGGCCCCGAACCAAAATCCCAGTTTGCCACTTCATTGCTATCCCAACCCTTCCCCAGATAAACCGGGCGAATAATTTGTGTAGACATATCAGCAATACGTTTACTTCTACGCCATTTATTGAACTTAGCCATCAGCTCTATCCCTTTCTGACTCCACTGATCGGGACAAACACCGAATTTGATATCACGGGCTTCCATAAATTTATAATAATCCTCCATCAGGGCACTATGTGTACCTCCAAAGTAAACAGAATTGAGAGGGTAATGCCCAAAACAATAACTTACCATCCCAATAACACCTCCTCCGGCATCTCCTACAGAAGTCATAAATCCGTTATAAGGAATATGAAGCAGTTCCACCGCCCTGTCTCCCTGAGTAGGATGGATATCCAGTTCACTGGTTACTTTTACGATGTATTGCGGATACTTATCAGCCAGCTCATTCATCAGGTTCTTTGTTCTGACTACCTTCCTGTAAACATTGTCACTGGGATAACTATGCGAAGTTTCATCAAGCACTTGCCACATCTCTGTAAGATCAACCATCTGATGAGACATATGATGATCCTCCAACAATGTTCTTACTTTCTCTCTTTTTGCTGAAATAAAAGCCGGATCAGACAAGTCAAACCCCATGTTATGATTGCCTCCACTCATACTGTACCACAGACCAAACATAAGCCCGTTGTCATGGATAAAATCGGTTAATCCTTTAAAATCGGTCGTTACCATAGGAGAGGGAACTATTTCATCCCGGTGTGTGCCACTATTATCAAGACCGGTATTCGTACTGTTAGGGTTATTCCATCCATCATCCCACATCACCATATCCATTCCTGCCTCCTTTGCTTTAGGTATGACAACTTCACGGTAAAAACGGTCAGTACGCTTTCCGGTAGTAAACCAGTCCCAGTCATTTGTATTAAATAAAGTTTGCGTATCGTGATATTTATAGCGCTTACGCAAATGCTCTTCTACTGCCATTTTACCGTCTACCATATCTCCGGTAAATAAAGTGAGGTTAACCGCTATATATTCAAATTTCTCTTGTGGAAAGAGTACCAACTGGAACGATTCCGGATGGGTAATCACCTGTACATAATCGGAAGCGGATGAAGACCAGGCTGTTGCACCGGCAAAAGAGCGGTGCATATATTCATAAGCGGATGAAGGAACTTCCGGGCCATACTGAGTCCGCCAATTCACTTCCGGTGCCAAATACCATCCTGTCCCATCTTCGTATCTGTTTAAAAGAACTTTAGCCACTCTTTTTCCTTTATTATACAAAGGAGCTTCTTCCACACCTCCAGTAGTACTTTCCCACTTCGTATTGCAGGAAAAATGCAAATGATGAGGATTGTTAGGAAGATTTAAACGCAAAACGGTTGATTCTTCAATAACAAAACGATAATTACCGGTGAGGTTCTTTAAATAGTTCTGTATACGTAGCCCTGACTTGCCATCATAGATTTCGGCACATATAGTTACTTCCAAATCTTCGTTTTGAACAACAACAGAAAGTCGTTTTCCCAAAGACTCTTTCCCGGAAAAAGTTGTCATCAGAATGTCTTCTACAGAAGAACCGGCCAGGCTCCATCCTTTCATTCCGGCAGAATATTCAAACGGATAGGATACAAGTTCTCCTTCTTCTGTTTTTTTATGAGCCACCGCCCTTCCTTTATAATGGAATAAAGAGGAACTTCCGTGTCCGGTCAGGCATTCTGACTGAGAAGTTTTATTATACAAATGAGTAAAAAGTAATTGCCCTGAAGAATTCAGTTCTATTTGAGCTGACAAGGTTTCATTTTCAATAAGCCACACCGAAGTTCCTTCCCGGGTTGAAGGAGTAATGCTGGCTTTGTCTTCGGCAGCAATAG
>OGJI01003935.1_pt1 | contig 10577 bp, 8 predicted proteins | sample 1572031 | NCBI WGS metagenome assembly OGJI01 (sample SAMEA2582119, study PRJEB24529) | metagenome | biome: Human gut stool | place: China | collected 2011
TGCGAGAAGCTGGGCGTGGAGCCGGAGTTCGTGGAGATCAACTGGGACACCAAGGTGGTCGAGCTGGACGCCAAGAGCATCGACTGCATCTGGAACGGCCTGACTCTGACCGATGAGATCAAGGAGAACACCGCCACCACCAAGCCCTACGCCAAAAACGCACAGGTCGTGGTCGTGAAGGACGGCACGGAGTACACCTCTACGGCGGATCTCGTGGGCAAGACTGTGGTCGCAGAAGCCGGTTCCGCCGGTGAATCGGCCATTGCAGACGATGCAAGCCTGTCGCAGGCCGATTACATCTCCAAGAGCGTCCAGACCGACTGCCTGATGGAGGTGGCCGCCGGTACCGCAGATGCCGCTGTGCTGGACCTGACCCTGGCCAACGCGATGATCGGTGAGGGCACCGACTACGCAGACCTGAAGATCGTCGATGAGCTGAACGCCGAGGAGTACGGCGTGGCCTTCCGCAAGGGCAGCGATGCCGCAGCGGCCGTCGATGAAGCTTTTGATGCGCTGAAGGCCGACGGTACCCTGAGCGCCCTGGCCGAAAAGTACGAGCTGACGCTGGCCGACTGATCGTAGACCGCAATGCAGAAAGCCGCTCTGTTCCGGGGCGGTTTCCTGTTGGAAGTACAAAAAATTGATGGGTGTGTTTTTGTGTCTGTGATTCTTGGGCGCCTATCCGGCGCATTCCTGATCAACTGTGAGCTGTTTGCCCTGACGCTGCTGTTCGCGCTGCCGCTGGGCCTTGTGGTGTCGTTTGGCTCCATGAGCCGCTGCAAGCCGCTGAGCGCCGCGGTCAAGACCTTCGTCTGGATCATCCGCGGCACTCCGCTGATGCTGCAGATCATCGTCATCTACCTTGGCCCCGGTCTGCTGGGGATGAGCAACCCCTGGCCCTCCGGTTCCGGCGGGCGGATGGTGGCAGCCGTGGTGGCGTTTGCCATCAACTATGCCTGCTACTTCTCGGAGATCTACCGCGGCGGCATCGAGGCAGTGCCCAAAGGCCAGACCGAGGCCGGGGAGGTGCTGGGCATGACGAAGACGCAGATTTTCTTCAAAGTCACGCTGCTGCAGGTCATCAAGCGTATCCTGCCCCCGATGGGCAACGAGATCATCACGCTGGTCAAGGATACCTCGCTGGCGAATACCATCGCCAACAAGGAGATCATCATGATGGCCAAGGAATACAGCGCAAAGGGCCTGATCTGGCCGCTGTTCTCCACGGCCATCTTCTTCCTGGTCTTCGTCGGTGTGCTGACCGTTCTGTTCAACTGGCTTGAGAAAAAGCTCGATTATTTCCGCTGCTAAGGGAGGGGTTCAATTATGGCATTGCTCGAAGCCTCCGGCATCGGGAAAAATTTCGGGGACACCCACGTCCTCAAGGACATTTCGCTCACTCTGGAGCAGGGCGAGGCGCTGGCCATCATCGGTTCGTCGGGTTCCGGCAAGACGACCCTGCTGCGCTGCCTGAATTTTCTGGAACGGCCGGACACCGGCGTCATCAAGGTGAACGGCGAGACCATGTGGGACGCCGCCGACCCCGCCACCCAGCGGGAGAGTGAAGTGCGCAAGAAGCGTCTCCACTTTGGTCTGGTGTTCCAGAACTTCAACCTTTTTCCGCAGTACACCGCGCTGCAGAACGTCATGCTGGCGGGTGAGCTGCTGGCCAAAGAACGCCCGGACTACAAGGCCCGCAAAAAGGCCATCCACGCCGAGCTGGAGCAGCAGGCAAAGGAGCTTCTGGCCCAGATGGGTCTGTCGGAGCGGGCCGGACACTATCCGCACCAGCTGTCCGGCGGCCAGCAGCAGCGCGTGGCCATTGCCCGTGCGCTGGCCCTGCACCCGGACATCCTCTGCTTCGATGAGCCGACCTCGGCCCTCGACCCGGAGCTGACCGGTGAAGTGCTGCGTGTCCTGCGCGACCTTGCCGACCGCAAGACGACCATGATCATCGTCACCCACGAGATGCACTTTGCCCGCGATGTGGCGGACCGCATCCTCTTCATGGATGGCGGCGTGGTCGTGGAGGAAGGCCCCGCCAAAGAGCTCATCGACCACCCCCAGGAGGAGCGCACGAAGCAGTTCCTCGCTCACTATTCCGAATGACCACATCTGCCCCCGGAGAGGTTGCCTTTCCGGGGGCAGTTTTGCGCTCCATGCAGGAAAACCGCCCGGACGACCGTTTTATGGAGTGAAAGGATGTGGAACTTGATGAAACGGAAGCGTTCTGTGCGGAACCGCCGGGCACGGCAGTGTCTGTTTTTGATCTTGCTGGCTCTGCTGGCGCTGTTGCTGATATGGCCCCGGACGGTCCATCTGGAGGGGCTGGTCAGCCCGTATGCCATTCTGGTGGATGCCGACAGCGGAGAGGCAGTGGCAGAAAAAGAGGCGGATGTGAGCATCTACCCGGCCTCGATGACCAAAGTGATGACGGCCCTTCTGACCCTTGAGGCAAACCCAGACCTGGAACAGCCGGTGACGCTGCCGGAGGACATCTTCCCGGAATTGCGGGCCGAGGGCGCATCGATGGCGGGGTTTCGGCCCGGTGAGACGGCTACCGTGCGGGACTTGTTATACGGTGCGCTCCTGCCCTCCGGCGCGGAGTGCTGCGAGGCGCTGGCGCGGGAAGTGAGCGGTTCGGAGGAAGCCTTTGTGGAGTTGATGAACCGGAAGGCGGTAGAGCTGGGAATGCGTTCCACCCACTTCTGCAACCCCACCGGCCTGCACGACCCGGAGCATATCTCCACCGTGCGGGATATGGCCCGGCTGCTGCGGGCTGCGATGCAGAACGAGACCTTCCGTGCCATCCTGAGCGCCGGGCGCTATGCCGTCCCGGCGACGGACCTGCATCCGGAGGGCTTTACAATGACGAGCACCTTCTGGGAAGAGCTGGGCGATGTCTCCCTGCGGAGGGGGCAGTTCCTGGGCGGCAAAACCGGCTACACCAGCGCGGCGGGGCTTTGTCTGGCCAGTGCCGCACAGGTGAAGGGGAAACGGTACATCCTCGTCACGGCGGGTGCGCAGGGGAACCACGGCACCGAGCCTTACCATATCGAAGATGCTGTCCGGGTCTACCGCCAGCTGACTCGCTGAGATATGAGCAGAATCACTAATTTTTACGAGAAATCCTTGTTGAAGCTTATCAAAAGGAGACTCTTGAAAAATTACCGCAATCTGATATAATCACATTCGTGAGAAACACAACGTCCTGCCCCTTTTCCGGCAGGGCGTTTTTGTCGGCAAAAAATCGGTTTTGTTGCTTTTGATGACCCCCAAAGGAGGGCACTGACATGACAAAAGATATGACACAGGGCAGCCCGCTCAGGCTGATCCTCGCCTTTGCGGTCCCGCTGATGCTGGGCAGCCTGTTTCAGCAGTTCTACAATCTGGCCGATACCATCATCGTGGGCCGGTTCGTCGGTGTGGAAGCGCTGGCGGCGGTCGGCAGCGTGGGCGGCCTGAACTATCTGGTGCTGGGCTTCGTCAACGGCATCGCCTGCGGCTTCTCCATCCCCATTTCGTGGACGTTCGGCGCGAAGGACTACCGTGAGATGCGCCGTTACACAGCCAACGCCGTCTGGCTGTCGATCTTCTTTGCGGCGGTGCTCACCGTGGTCACGGTTGCCATGACCCGTTCTATCCTGGTCTGGACCAACACCCCGGACAACATCATCGACCTGGCGGATGTCTACATCCGCACCATTTTTGTGGGCATCCCGTTCACCCTGCTGTACAATATGACCAGCGCCCTGATGCGCGCTCTGGGCGACAGCAAGCGCCCGCTCTACTTCCTGCTGGTGGCGAGCTTCCTGAACATCGGGCTGGACCTGCTCTGCATCATTGTGTTCCGGATGGGCGCCTTCGGTGCGGCGTTCGCCACTGTGTTCAGCCAGGCCGTGGCCGGTCTGGGCAGTCTGCTTTATATCCTCAAACATTACGGGGAGCTGCGCTGGTCCAGAGAAGAGGGGCAACTCAGCAGGACGCACTGCGCCAAGCTCTGCAGCATGGGCATCCCCATGGGCCTGCAGTGCAGCATCACGGCCATCGGCAGCGTCGTGCTGCAGGGTGCCGTCAATGGTCTGGGCAGCGACATCGTGGCAGCACAGACGGCCGGCGGCAAGGCGGCGCAGTTCCTCTGCGTCCCGCTGGAGAGCATCGGCACGGCCATGACCACCTACGCCAGCCAGAACATGGGCGCACACGACCTGAACCGCGTGAACAGGGGCGTCAATACCGCGCTGGGCATCGGCGTGGTGTACAGCATCGTGTCCTTCCTCATCCTGCGCGTGGCGGATAAGCCCCTCATCGGACTCTTCTTGGAGAGCGACCAGACCGAGATCATGGCCAACGCCCAGAGCTTCATTTTCTGGAACAGTGTCTTCTACATCCCGCTGGCGGTCCTCATCATCTACCGCTATACCATCCAGGGGCTGGGCTATTCCAGCCTGGCCATGTTCGCCGGGGTGGCCGAGATGGTCGCCCGTGCGCTGGTGGGCGTCCTGTTCGTGCCGCTGTGGGGGTACTTTGCCGCCTGCATCGCCAGCCCCGTGGCCTGGTTCTTTGCCTGCTTCTTCCTCATCCCGGCCTACATCGTGGTGTACCGCCGCCTGAAAAAGGAAAAGCTGGTGCCTCGCGTAAACCTGTAAGGATAAAAAGAAGCGTTTTGCGATGACTGCATTGCAAAACGCTTCTTTTTATATTATACTGATTATAATTATGCCACAGAAAGGGCGGTGGAGCCGATGGAGCAGGAACTGGAACAGATTGAGGGTACGGTCGAAGACATCATCTACGAAAATACGGACAACGGCTACACCGTCTTTGAGATCTCCGGCGGCGGCGTCCTCACGGTGGTGTGCGGCGTGGTGGGGGAGCTGCATGCAGGCGAGAGTGTCGTCTGCCGCGGCAAGTATGAAAACCACGCCACCTATGGCCGCCAGTTCCACGCACAGGAGTGCGAGACCGACATGCCCAAGGATCTGGAAGCCGTCTATGCCTTCCTCGCCAGCGGCTCGCTGCCCTACATCGGGGCCCGCACGGCCACGAAGATCCTCGACAAGTTCGGGGCACAGGCACTGGAGATCATTGCGAACGACCCGGCTCAGCTGACCACCATCTCCGGCATCTCGGCGGACAAGGCCGACCGAATCCAGCAGGAGTTCAAGCGGATGTTCGGGATGCGGGAGCTCATCGCCTATCTGGCGCAGTTTGAGATCAGCCCCCGCCGCGCGATGGAGGTGTTCCGGGTGTTTGGCCCCAGCGCCATGAACGCCATCTCCTCCAACCCCTATCTGCTCTGCGGCGAGCCGCTGCAGCTGGATTTCCGCCACGCCGACAGCATCGCCCAGTATTATCACATGGAAGGGGACTGCACCCAGCGGCTGGAAGCCGCCCTTCTGCGCACCCTGCGCCACAATGCGGGCAACGGCCACACCTGCCTGCCCCGTGCGCAGCTGCTGGAAACGGCCTCCAATTTCATCCACCAGCCGCCGGAAAAGCTGGCCAAAGCGCTGGACCAGTGCATCGAAACGGACGAACTCAGCGTCCGGATGTTTGAGGGCACACCCTATATCTACCTGCCCGACCTGCTGGCCGCCGAACAGGATATCGCCGACCGGCTGGCCCTGCTGGCCAAGCGGGAGAAGCAGACCGTCCGCGACCTGGACAAGAACATCCAGGTATTGGAGCTGACCCAGGGCTTTGCCTATGCACCGCTGCAAAAAGAGGCCATCCGCAAGGCGATGACCGAGAATTGCCTCGTCCTAACCGGCGGCCCCGGCACCGGCAAGACCACCACCGTGAACGCCATCCTGCAATTGCTGGAACATCAGGCCGAGCGGGTGGCCCTCTGTGCCCCCACGGGCCGCGCGGCCAAGCGGCTGAGCGAGCTGACCGGCCGGAAGGCCTCCACCATCCACCGCCTGCTCGAAGTGGACTACACCGGCGGCGTGGTCAGCTTCATCCACAACGACAAGAACCTGCTCAAGTGCGATGTCGTCATCCTCGACGAGATGAGCATGGTGGACGTCAAGCTGTTTCAGGCGCTCATCGCGGCGCTGCGGTACAGCTGCCGCATCCTGATGGTGGGCGATGCCGACCAGCTGCCCAGCGTCGGCCCCGGCAACATCCTGGGCGAGGTCATCCGCTCCGAGCGGGTGCCCACCGTCTGCCTGAACGAGATCTTCCGGCAGGCCAAGCGGAGCCTCATCGTGGAGAACGCCCACCATATCATTTCCAGTGAGCCGCTGCAAAAAGGCGGCAAGACCGACGACTTTTTCTTTCTGGAATCGGACGGCGATGCGGCCCAGAAGCTGGTCTGCGACCTCGTCACGACCCGCCTGCCCCGGAGCTACGGCTTCGATCCCGTCCGGGATATCCAGGTGCTCTGCCCGACCAAGCTCGGCCCCACCGGCACCCAGGCGCTGAACGTGGAGCTGCAGAACCGGCTCAACCCGGAGCAGAAGGGCAAACCCCAGCTGCAGAGCGCGGCCCGCGTCTTCCGGGTGGGAGACAAGGTGATGCAGGTGCGCAACAATTACGAGATCGTCTGGCAGCGGGTCGGCGGGGAACAGGGCGTGGGTGCCTACAACGGCGACATCGGCATCGTGGAATCCATCAACATGCGGGAGCGCTCGATGGTGGTCCGGATGGACGACCGGCGGCTGCTCTACCCGGCGGAGAACCTCAACGAACTGGAGATCGCCTACGCCATCACGGTGCACAAGAGCCAGGGCAGCGAGTTCCCGGCGGTGATCCTGCCGGTGGCGCAGGTGCCGCCCCGGCTGTGCTACCGGAACCTGTTCTACACCGGCGTCACCCGCGCACGGAAGCTCTGCATCGTGACCGGGCGGCGGGATGTCGTGAACCGGATGATGGGCAATGTGCGCCAGAACCTGCGGTACAGCGGCCTGTGCACCCTGCTGCAGCAGGCCCTGCCCGCTGAACAGCAGAAACTTGAGGAATGACGCAGGAAACCGCTGCTTTGTGCAAGAACGCGGGTGTACTTTTCCGAGCGGTTATGTTATACTATAATGTGTTTGATTACCCGGCCGGGGAGACCGGCATTCAGATAGGAACAGGGAAAGCAGAGAAAGGATCTTCGTATTATGGCACAGAATGATATCGGTATCGACCTTGGTACCACGACCATCATCATCGCGCAGGAGGGCACCGGCGTGGTGCTCAATCAGCCCAGCGTGGTGGCGGTGGATACCCGCAAGAACTCGGTGCTGGAGGTTGGCGACAAGGCGCTGGCCATGGTGGGCCGCACCCCGAACTATATTTCCGCGATCTTCCCGCTGAAGGACGGCGTCATCAGCGACCACACCATGACCCGCGAGCTCATCTGCCGGTTCGTCAATCAGGTGTACAGCTCCCACATGGTCAAGCCCCGCGTGGCGGTCTGTGTGCCTGCGGCCATCACCGGCATCGAGAGCGACGCCGTGGTCGAGGCGGTCATGGCAGCCGGTGCGCGTCAGGTCTACCTCATTGATGAGCCCATCGCCGCAGCCCTCGGCTCCGGCATTGACATCACCCAGCCCGACGGCCGGATGATCATCGACATCGGCGGCGGCACCACGGATATCGCAGTGCTGAGCCTGGGCGGCAAGGTCAAGGCCACCAGCGTCCGCGTGGCGGGCAACCACTACGATGACGAGATCTTGAAGCATGTGCGCAACAAGTTCAGCATCGCCATCGGTCAGCGCACCGCCGAACAGCTGAAAAAGAACGTGGCCTGCTGCCCCCAGAAGGCCGATTTCAACGAGACGATGGAGGTCAAGGGCCGCAGCCTGCTGACCGGCCTGCCCATCCGGGTGAACGTCTCCACCAGCGACCTGTACGAGCCGGTCATGATGCTGAGCGAGCAGATCGGCACGGCGGCCCATCAGGTGCTGGAAAAGACCCCGCCGGAGCTGGCCGGCGACATCTTCCGCAACGGCGTGGTGCTGACGGGCGGCGGTGCCCAGCTGCACGGCCTGCCGGAGTACCTGAGCCAGGAACTCAAGGTCAACGTGGAGGTCTCGCCCGATCCTGTGAACTGTGTGGCGCTGGGCACGGCTATGAGCCTGAGCGTGCGCGACCGGCTGGAGACCGGCTTTACGGATGCGACCCCCCGCATCGGCCGCCGCTGAGCGAAAAGACGTACTTCACGGTTTGGAAAAAATTGCGATATTTTTTGTTCATCGTTGTTGAATCGGGCCGGAAAATATTGTATAATATTTTCAAATCGGTTTTTGCGGGCGGAGCCATGCGCTTTGGCCGCAGAAGAATAAATGACTAGGAGGAAGAACATGAATCTGGGTTCTGATGTGGTTATCACCATTACCGGTATCGTATTGGTGTTTGCCATCCTTGTCCTGCTGATGGCGATCATCACGCTGGAGGGCAAGATCTTCGACGGCATGAATGTCAGGAAGGCAGCAGCAAAGGCTGCACCCAAGGCTGCACCCAAGGCTCCCGCTGCAAAGCCGGCCGCACCTGTTCAGCAGGCTGCTGCTCCTGCTCCTGTGGTGGAAGAGGGCATCCCCGGCGATGTGGTGGCTGCGATCATGGCAGCGATCCACGCAATGGGCAACGGAAAATACACCCTCAAGGCCGTGCGCCGCAGCAAGAATGGCTGGGGCAAGGCCGGTGTCAATGACACCACCGCACCTTTTTAACACAGGAGGAAGAACATGACACAGTTTATCAGCACTCTGGTCGGTATTTTCCAAAGCTCTGGCTTTGCCCGCTTCGGCGAGCCGGGCGGCTACCTGTACGCAATCATGATTTGCGTCGGCTGCTTCTTGCTGTACCTGGCCATTGTGAAGGAATTTGAGCCCCTGATCCTGCTGCCCATGGCGTTCGGCATGATCCTTGCCAACCTGCCCGGCAGCGGCATCATCCACATGCAGTATTTCGTCGGCGATGGTCTGGAGCACCCGATGTGGGTCGAGATCCTGAACAACGGCGGTCTGGCAGATATGCTCTACATGGGCGTTAAGCTGGGCATCTACCCGCCGCTGATCTTCCTGGGCATCGGCACCATGACCGACTTTGCACCTCTGATCTCCAACCCCAAGAGCCTGCTGCTGGGCGCTGCAGCCCAGTTCGGCATCTTCGGCACCTACATGGGTGCCCGCCTGCTGGCAGCCACCGGCCTGGTGGACTTCACCCAGAAGCAGTCTGCTGCCATCGCCATCATCGGCGGTGCAGACGGCCCGACCGCGATCTTCGTCACCTCCCGTCTGGCACCGGAGCTGCTGGGCAGCATTGCCGTGGCAGCATACAGCTATATGGCGCTGGTGCCTGTCATCCAGCCGCCCATCATGAAGGCTCTGACCACTAAGAAAGAGCGTACCGTCGTGATGAAGCAGCTGCGCACCGTGACCAAGACCGAGAAGATTGTCTTCCCCATCATGGTCACCATCATTGTCTCCCTGATCGTTCCGGATGCCGCCGTCCTGGTCGGTATGCTGATGCTGGGCAACCTGATGAAGGAGTCCGGTGTCGTGGATCGTATCCAGAAGACCGCCGGCAATGAGCTGATGAACATCATCACCATCTTCCTGGCGCTGTCCGTTGGCTGCACCACCTCTGCCAACACCTTCCTGAACACCCGCACCCTGTTCATCATCGTGCTGGGTCTGATCGCATTCTCCTTCGGCACCGCAGCCGGTGTTCTGTGCGGCAAGGTCATGTATGCACTGACCGGTGGCCAGGTCAACCCCCTGATCGGTTCCGCAGGCGTTTCCGCTGTTCCGATGGCGGCCCGCGTTTCTCAGAAGGTCGGCCAGAGCGAGAACCCCTCCAACTTCCTGCTGATGCACGCCATGGGCCCCAACGTCGCTGGCGTGATCGGTTCCGCCGTTGCTGCTGGTATTCTGATCAACATCTTCGGCTAAGCCCTGTTTTGGCAAATTGAGGATCCCAAACCGCCCATCTGTCGGCATTGCGCCGCAGATGGGCGGTTTTTTATGCGGGAAACTCTGTGCAATAGGGATGAAATGTGATATACTATACCTTAGTGATTCATGGAAAATAGCTTAAAGAACAGGTGAAACAATGGCAATTGATCTCAGGCAGGAATTTTGCGCGCTGCGCGATACCTACATTGAAAAACAGTTCGGCCGCCTGAATGCGATGCAGCGGGAGGCTGTGTTTGCCACCAACGGCCCGCTGCTGATCCTGGCAGGCGCCGGAAGCGGCAAGACGACCGTGCTGGTCAACCGCATCGCGAACCTCATCCGCTTTGGTGCGGCGCACGGCTCCCAGTGGGTGCCCCGCGAAGTGACCGAGGACGACGTCAAGGCGCTGCGGATGGCTATCATGACGAACACCGATGCTCCTTCCTGGCTGGACGGGATGCTCCGCAAGGATGCGGTGCGCAGCTGGAACGTGATGGCGATCACCTTTACAAACAAGGCGGCAGGGGAGCTGAAGGAGCGCCTGCGGAACATGCTGGGCGGCGAAGAGGGCGACGAGGTGTTCGCCTCCACCTTCCACTCGGCCTGTGTGCGCATCCTGCGCCGCTGGGCCGAGGAGATCGGCTACCCCCGCAGCTTTACCATCTACGACACCGACGACGCCCAGCG
>OGJI01003955.1_pt1 | contig 10528 bp, 11 predicted proteins | sample 1572031 | NCBI WGS metagenome assembly OGJI01 (sample SAMEA2582119, study PRJEB24529) | metagenome | biome: Human gut stool | place: China | collected 2011
ACCGAGATCTACACTCTTTCCCTACACGACGCTCTTCCGATCTGGTTATCAGAAAACCGGATTCCTGTGGCTGAAGACACTGGGAGCTAACGGATTTGGCGGAATCCTGGCAGATGATATGGGTCTGGGAAAGACATTGCAGGTCATCTGTTATCTGCTTTCGGAGCATCAGGAACGGCGGCAGATGGCTCAGAAAGAGAAAAACGGGAATTGCCGGGAAACTATAGATATACAGAAAACGGAAGAAATCACAGACAGGGAAGCTCCGGAAACGGAGAAAGAAAAGAAAGATCTGGAAAAGGCAAAGAAACAGATACGTAGAAATGCTCTGATCGTAGCTCCTGCATCTCTTGTATATAACTGGAACAGTGAACTGGAGCGGTTTGCCCCACAGCTGGCCGGAAAGATGATCGTGGGAACAGCAGCACAAAGACATCAGCTTCTGGAGACGGCCGGCGAAGAGGATATTTTGATCACATCCTATGATTTACTGCGAAGGGATATTGAACACTATAAAAATTATCGGTTCCGCTGCCAGATTATCGACGAAGCACAATATATCAAGAATTATACTACACAGGCAGCCAAAGCGGTGAAAAAGATCCAGGCGGATACCCGGTTTGCACTGACCGGAACACCGGTAGAGAACCGGCTCAGCGAGCTGTGGAGTATTTTCGATTATCTGATGCCGGGATTCCTTTACAGCTATACGAGATTTCGTTCAGAACTCGAGGTGCCGATCGTACAAAATGACAGCGAGGAGGCGGGAGAACGGCTCCGTAAGATGATCCGGCCTTTTGTGCTGCGAAGACTGAAGAAAGATGTGCTGCGAGATCTTCCGGAAAAACTGGAAGAAAATATGTATACCCGTCTGGAAGGAGAGCAGCAGAAGTTATACGATGCGCATGTAAAACGGATGAAACTTCTGTTAGATAAACAGAGCGAGGAAGAATTCAATACTTCCAAAATCGTTATCTTATCCGAACTGACCAAACTGCGTCAGATCTGCTGCGATCCGGCATTGCTTTTTGAAGAATACAAAGGAGAGTCGGCAAAACTTGAGATGTGTGTGGATCTGATTCGAAACGCGGTGGAAAACGGACATAAGATTCTTGTATTTTCCCAGTTTACCACGATGTTGAGCCGGCTGGCAGACCGGCTGGAGAACGAAGAAACAGCGTACTATATGCTGACCGGTTCGACCGGAAAGGAAAAGCGGGCAAAGCTGGTGGAAGAATTTAATAAAGAAGATAACCCGACAGCTGTTTTTCTGATCTCCCTGAAAGCCGGAGGCACCGGTCTGAATCTGACGACGGCGGATATTGTGATCCACTATGATCCCTGGTGGAATCTGGCAGTCCAGAACCAGGCTACTGACCGGGCTCACAGAATCGGTCAGAAAAATGTAGTCAATGTATACAAACTGATTGCTAAGGATACGATTGAAGAAAATATTGTAAAATTACAGGAAAAGAAGCATGCCCTTGCTGACCAGATCCTGAATGGAGCAGATATGGGAAGCGGCAGTTTTTCCAGAGAAGAGATTCTGGAACTGCTGGGTGGCAAGTAAGAATCTGGGGTAACTGTTCAGAAGCTACTGCGAAGATACTGAACAGTTACAGGTTGAAAGATAATTCTGGGAGAAGGTATATATTAATCCATCCTTTCACCCAGGATTATTTTTTTCAGCTCTCTTGCTCCGGAATTCAGAGGGTGCTGATGATCATGAACCAGGCATATGTGGCGAAGAGGCAGCTTTTCGGATATTGCAATCTGAAGAACCTCCTGTTTTGCCAGAGATTCCAAAGCCATAGGTTCCGGAAGAAATGCCAGTCCCAGATTGTTTTTTACCAGAGGAAGGATCTGGTCTGTAGTAGCAGCCTCAGTATCAGGTATGAGTTCCAGCTCCTGGGAAAGAAAAAGCTGATTATAGAACTGAAAAGTGGCAGTTTCTCTCCCCAGGCAGATGAAAGGATATTTCTTCAAATCTGAAAAACAAAGTTCCTTTTCGGAAAGAGCGGAAAAAGAAGGTCCACCGATAAGGATCTCCCGGAAGGACTGCAGCGGAGTAAGGTGCAGTGGCAGTTCCGCAGGAACAGGGGTTGATAAAACAGCAAAATCGATTTTTCCGCTTTTTACAGCTGCGATAGCCTGGGGTGAAGAGTAGTTATAGATTTTCAGTCGAATTCCCGGATAGGCGGTACGGAAAGCCTTCAGCTTACAAAGCAGAAAAATATTCAGCGCCGTCTCTGTGGCTCCGATAGTAACGCTCCCGTGGGTCAGAGAAGCACTGTCAGATAACTCCTCCTCAGCGATAAATAATTGAGCCATGGCAACAGAAACGTGGGTGTAGAGCTGCTCGCCTTCCGGAGTGAGCTGTATCCCTCGATTGGTGCGGATAAATAAAGTGTTGTGCAACTGCTGTTCCAGACAGTTCATAGCCCGGGTTACATTTGGCTGCGTGCTTCCCAGTGCCCGGGCAGCCTTCGTGAAACTGCCATATTTGGCAACATAATAAAAAATTTTATAGTATTCAAAATTAACGTTCATGGGCGTACCTCTGATATATCAAAAAATAATATATAACATATCTATTATAGCTTTTACTTATTATTGTGTCCATAGTATAATTGTTCGGAATAAAAAGAGCAAGAAAAGTGAGGCAGCGAATATGAAAGAAAGTATGATTTTTCCAAGAGAAGAAAAAACGGAAATATTGTTCCAAAAGATTCTGGAAGATCCATGGGCCTGCGAAAAACTTCAGGAAACCTTCTGCAATTCGTGTTTATGTGGCGAAGAAACAGATGAGGTATTTTCGCCGGATCAATTTTCAAAAGCTTTATTTACGGCTTATCGAAATCGTGATCTCTCGGCATTCCTGATGGAAATCTGCCGGAATACCATGTTTGATCTTCTGCGAAATGCATGTCTGATTCCCTATCGTTTCGATGCAGACGGAATCAAAAATCCCGTGATCATGACCGACGGGCAGGGGAGACTTCTTCTTGAATACAGTAGTGTAGCTCATGAAAAAGAGTACAGACATTTCGAAGAGGTCTATCAACGTCTGGGAGACGGAAGAAAAATGTATTTTGCAAAGGCTTATCGATACAGTCATTGTTATGACAGCCATATGGAAGTGGAACAGCAGATTCTTGAAAAAAATACAGGTGTGTTATTGATTCATGAACTGCCGGATACTGTAAAAAAGAAAGAAACAGAAGCTCAGGCATATGCAGCTGTTTGGGATCTGATGGCAAAACTGGAAAAGAATCTGCCCATGGCTTTTGTTTTTTACGGCCAGGACACATTGATGGAAAATAATAAAACATATGACGAGATCGGTATTTTTCTGCCAAACTCTCACTTTTTAAAAAATCTGGAACGTCATGTGGCGAAGGCGGAGGCGATTCTTTATGGCTGATAAAGAAAGTGTAGTAAGACAGACATCGGAATATACGGATATTATGGAAAAAAATCATATGGAAATTCCATGGCATGATTATGCCAAGGCAGACAGCAATGTGCTGATCGCAGAGGCGGATCTGATCGAAAAAGCATCTGTGATCGGCAGGGTAGGACTTATGATGCTTTCCTGTGGAACCGGTGCCTGGCGTGTACGCACCTCTATGAATCGATTGTCCAAAGAGCTGGGAGTGACCTGTACCGTGGATGTTGGACTGATGTCCATCGGGTTTAACTGCTTCGACGGGACAGATTGTGTTTCCCAGTCCTTAAGTATAGCCAATACAGGAGTCAATACATCCAAACTTTATCGGATGGAGCAGTTTGTAGAAAACTTTCCGAAGATCGGGAAACAGCTGACGGGAGAGGAGATCCACAAACGTCTGGATGAAATAGAACAGATTCATGCGCTCTATTCGCCCTGGAAGCTGGGAGTGGCTGCAGCGCTGGCGTGTGGCGCTTTTACGTTTCTTCTCGGCGGAGGACCGGTGGAGATGCTGTTGGCCTTTATTGCCGCAGGTATCGGTAATTTCATCCGTACCAGGATGATAAAGCATCATTATACCTTATTCTTAAATATTGCAGTTTCCGTATCAGCGGCATGTCTGATCTATGCAATCTGTCTTAATCTGGCGGAAAGCCTGCTCCATATATCGGCGGCTCATGAGGCAGGGTATATCTGCTCCATGTTATTTATCATTCCGGGATTTCCTTTTATCACCAGCGGAATCGACATGGCGAAACTGGATTTGCGTTCCGGTCTGGAAAGACTGACCTATGCGTTGATCATCATACTGGTGGCAACCATGGGAGCCTGGATCACGGCAATGATCCTGAAATTACAGCCGGAGGATTTTATAGCAGTACACCTGGGAACGGCATCCAGGCTGATTTTTCGTCTATGTGCCAGCTTTTGCGGGGTTCTTGGATTTTCTATTATGTTTAACAGTTCTATTCCCATGGCCTCCACGGCAGCGATGATCGGAGCAGTAGCCAATACTCTGCGGTTGTCCCTGATCGATTTTACCGGGATGCCGGCGGCTGTAGCTGCATTTACCGGGGCACTGGCAGCTGGACTGCTGGCGTCGCTGATCAAAAAAAACAACGGATATCCAAGAATTTCACTTACAGTTCCTTCAATTGTTATTATGGTGCCGGGATTGTATTTTTATCGAGGATTTTATAACCTTGGAGTCATGTCCCTAAATGAAGCGGTCTCCTGGCTGGCTGCGGCAATATTGATTGTAGTGGCACTGCCTCTGGGACTTATTTTTGCAAGGATATTTACGGACAGGACTTTTCGGTATTGTACCTGATATATATCCTGAAAAGTGATGTTTCACTCGATAGTTTGTATGAAGAAAAGTAACTATTCAGTAGGTAGTATTCCGCGAGGCATTTTGGCTCGTAACTGTGAAGCTGCTGAACAGTTACGAAGAAAATATTATTGTCGAAAGAAATCTTTGCAGATTTTACTTGGGGTCATAGAAAAAGAGAGTGTTTTTTAATCTGTATATTGTATAAAAATACACAATAAAATGTAAAGTGTGATATAATGGAGAAAGGTCAGTTGCTGTCCGGTATTCCCGGGAATATTGAACAGATACCAATTTGATTACTACATAAAATTATACAATGACGGAGGATTTTTACATGAAAGTAGGATTAGCAGGAACAGGCTGGAGAGCACAGATGTATGTGCGTGTAATGAAAGCGCTGGGAGAAGAATTTGAAGTATCGGCAGTGTATGTGCATTCAGAGTCCAGCAGGGAGCGGGAAGAGAAAAATTTCCCGGGGAAGGTGTATACAGACTATGACGAATTTCTGGCAACAAAGCCGGACTGTGTAGTCTTTATGTTAAAATACGGTGCTGCACTTCCATTTGCCGAGAAAGCCATGGAACAGGGAATTCCGGTTCTGTGTGAGACACCGCCGGCAGCAACAGTAGAAGAATTACAGGCCTGGTATCAGGCAAAAGAAAAATACAACGGAAAAGTACAGGTGGCAGAACAGTATTGCTTCCAGCCTTATTATCAGGCACTGATCCATATGATCGACCAGGGTAAACTGGGAACGATCAGCAATCTGGATATTTCCCAGGCCCATGATTACCATGGCATGAGCGTGATGCGACGATTACTCGGCATAGGTATGGAAAACTGCAGGATCACAGCCAGAACCTATGATTTTCCGGTGAATTATCACTGTGGAAGAGAGGGCCTTCATAAGGGGGAAAAAACCATCGTGGATACAAGAAAACGTGCAGAATTTGTCTTCCCGGATGGAAAGGTTGGATTCTTTGATTTTGCCGGTGAGCAGTATTTTAACTATTTCCGTACCCGTCATCTGACCCTTCAGGGAGATTGCGGAGAAGTTCATGATCAACAGGCAGCCTGGCTTGGTCAGGACGGTTATCCGGTCCGGGGAAGCATCCAGAGAGACGAACTGGGACAGTATTCTAACCTGGAAGGCTACGGAATGAGAAGTCTGAGGCTGAACGGAGAGATTCTGTATAGAAATCCATATGCAGACAGAGATCTTCGTCTGACAGACGAGGAAATCGCTGTTGCCCAGATGATGGAAGGCATGAAAACATATGTAGAGACAGGAAAGGAAGTGTATCCGCTGGAAGAGGCACTGCAGGACACCTATCTGTTTCTGATGATGGATGAAGCGGCGAAGGAAGGAAAAGAGATCCAGACCCAGGATCAATGCTGGAAAAAACAGTAATGTATAAAATAAAAAACTTGAAATACCGTTTTTGACAGAGTATACTTTACCGCTGGAAAAATAAAACAACTGGGAGAATAAGACAGAAGGTTGTGTAGAAATGAGGGAAAATCATTGAAACAAAATTCACGAAGACAGATGTCAGAATCCTTTCTGACAGCAGCTTTTTTATCTATATCCGGCGGTTTGCAGGATGCCTATACCTATATATGCAGAGGCGAGGTATTTGCCAATGCACAGACAGGAAACATTGTGCTCTTAAGTCAGAGTCTTGTGGAACGAAAATGGTCCACGGTGATTCATTACCTGATCCCATTGGGATTTTTTGCCATGGGAATCGTAGCGGCAGAAGGTATCCGGCAAAAATATAAAAATGTACAGAGGATTCACTGGAGACAGTTGGTTTTACTGATGGAAATGCTTTTACTGCTTGTGGTCGGATTCCTTCCAACAGCATGCAACCTTCTGGCCAATGCCATGGTATCCTTTGCCTGTGCCATGCAGGTGCAGACCTTCCGTAAAGTCAATGGCTATGCATTTGCCAGCACCATGTGTATCGGCAATATCCGAAGCGGCATGGAATCTCTGTGTATCTATGGAAAGACAAAGGATAAAGAAAAGCTGTACAAAGCCGGTCATTATCTTGGAATCATCGGAATGTTTGCAGTAGGTGCCGCTGTCGGAGGCCATCTGATCCTCCTGCTACATGAACGAACCATCTGGGTTTCCTGTGGATTGCTTTTCGTGGGATTCCTCCTGATGTTTATCAAAGAAGAACTGGAAGAACATCCCCGGATCCTGGAAGAAGAGCAGGAGATTCGCAAGAATATTCAAAATATCCGCGAGGAAGCCAAAGAAGTAGAAAACATTATTAAAGATGACCTGAAAAAATAAAACAGATCCGTATCTGTGTTGCTGTCCTGGATGATAGTTGCGGCATAGATACGGATCTTTCAGGTGTTGCGGTATTGTTTGTTCCGCTGATGTCGTCTGATCAGACGAAGTGTCCGACCTGGTATGCGGTTGGTGTGCATCCCATATGTTCCCGAAATACTTTGGTATAATAAGAAGAACTGGAAAACCCGCATAGATTACTGATTTCAGTAATAGACAGCTGCTGGTCAACCAACAGAGGAAGGCTTTTCTCAATCCGGAAGGAAAGAAGATAATCAAATAAAGATTCATTCATATGTTTTTTGAAAAAGCGACAACACTCACTCTGACAGATATTTGCAGTTGCAGCAATATCAGCCAGGGTGATTTTTTCCGCGTAATGTTCCTGAATGTACATCAGAATATTTTTCAGACGATCGGTATGCTTAGATTCACTGTTTCCGGAACTGCTTGTCTGATGGGAAAGGTGGTTCCATAGAAACATCCAGATATGGGTGAGTCGCCATTGCAATTCCATCTCATAAGTGGCGGAGGGCTGTTTGGAAAGCATCCAGATGGCAGACAGTTCATCCAACACCTCCTTTTGCCAGGGAATGTCAGGAGAAAATACCAGACTATGCAGTCCGGGATGCTTTGTAATAGTGTTCAGATATTTATTTTGGATCACGCTGTCTTCATATCCGTAAAGAAAGCGGGGATGAAAGGTTGTGGAAATATAGATACAATCGGAATCATGACAGGAAGAACCGGTATGCAGACGGTTGCTGTTGCAGAAAAGCCCCTCACCGGCCTGCAGGTGATAGATGGTATCGTTGACCTGATATTGCATCTCGCCCTGAAGGAGAATCGTCAGCTCAATTTCTTTATGCCAGTGCCAGAGAAAAGACTTTCTTTCATAGCGGGAAAGCTGTTCGTAGCTTACGTTGACCGGGAAAGCATAGGTTCCGTGAGACTTTAATTCCTTTTTGTTGTTGTCTAACTGTAATTGCATGAAAAAACCTCAATATATTTATAAAGTAAGCTAATATAGTTATTGTGATGCTATATGATTCTCATTATAATGATAATTAGCAGATAGTCAATATCAGTATGTGAAAATAAAAAAGGAGAAGAAACATGAAAACAGCAAATGTAGCAGAAGCAGTAAAAAGTGAACATGTAGTTGCACTGTTGAAACAGATGTACGGAGAGAACAGAGTAGAGGAAAATGCAGCAAGATACCAGCTGGTAGCGGATGGATTTGCCAAAGAATTCGGAGATAAAGCCTTTGAATTCTTCTCAGCACCGGGAAGAACAGAGATTGGTGGAAACCATACGGATCATAACCACGGAAAAGTCCTGGCAGGAAGTGTACATCTGGATTGTGTGGCGGCAGCTGCACCCAACGGAACCCACACTGTAAACCTGATCAGTGAAACATATAACCAGCATCTGGTGATCGATCTGGATGACCTGGCTCCGACAGAAAAAACAACAGGAACCGAACCGCTGTTAAAAGGAATCTTTGCAGGACTGCTGGAAAAAGGATGCAAAGTAGAAGGATTTGACGCTTATGTAACTTCCAACGTAATCGGTGGAGCAGGGGTAAGCTCTTCCGCATCTTTTGAGATGCTGGTATGTGTTATCGTAGATTACCTGTTTAACGAAGGAAAGATCGACGTTGTCACTTATGCAAAAGCAGGACAGTATGCAGAAAATAAATACTGGCTGAAAGGTTCCGGTCTTCTGGATCAGCTGGCATGTGCCGTTGGCGGTATGATCACCATCGACTTTGCAGATATCGAAAATCCGGCCATCCGTGAGATCAAATGCGATTTTGATGAGATGGGCCATGATCTGGTTATCATCAACACCGGAAAAGGTCATGCAGATTTGAGTGCAGAGTATTCTGCAGTTCCGAATGAAATGAAAAAAGTAGCAGAATACTTCGGAAAAGAAGTTCTGGAACAGTGCAAGGAAGATGATGTGATTGAGAATGTAAAAGCTATTCGTGAATTCGCCGGTGACCGTGCGGTTCTGCGTGCATTCCACTTCTTTGAAGAAAACAAACGTGTGGATGCAGAAGTAGAAGCACTGGAAAAGAAAGATTTCGCCACCTTCTTTAACAAAATCACAGAGTCCGGTGATTCTTCCTGGAAATGGCTGCAGAACTGCTACTGCAACGAGACTCCGGACGAACAGTCCATTACTGTTGCACTGGCTCTGACCAAACTGTATCTGGATAAGATCGGTCGTGGCGTATGCCGTGTCCATGGAGGCGGATTTGCCGGTGTTATCGCCGCATTCCTTCCAAAAGAAGAAACCGAAGGATTTACAAAATATATCAACAAAGCGCTGGGAGAGGGATCCGCATATGTTATGCACATCCGTCCGCAGGGAGCTGTAAAAGTAGAATTCTAAGTATCTGAAAAAGAGGTCTGCAAAGGAGAAGAAGATTCGAATTTGCAGACCTCTTTTTCACGATAAAACGTTACATAAAATACTTCAAAAATACAAAATACTATTAAAAGTAATAAAAACAGCCAGAAAAGCAAAGAAATACATTACTTTTGCAATTGTGAAGATATGCACAATATGAATTGTCAAACAGGGGAAATATAATTGGAAGAACACAGACAGTGAGGACCGAAAAAACGGTGAGTAACACTGTACGGTAAAGGTGGTGATTACAATTATAAGCTATGCGCCCGTGTGGAAGACGATGAAGAAAAAGTGCATTTCACAGTACGAACTGCTTCGGCGGGGAATCGATAACAGAACGTTGGATACCTTGCGTAAAAATGGAAATATGACATTATATACGTTAGAAAAAATCTGCAAAGCTTTAGATTGTAATCCCGAAGAAGTAGTGGAATTTACAGATGATGATAACAGTTCCGAAAGGGAATAAAGATAAATGAGTGGGAAGACAGAATGATTTTCGACAGCCGGAAAGTATATGAGCTTTATCAGAGATATAGCGAACAGGCGTTGGAAATCTTGCACAGATCATCCTGTGACCTGACAGTTGAAGAACGCCGTCAGATATGGGATGAGATCTGGGAAGAAGCGATGCGGAGGAAAAGAGAACTTCGCCATTTAAAGAGCGAAGAGGAAAAACAAAGCTGGATACTGGCTCTTGTAAACAGAAAGATAAAAGAAAGGAAATCGAAAGACAAAAGTCTCGGATTATGAGACAAAAGAAGAAGAAAATATGGTAGAATGTGGGTAACTGGAAAAATCAATCGAACAGTTACCTTTTTTGTTACAGGAGGTGAAGCAATGAAAAAATGGATCATGAGTTCGCTGGCGATCCTGCTGGGAATCTTAAGTATCAGCATTCCTCTGGCGGGAGTGCGTACAGCGGAAGCAGGAACAACAAAAACTGGAGAATGATAACAAAGATTTTGAACAGCTCTATCAGGGGGCGGCACAGCTTCGTGAAATTGCGGACAAGCTG
>OGJI01003957.1_pt1 | contig 10515 bp, 9 predicted proteins | sample 1572031 | NCBI WGS metagenome assembly OGJI01 (sample SAMEA2582119, study PRJEB24529) | metagenome | biome: Human gut stool | place: China | collected 2011
GCGCTGCCAGATTTCGTCGAACGCTGCCCGCCACGCCGCCACGCTGAGTGTCGGCAGCGCCTCCCGCAGATGAAACTTGCGCACCGTCGCGCTACCGCGCGTCTGGGTCAGCGGCCGCCCGGATAACAGCCCATAGGAGATCAGGGTCGACGCCCCGGGCAGCACCGACAGCAGCGTATTCGCCAGTTCGCCGCCCACCGCGTCAAACACCAGATCGCTGTGCTGGCTGACCTTCTCCATCAGCGCCCGGTCGGTATCGAGGATCGGATAGATCCCGGACTGTTCCAGGCGCGCCCGGTGCTGCGGCGAGCGAATAATCCCGCTCACCGAGCGGGCGCCCATCGCCAGCGCCCACTGTCCCAGCAGACTGGCGCAGGAGGACGATGCCGCGGTCAGCACAAGGTGTTTTCCGGCAACCGGCCAGCGCTTGAGCATCAGCATAGCCGTCAGCGGATTGATATACCCGCGGGCGGCCAGCAGATCGTCAACTGCCGGCGGCACCGGCACCAGCCAGGTCTCATCCAGATCGATAAACCGCTGCCAGGTGCCGCCCCCGCGCAGGGGCAGCACCCGCTGGCCCGCGGCCAGCCGGCTGCCGTATGGCGCGGCGACCACCTCGCCAAGGCCTTCATAGCCGGCGACGGCCGGCAGTCGGGTGCGGTGGCGATAGGCGCCGGTCACGGGGATCAGATCCGAAGGATTCACCGGGGCAAAGCGCATCCTGACCCGCACCCGCCCGCCCGCCAGCGGCGCCAGCGGCAGGCGTTTCAGCGTTAGCACCGCGGACGGCGGCCCGTAGCGGTCATAAACAATGGCGTCGTTGAACATCGACTGGCTCCAGACAACGAAAGTCGGGATCATAGCAGATCCCGCTTCCAGTGGCTCGCACCCGCGCCAGTCCGGGTCAGCCCGGGCCATCGCTGGCCGCCGCCAGCAGCGGCACGATGATATCGCTGAGCGGCGTCGGAATGCCGTGCTGACGCCCGCGACGCTGCACCACGCCGTTACGAATATCCCACTCCAGCGGTCGGCCATTGAGGCGATCGATCAGAATAGAGGTGCTTAAGTCGGCAGGCGCCCGATGAAAGCCGGCGATAATCTCCTCCGGCACGCTGTCGCTCAGGGCGGCCCCTTCCGCCCGCGCCACCTGCAGGCATTCGCGCAGATAAGCCAGTCCGAGGGCAGTGATGTCCTCCCGGGCGAACATCCCGGCGCGTCGTCCGGTCAGCACCATCAGTCCGGCAACCGCGTTCTGCAACAGTTTGCGCCAGGCAACGGTGGTAAAATCAGCCGCCAGGTCCACCGCGCAGCGGGTTCCCGCCAGCGCCTGCTGCACCCGCTCTGCCCCCGGCAGATCCGGCAGCGTCAGGCGCGGCGTGGCGCGCAACCAGACAGAGGCATCGGCATCGCGCTGCGCCGGGAACCAGACCACCGACGGCAGCACCGTCGCGCCGCCGGTCAAGGGGGCAAACTGCTGGCGCTGCTCAACGCCGTTTTGCAGCACGCACACCACGGTGTCAGGGGAACACAGGGCCGTCAGCCAGGGGGCGATGGCCTCCGTCTGGGTAGTTTTCACCGCGACAAAGACCAGGTCGAAGGGGGCGGCTATCGCCATCGGGTCGGTGTGCACCGGGCCGGGCACCACGATCTCACCCTCGTCAGTGCGCAGCACCAGCGCCGAATGGGCGGTACGCCCGCAGACCATCGGCGCCCTCCCCCTCTCAAACAGGGCGGCGGCAATCGTGGTGCCGATGGCGCCGGGACCAATTAGCGCAACCTTAGGAAATGCTGTCATGCCGAAGACCTCCTGATGATTCACCGCCCAGATTAGGCAAAGATTGCCCTCCACAGTAGCGAGAAAGACCGGAAGTCGGCAAGGGGCGCGTCGGGAAAAGCCTTTCGCCTTCCCCGACGGAGGGCTAGTAGCGCACGCAGACGGATTTGGTTTCGCACCAGCCGTCGAGCCAGTCAGGGCCGAAATCGCGGCCGGTTCCAGACTGCTTCATGCCGCCGAAAGGCAGGTTGGCGTCAATCAGGGTATGGCTGTTGACCCATACCGTTCCCGCCTGCAGACGGTCGGTGTAGTTCAGGGCCTGGGTCAGATCGCGGGTCCAGACGCTGGCGGTCAGACCAAAATCGCTGTCGTTGGCCAGGCGCAGCGCCTCCTCGCCATCGGCCACTCGCACCAGGTTCACCACCGGGCCAAAAACCTCCTCACGGCTGAGACGCAGTCCGGCGTCGGGGTTTACCACCAGCGTTGGCGGAATATAGTACCCTCCCGCGTCTGGTCCGGCGCTGCCGCTGATAAGCTCTGCCTTCTGCTGGCGAGCCTCTTCGAGGTAGGCCGCCACCTTGTCGCAGTGGGCCCGGGAGACCACCGGGTTGATCTGCGCCGTCTCCTGCATCCCCGGCCCCACCTGCAGCGATTTCACCGCCTGCTCGAAGCCGCTGACCAGGGTGTCAAACAGCGGCGCTTCGATGTAGATCCGCGAGCTGGCGGCGCAGACCTGCCCCTGATTGAGGAAGCTTCCGGTCATCAGCCCCTCAATAACCCACTGGGGGTCGGCGTCTTTGAGCACAATCGCCGGATTCTTGCCACCCAGCTCCAGCGTCACGCGGGTCAGGCGGTCGGCAGCCACGCGGGCAATCTGTTTCCCGGTCGCCGTCGAGCCGGTAAAGCTAACCTTCGCCACCTGCGGATGGGCGGTCAGCGCCGCGCCGCAGCCGGCGCCGCTGCCGGTGACCACGTTGAACACCCCGTCAGGAATGCCCGCCTGGGTCGCCAGCTCCGCCACCCGCAGCAGGGTCAGCGGGGTGGTTTCCGAGGGTTTGATGACGATCGAACAGCCCGCCGCCAGGGCCGGCATGACCTTCCACATGCCGATCATCAGCGGGAAATTCCACGGAACGATGCCCGCCACCACCCCGACCGGCTCTTTTTTGGTCCACGCCTGGTAACGCGCCCCTTGCGGGAACGGGATCGAAACGTCCAGCGTCCGGCCGCTGATCTTGGTGGTCAGCCCCGCGGTGTAGCGCATCCAGTTCAGGGTGCAGCCGACCTCAAAGGCGCGGGAGATGGCAATGGATTTCCCCTGCTCGAGGGTTTCCAGTTGCGCCAGCTCTTCGCCGTGCTGCTCCACCAGATCGGCAAAACGCAGCAGGATGCGTTCACGGTCAGCCGGGGTGCGCCCGGCCCAGCGGCGATCGACAAAAGCGCGCCAGGCGGACATCACCGCCCGGTCGACATCCGCCGGGCTGGCGTCGGCGGTGGTGGCAATCGCCTGCCCGGTGGCCGGATCCCAGACGGTTAACCGGTTTTCGCTCTGCGCGGCGCAGGGGGCGCCGTCGATATACAGGCCATGCTGACGGTCTAAAAACTGCTGGACGCTGGCAAGCAGCGCTATCTGTGAGGTGGACATACCCTTTCCTTATTCATCGCGGATAGTGCTTTCAGTCTATGTCTGGTTGGCGGTTGGCGCTTTTTTCTCTGTGACATTCGTTTGCGCCGCTGTGACAGTCGCCGCAATTCCGTCGTCTGCCCTCGCAGAAATGTGCCGCGGGTAATAGTTCTTTCATATACCCGCCATCGCGCCCTTGCCTGAGGCGACACAAATGCAACAATGCGGAAACATTGTTATTACAGGAGAAGGGCGAATGATGACCACGGCAGAGGGGGGGCTGGCGTATCAGCGCTGGCTGGCGACGATCAATCAGGTCTGCGGCCATTTCGCCGCCCGGCCGTTGGAGGAGAGTTTCCACGGCGAGATTGACGCCCGCTACGCCGGCAGCCTCAAGGTCAGTACCGTCACCGCCGCCGGCGTCAATCTCTACCGCACGCGCAATGAGATAAAACGCGATAACGACGCCTGGTTCTATACCGTGTTTCAGCTCGCCGGCGAAGCCATCATCGAACAGGACGATCGCCAGGTGACGCTGGCGGCAGGCGATATCACGTTAATCGACGCCGCCCGCCCATGCTCCATCGTCTGGCAGCAGACCTCGCGTCAGGCCTCGCTGCTGCTGCCGCGCCAGCGGGTGGCGCCCACAGGGGACATCACTACCGCCTGCCGGCTGGACAAATCTCTGCCAATGGTCCAGCTCAGCCAGCGACTGCTGCTGGAAAGCATGGGCGGCACGACGCTCTCCGCCAGCGAGAGCGAAGCCGCGCTGGAGGCGATCGCCTGCCTGTTGCGCCCGGTGCTGCATCAGCGCGATCCTGCCCCTTCCCGGCGGGAAAAGCAGTTTCAGAAGATTATTGCGTTAATCGATGCGTCCATTCAGTCGGAGCATCTGCGTCCGGAGTGGCTGGCCAGCGAGACGGGCATGTCGGTACGCAGCCTGTACCGGCTGTTTGCCGATCAGGGGCTGGTGGTGGCGCAGTATATTAAGAACCGGCGGTTGGATCTGTGTGCCCAGGCGTTACAGAATGTTCATGACGATGAAAAGCTGGCGGGGATCGGCTACCGCTGGGGCTTCAGCGACCACTGCCATTTCTCCACCGCCTTTAAGCAGCGCTTTGGCGTCACCCCGGGGCAATACCGCAAGCGCTGTCGCTAATTATTTGCGCAGCCACTGGCCGTTCAATCCCTGGACGTACTCCCCGGGCTGCGCGCGGGCCACCAGCTTCTGCCCGGCCATTTTCGCCACTTCATCCACCGGCAGATTGTTGTCATCCGCCAGCTGCTGGTAGCTTTCGCTGCGCGCGGCGTTAATCTGCTTTACCAGCGCCAGCGTCTCTTTATCCTGACGCAGCGGCGCGAGATAGCCGTTCAGCGTCTCCCCCACTCGTCCCTGCTGGCGCGCTTCGCTCAGGGTCAACGCCAGCGCGGGCGCGCTGAGTAAAGCCAGCGTCAGCGCCGCGGTTAACAGTCGTTTTCTCATCGTCGCCTCAGAACAAATCGCTGCGGGATTTGAGCAGGTTTTCTACATCCTTATCGACCTTGATATGGATCTCATGCTCAATTTTGACATTCATATTGATGGTGATGGGCTCTTTCGACGCCGCGATTTCGATGCGCGGCGTACAGCCGGCGAGCAGCATCGACGCCGCCATGGCCAGTAACAGCTTCTTCATTTAGGTTCCTTACATGTCTTACTGTCCGTACAGCGCCGTACGGGCAGCGTAGCATTCTGCTCGAGCCACGCCTGTAAATTGTCGCCGAAGCGCAAACTGCGCCACAGGTCGAAAATATTCTCTTCATGAGCGTAGTTTAAATGCACGGTACTGCTTTTCCCTTCCACCCGGCTGGTGCCGTTGATGCTGGCCTTAAGCGTCAACACGCCCAGATTATCGAGGTTAATCTGCGTCCACGAGCGGGAGATTTCCATATAGCGCAGCCAGTTAATCGCCGCCCCGGCGGAGACGTTATCCGCCACCAGCGCATCGGCGGTGTCTTTATCCAGCCGCAGGGTCATCGGTCCGTCATTGCGCAGCCAGCCGTCGTGGATGATCCATTGATTATTCTCCAGCCACAGCGGCAGCGCGCCGCTCACCGCGCCGGACATGGCGAACTGTTTCACCTTGACGGCGCTGGTCAGTTCGCTGCTGGAGATATGCTGCAGGCGGATCAACGCCGGGTCGCGCTGCGGCATACGCAGCTGCAGCAGTGTCAGTTTCCCGCCTAACAGATCGACGCTGACGTCGCTGAGCTGCAGCGGATTGGCCTCGCTCCACGGCCAGGTGCCCTGCAGGTCCGCCGTCAGATTACGCGCGGTGACCTGGTTGACGATTTCGCCAATGCGCAGGGAGACCGGGCGGCGGGTGCCCAGCTGCCAGTGACCGTCGCTGAAGCGGAACGGCAGGACGAAGTCGACGCCGTTGATCTGGTTATCCGGCATCCAGGCGCTGCCGCCCTTCAGGACGCCATGGCCGCCCGCCTCAAATCCCTGCCCGGCTGCCGCCGAGAAGGCCACCTGCGCGTAGAGACTGCCTTCGCGCAGGTTCATCTTCCAGTCCGGCGGCACCAGCGGCTGGAACACCGTTAGCGACTGTTTTGGCCACCACGCCTGGCCGCGCAGCCGTTCGCCATCCCAGCGCCCGGACAGACGCACCGGACCGATAGCCTCGGCATGCAGGGCGCCGGTGAACTGGAACCACGTCGGGTCCCGACCGTCGAGGGCGAATTTCAGCGTTGAGGCCGGGAGATAGCTGCCGCCGGAGAAGGTGGTTTTGGCGGCGTCCAGCGACAGCGCGCCGGTTAACCGCGGATGCTCAGCATCGCGCAGCCAGCGGATCGGCTGCTCGAGGGTCAGACGCGGGGTGCTGACCCGCATTGTGCCGTACTCAAGCTTATCGAAGCCGGTGGAAAGGCTGCTCAGGGTAATAGCATTGTCGCGCCACTCCCCGCTGCCCTTCACATCCCAGCGCGCCTGCATCGGGGTAAAATGTCCCTCGCCCCAGTAGCGCCACTGCCAGCGGCCGCTGTCGGGCAGAAAATCGCTCGCCTGACCGTCCAGATGCAGCGTAAAGTCGCCCATCTGCTGCTCATGGGCGCGAAGGATCGCCTGCAGGCGGCCATCGACGCCCTGCTGAGTGACCTTAACCCCGGCCAGCGGCCAGCGGATTTCGTCAATATTCAGCGCGTCGATCACCCGCCCGCGCGAGCGCAGCAACGCACCGGGGTGAAAAGCCAGCTGCGGGCTGATCAGCGGCCCGCTGAGCTGAGCCGGCAGCGCCGCGTATAGTATCATCTCCCCCAGCTTGGCCTCACCGGTGAGCCGCAGCGGCAGATCGCTGTTATCCATGCTCAGCTTGCCCGGACCAATATTCAGTACCGCATTGCCCTTTCCGGCATGCCCCTCGGTGAGAACATTCAGGCGACCGCTGACGATCATCTGTTCGGTGCCCTGCTGCCAGTTACCCACCGACAGCGCCACCCGCCCGCGCAGCGGATACGCCTCGTAACGGGTGCGCCAACGGCCGTCGCTGATGGTGATCCGCTCCGGGGTGATCTCCCACGGCAGGTCCAGAATAGGCTCTACCTCCCCCCGGGGGGTGCCCAGCAGCTGGCCGCGATTGTGCTGCCACTCGAGCTCAGCATCGATCCATTCCGCAGTCTGCGGGAATTCGAAGGTGCCCTGCATCTGGCCGTCGACCGGCAGACCATCCGGCACCAGCGGCAGATGGAAGGTCCCCACCAACTTCACCGGCGGCTGATCGTCAGTCAGCCGGGCGCTGAACTGGCTGACGGTGAGCGCCTGGCCGCGCAGGCGCGCCTGCAGACTCAGTTCCTTCCCGGCAAAGCCGATATCCTGCTGCGCAGGCGTTAATGACATTACCAGCCGCCCCTGCCATTTCTCCCACGGCGAGAGCCGCAGATTGTCAATGGTTAACCAGCTATAGGGCAACATCGATTGCCATTCGGCAAGCGTGCGCGGTGAACCGGGAGAGGGATCGCTGGCCGGCAGTTTGCTCAGGCAGGCGCTGTTGATCTCCAGCTGGCCAATATGCAGCCGCCAGCGGCTGGGACGCGAGAGACGGGCATCGGTCACCCGGGCGATTTCACAGTCGCCCACCAGATAACGCAGATCGGGGATCAGCAGGGCCGACCGCGTCAGGCGCGGGCTCTCCTGCAAAGAGATACGCGTGCCCACGGGCAGCCAGATGCCCGCCAGCGTCGGCACCCAGTGGGTTAGCGTCAACAGCAGGGTTAGCGGCAATAACACCAGAACTAACACCAGCGCGATGGCGGCTTTATATTTACCCTTCATGGGCAGTTAATATCCTGATTCAACATAAGTAAAAGCCGAAAGGCGTCCATTGTGACACGTTCGACCAGTGAGTGAAAGTTTACGGCCTGTTAAAGCATAGTTGCCAGCCGGACTCGCGGCGCGACGTTCGGCCATTATCATTTAACTGTTGTTTAAGTCGCCCCTGCCACACTCCAGCCAGACGGGAATAGCTTGCGGGAGAGGCGGTGTCGTTAATTATCTCGCTCATAGAGAGCGCACAGGACCACTATCCATGGGTATTGCTGATTGTTTTTCTGCTTACCTTCACTAAATCCTGCGCATTGGTCTCGCTGGCAATCCCCGGCACCTCCGGCCTGCTGCTGCTGGGGACATTCGCTTCCGCCAGCCTCGGACATTTCCTGTTAATGTGGTCCAGCGCCAGCCTCGGCGCCATCGGCGGATTCTGGCTATCGTGGCGGCTGGGCATTCGCTACCGTCATCGCCTCACCCATCTACGCTGGCTGACCGCCGAGCGTCTGGCCCGCAGCCGCCTCTTCTTTCAGCGCTATGGCCCGTGGGCTATCTTTTTCAGCCGCTTTCTCTCTCCCCTGAGGGCTACGCTGCCCTTTGTTAGCGGCGCCAGCAGTCTGCCGCTGTGGTCGTTTCAGCTGGCTAACGTCAGCTCCGGTCTGCTGTGGCCGCTTCTGCTGCTCGCCCCCGGCGCTTTCAGCCTCAGTTTGTGGTGAAAAAACTTTGTCTTTCAAAGAGATTCCGCAAGTCCGCGATATGCTCTAGAATTAGGATTAGCACCCTCTCATTAAACTATTTTTTAATAATTGTACGATTATTTTAAATATGCTACCGTGACGGTATAATCACTGGAGAAAAGTCTTATGAAAATCGCGGTTTATAGTACGAAGCAGTACGATAAAAAGTACCTGCAGCACGTTAATGATGCATACGGCTTTGAACTGGAATTCTTCGATTTCCTGCTGACAGCGAAGACTGCCAAAACCGCCAACGGTTGCGAAGCGGTATGTATCTTCGTCAATGACGACGGCAGCCGCCCGGTGCTGGAAGAGCTGAAGGCCCACGGGGTGAAATATATCGCCCTGCGCTGCGCCGGGTTTAACAACGTCGACCTTGAGGCGGCAAAGGAGCTTGGCCTGCGCGTCGTGCGCGTTCCAGCTTACTCTCCGGAAGCGGTCGCTGAGCATGCGATCGGTATGATGATGTCGCTCAACCGCCGCATCCACCGCGCTTACCAGCGTACCCGCGATGCCAATTTCTCCCTCGAAGGCCTCACCGGCTTCACCATGTACGGCAAAACCGCCGGGGTGATCGGCACCGGGAAAATTGGCGTAGCGATGTTGCGGATCCTCAAAGGCTTCGGCATGCGCCTGCTGGCGTTCGACCCGTACCCAAGCGCCGCCGCGCTGGAGCTGGGGGTGGAATATGTTGACCTCGCCACGCTGTACAAGGAATCGGACGTGATCTCCCTGCACTGTCCGCTGACCGACGAAAACTACCACCTGCTCAATCGCGAAGCCTTCGATCAGATGAAAGACGGGGTGATGGTGATCAACACCAGCCGCGGCGCCCTGATCGACTCTCAGGCGGCCATCGACGCCCTGAAGCACCAGAAAATTGGCGCGCTGGGGCTGGACGTTTATGAGAACGAACGCGATCTGTTCTTTGAAGACAAATCCAACGACGTGATCCAGGACGATGTCTTCCGCCGCCTCTCCGCCTGCCATAACGTGCTGTTTACCGGCCACCAGGCGTTCCTCACCGCCGAGGCGCTGATCAGCATTTCGGAGACCACTCTGGGTAACCTGCAGCAGGTCGCCAACGGCGAAACCTGTCCGAACGCCATCGTCTAATGCCTTTCCCTTTTGTGCTCCTCTCCCGGGGGGAGCACATTCAGATAATCCCCACAGATCCCTGCTGCGATACCGTTACACTGGCTTGGTTTTATTAGTTATGTGAATGTTTTGGAGTGAAAATGAACAAATTTGCGGCGCTTCTGGCGGCAGGTATGCTGCTGTCCGGCTGTGTCTATAACAGTAAGGTGTCCACCGGTGCGGAACAGCTGCAGCATCATCGTTTCGTGCTGACCAGCGTCAACGGCCAGGCGGTCAACGCCAGCGACCGGCCGCTGGAGCTGAGCTTCGGTGAGAAGATGGCTATTACGGGCAAGATGTATGTATCCGGCAATATGTGCAACGGCTTTAGCGGGGAAGGTAAAGTGTCGGACGGCGAGCTGAAGGTCAAATCGCTGGCGATGACCCGGATGCTGTGCCACGACGCCCAGCTCAATACCCTGGATGCGACGATCGACAAGATGCTGCGCGAGGGTGCGCAGGTCGATCTGACGGAAAACCAGTTGACGCTGGCGACCGCCGACCAGACGCTGGTCTATAAGCTCGCCGACCTGATGCACTAGCCGGCGTTGAGGTGCCGCTGACGCTGCCCCGCGACGGGGCCGCTGTTAGTAGCCGCAGCTGCCGCCCGCCAGCGCCTGCTCGCTGCAGCGTTTGCCGTTCGGCAGCGCGCACATGCCAATCGCCGAACCATCGAGCTGACGAGCCACCGATAACGAGCCGCCTATCATGGCGCAGTTGGCCTGACCGGCGTCGCTCATCGCCGCCCGCATTCCCGGCGTGACGTGCGCCGCCGTGGCCTGCTGAACGGGTTCACTACTGCACGCGGACAGCAACAGCGCCGCACATCCTACTAACATCGCAGCTCGCATTCTCTCTCCCCTCGGAAACGTCTTAAAAAAGCAAACCCCAGAATAATAGGCAGCGTATCCTGCGGAAAGAAGCTGTTCACAGTCACTTT
>OGJI01003965.1_pt1 | contig 10495 bp, 10 predicted proteins | sample 1572031 | NCBI WGS metagenome assembly OGJI01 (sample SAMEA2582119, study PRJEB24529) | metagenome | biome: Human gut stool | place: China | collected 2011
CAAATCTCTTGCCAGTGAAGTCGGTTTGCAGGAAATGTAGACCATGCTGTCCACACCGTAATCAATAATCTTCTCCAGTGCTTTCGGATGGATGCCGTCACGCGGCGGGTCTAACATGATAAAGTCCGGGCGGTCTGTGATATTATCGAGTGCTTTTAACACATCATCTGCGATAAATTCACAGTTGTCCAGTCCGTTTCTTTCTGCATTTTCTGCGGCTGCTGCCACGGCTTCTTCCACGATTTCAACACCGATAACCTTTTTGGCAACCGGCGCAAGAATCTGTGCAATTGTTCCCGTGCCGCTGTATAAGTCAAAGACCACCTTGTCCTTTGTCGTACCGACATACTCACGCGCCTTGGAATACAGCACCTCTGCTCCCAGTGAATTGGTCTGGAAAAATGAAAATGCCGTAATTTTAAAAGTCAGTCCGAGCAGTTCTTCTTCAATGTAATCCCTGCCGTAAAGTACCGTTGTACCCTCATTTTTGACAACATCGGCGACACTGTCATTGCGTGTATGTAAAAATCCCGTCAGTGTACCGGAAAGCGGCAGTTCCCGTAAAATACCCGCCAGTTCTGCCATATCAAACTCTATCTGTGTCGTTGTCACAACATCCACTAAAATCTGCTGTGTCTTTACGGCTTTGCGCACCAGCAGGTGGCGCAGATAGCCTTCATGGGTCATTTTATGGTAATACGGAAGTTCCTTTTTCCGGCAGTATTCAAGTACCGCCGTTAAAATTTTATGATAATCTTCATCAACGATTTTACAGCCGTCCACCGTCACAATGTCATACATGCTGTTGCGCTTATGCAGACCTAATGCCAGTTCGCCGCCCTTTACTTCATCACCGAATGAAAATTCCATTTTATTGCGGTACGCTTCCTGACACGGGCTTCCGATAATGCCTTCAAAGTTTAATTCCCCGTCAACCGCTTCCGACAGCAGTTTATGAACCTGTGCTTCTTTCATCTTTAACTGTTCTTCATACTGCACACTCTGGTAGACACAGCCACCGCATGTTCCGAAATGCTTACATCTGTCTGCCGTTTCTGACGGTGCATTTTCAAGCACCTGAAGCAGTCTGCCTTCACATTTGCCGCCGCGCTTTTTATTGACCATAAACCGGACCTTCTGTCCCGGAATTGAATTTTTTACAATAACCTTTTGTCCGTTCTCTTCAGGATTTTCCGACTCTGTAAATACCACCGCCTTATTGGGAAAATCCACATGCTGTACGCGTCCTGTATATGTTTCGCCTTTTTTCATGAATACCTCGCTCTTGCTTTCTTTTTATTTTCCTGTTCTGCCATAATCATAAATTTTCTTAAAAAATACCACTGACTGATACTCCAGCCAGTGGCATCCTTGTAAACTTTTTCACTTACGATTGGATTAGTCTTCATCCTCGAAGTCATCTTCCTCAAAATCGTCGTCTTCAAAATCATCATCGTCAAAGTCTTCCAGATAATCCGGTGTGAAATATCTGTAAACCGCATAAGCAATCGCTGCGACTGCCGCAACTGCACCGATGACTGCAAGCACTGCAATCACGCAGTTGCTCTTTTTCTTTTCTTCCTCGGCTTCTTTTTTGTTTAAAAGCTCATTGAGTCTGCTTGCTGCAATAAGTTCTTCTAATTTATCCTCAATCTTATCTCTGCTCATCATCATCATAGCCCCTTTCTTTTCACGTATATTCTATTGTCATTATAGCATATGCCTGCCCGATTTACTACTGTTTTTTTAATTTTGCAAACCCTGCAAGCATTTTTTTTGTACCAAATTCTTCAAACTGGACTGTCACCATATAATCACGCATACCGTCTTCGATAGCAAGCACCTGTCCGGTTCCGAATTTGACATGGGAAACGGTATCGCCGACCCGGTAGCCAAGCCCTGTCCCGCCTGCTGCCTGTCCTGACGACTTAATTGTCCCGACTGCTTTCTTTGATGGCATGCTATAGGACGTTGTGGTTTTTGCCGGCTTTTTTAAATCAAATATGTCCATCGGAAATTCTTTCCCAAAACCGACTTTTTTATTCGGCTGTGCAAAGTTTCCTGTACCGTAATTAGTCGGTGTCCTGCCGTAATTTGTGGCATAGGCACTGCCGATGCCTTTCTGTCCACTGATTGCAACCTTTTTATTGCCCTGACCGTAAGTGGTTGTTCCGCTTCCGTAGCGGGACAGCGCCGCCTTTGCATTTGCACGGAAATCAAAATGTCCCTGTGATTCACTGCTGTCTTTGCCGCCAAAAGAAATGGCACTTTTCTTACTGCCGTAGCTGTGATTTTCAACTTCTAAAAGATTTTCAGGAATCTCCTTTACAAAACGCGACACCTTATTCATCTGTGTTTCGCCGTGAATCATACGTGTCTTTGCCGCACTGATATTTAATTCCTTCTGGGCTCTTGTAATGCCGACATAACACAATCGGCGTTCTTCCTCGACTTCTGTCGGGTCATCGGACATAATCGTCATGTAGCTTGGGAACAGTCCGTCTTCCAGTCCTGTCATGTATACAATCGGAAATTCCAGACCCTTTGCGCTGTGCAGGGTCATTAACATGACCTGATTGCCGTCCTGATCCAGATTGTCAATATCTGCAATCAGCGCCACTTCCTCAAGGAATCCGCTGAGTGTCGGAGCTGCCTGCGGATTTTCTCTGTCTGTCTGCATTTCTGAAAAATCACCTTCGGTCTGTTCCTCATAGCTGATGATTTTATTCATAAATTCATCGATATTTTCCTGTCTTGCTTCAACTTCTTCCTTGGTTTCGTTTTCCGCAAGTGCTTCCATATACCTCGTATCTTCAAGAATTGTTTCTGTCAGCTCGCGGATAGACAAAAACTGCTTCTTTGCCTGAAATCCCAGAATCAGTGTCACAAAGGATTCAATCTTTGAAAGTCCCCTGCCGATATTCGGAATTTCTGCGGCATTGCACAAGGCATCCCAGAACGTCATATCATTGGCATCGGCAAACTCCTGTACACGTTCCAGTGTTGTCGCACCGATTCCGCGCCGCGGTACATTGATAATTCTTTTCACCGCCTGCCCGTCCATACCGTTATCTATCGTCTTTAAATAGGCAAGAATATCTTTGATTTCTTTTCGCTGGTAGAAGTTAATGCCGCCGTAAATGCGGTACGGCACATTTCTGACTATCAGTTTTTCTTCCAGCAGACGGGACTGTGCATTGGTACGGTAAAGAATTGCAATATCGTTATAATTCCAGCCGTCGCGCACGCAGGCACAGATATTTTCCACCACGCCTTCCGCTTCTTTATAAGCATCTTCATAAATGCGGAAATGAATCTTGTCCCCTTTGCCGTTTTCCGTCCACAGCTTTTTGGATTTTCTTCCGATATTATGCACAATCACCTCATTTGCCGCAGAAAGAATCGTCTGTGTCGAACGGTAGTTCTGTTCCAGTTTGATTACCTTTGCACCCGGAAATGTATTTTCAAAATTTAAAATATTGCTGATATTCGCCCCGCGGAATTTGTAAATGGACTGGTCATCATCACCAACCACGCACAGATTGCCGTATTTTTCCGCCAGCTTGCTAATCAGGCGGAACTGCGATGTATTCGTATCCTGATACTCATCGACCATGATATAACGGAAACGCTCCTGATACGCTTCCAACACTTCCTCATCACGGTTTAACAGTTCAACCGTCTTAAATATCAAATCGTCAAAATCCAGCGCATTATTTGCTTTAAGTGTCTTCTGATACTCTCTATATACACCGGCAATTCTTTTGGCATTGTAATCGCCCCCGGCATTCACTTCCATTTCATCCGGCGAAATCATTTCATCTTTGGCAGATGAAATCGCACTCATAATTGTGCGCTCTTTCAGCATTTTTGTATCGATGTTTAATTTTTTACAGGCATCCCGGATTACGCTTTTCTGGTCGTCCGTATCATAAATCGTAAAATTGGTCTGATACCCGATTCTGTCTATGTAACGGCGAAGAATCCGCACACAGGTCGAATGAAAGGTACTTACCCACACCTGACTGCCGCAGTCCGTTACCTTTTCCACACGTTCACGCATTTCTGCGGCGGCTTTGTTGGTAAATGTAATTGCTAAAATATTATATGGGCTGATTCCACATTCATCAATCAGATATGCAATGCGGTTTGTCAAAACACGTGTTTTTCCCGAACCTGCCCCGGCAATAATTAACACTGGCCCCTCTGTCTGTTTTACCGCCCTTTTCTGGCAGTCATTTAATCCATCTAAATTCAAACCGTTCCTCCATTCCTGCGTGTATACAGTTTCTTTATGACTATCCTGCCCAAAGATGTACACACTGCATACGCACTGTTTCAAGTATGTGTCATTATAAACAAAAAAGAGCTGTCATGCAAGTATTCCAAAAATACTTTTATGCATAACAGTTCTTTTTATATCACCCTTATCAAGAGCTTTCCCCGCTTGACTGCACATTTGTCCGCTTTCGCGAAAATAAAACAGCCGCCGCCGGATTTTTATACTAATTTATGTCCGCAGTTGGAACAGAATTTCGCACCGTTTGTCGGTGAACCACACTCCGGACAGAACTTCGGTGCACTGCCTGACGTACTGCTTTGTGCCGCACCTGTACTCTGTGGCGCGCTGCTCATGCTGTTCATGCTGTCCATCATCTGTCTGCCCATCTGTAATCCCATCTGCATATTCATCATATCCACACCGATGTTAGAGGACTTACCATTGCTCATGTTGTCCGCCATTGCCATCTGTGCATACTTATTCATGTCGCCCACCATAGACTGGGAAGCGGCTTTGTTCTGCATCTTCTGTACTTCTTCCGGATACGAAAAGCTTGAAATGTTAAAGTCGGTAATGGTCAGTCCAATCTTAATCATCTGCATATCAAGGTCTTCTTTAATCCCTGCTGAGATATCATACGCATTGGCTTGAAGATTAAACATATCCTTGCCTTCTTTAGAAATCCACTTCATCAGAAGCTGGTCTAAAACAGCAACAACACGTTCCCTGACATCGTCAACCGTGTACATCTGCTTCACACCCGCCACTTTATCAATTAATGCAAGATAGTCATCAACCTTAATGTTAAATGTACCAAACGCACGGATTGGCATACCACCCGGAAGTGACGGTGCTGGAATGGCTATCGGATTTTTTGTGCCCCATTTTACGGTAAATTCCTTTGTATTCACAAAAAGAACTTCTGCACGCACACCGCTGTTAAATCCAAACTTAAAGCCTTTTAAAGTTGACAGAAACGGAATGATATCGGATTCAATATCAAAGCTTCCTTCATCCTTAAAAATACCTTCTATCTTACCATTGTACATAAAAATGGCATCCTGTCCTGCACGGATAATCAGGCGGCTTCCTTTTTTAATCTCACGGTTCGTCCATTTCCAGAAAATACAGTCATCTCTGTATTCTTCCCATTCTACAACATTTGCAAGCTGTTTTCCAAATAACCCCATGACTTTTCTCCATTCTGCTGTTATTTATATTATAAGCCCATCTTTGCCTTTAATGCTGCCAGTTCATCATCTACTGCTGCATCCTGTGGTGCTGAATCATACTTTGCTGCAAGATTGTCAATATCAGAATCTTCCTGTGACTGGTTTAACTCTGCCATTGCATTGGCTTCATCTAACATCTTATTGGCTTTTGCTTCCATCTTGCTAAAAGCTGCCATACTGTTGTTTGCACCTGTCACACTTGAACCGATGCTGTTTAAACGTTCCTGTGCCTTAGCTGTCGCAACTTTTGCCTTGATTGCTGCCTTTCTTGATTCTAAGGATTCAATATCCTTTACAAGCTTATCATGCATCTGGCGCATCTTTGCCGCATTGGCTGCTGCCGCTTCATAAGACTGCTGTAATGCTGTCTGTGTAGATACCAGCTGCTGCTTCTTTTCAAGAAACTTACGTGCATCTGCTTCATTCCCTGCTGTCAGTGCCTTTTCAGCATATGACTGCATTTTATTAACCTGCTCTGTACATTCGTCAAGTTCTCTCTTGGCTCTTGTTTCCTCTGCCATAACAGAAGCTGTTTCTGCCTTTACCTTACCCAGATCACTTTCAAGGTTGCGCATGTACTGGTCAATCATCTTTTCCGGATCTTCGCATTTGTCCAGTAAAGCATTGATGTTCGCAGACATAATATCCTTAAATCTTGTTAAAATTCCCATAGTAAATATCCTCCATTCTACCCATTGGTACACAATTATTACCGGGCACTTATCTATCTGCCCCATGAATTACAGTATATTATATTTCCCCTATTTTGTCACGCAATATTGCATAAATTTCATTAATTTTATAACAATTTTTCAAACAATTACAGGTGTTTTATATCCGCCCCTTGCTATCTAGTTTTAAATACTATATAATGTCATATAGTTACTGTTATGTGAATGGAGATGGCAAGTTATGAATACTGAATATACACAATTTGTTGCTACGCTGTTAAAGCGGCTGGCAAAGTTAAATTATATCAAACCGGGGGAAGTCCCCAATATCGACCTCTATATGGATCAGGTGACGACCTTTAAGCGACTGCAAACGCCGCGAAGACGATAAGATTCTGACTAAAACCATGATTAATAATTACACCAAAAACAATCTTTTGCCGCCGCCGGTAAAAAAGAAATATTCCAAGGAGCATTTATATGTCCTGACATTTATTTATTACTTTAAAAATCTGCTCTCTATCAGTGACATACAGACCCTGTTAAATCCGCTGACTGAACAGTTTTTTGAAGGAAATGATACCGGCAGCTTAGACGACATCTACAAGCAGATTTATAATCTGTGCAAGGGAGAGATTTCCGGCATTTCAAAAGATGTCCTTGAAAAAGCGCATCTTTCGGAGGAAGCCTTTTCTACCGTTGAAGATACGGACAGCCGCGAATTTTTCCAGTTCTTTTCTTTGGTATCTTTACTGAGTTTTGATGTTTATATGAAGAAAAATATTATTGAAAGTCTGATTGACGACTTTGCTTCGCGCAGCCAGCAGGAAGTGCCGCACACAAAGTCTGAGCGCAAGGCGGAAAAGGCGGAACGCAAAGCCGAAAAAGCCGAGCAGAAAAGCCGCAGAAATGAAAAATAAAATTTAAAAATATAAAGCATGGAAAAAAAGCCGCTTTTAATCATGCAGAATTTTTACGGAACAACCAAAAACGGAATGTGATAAGTTTTGTGCTTCTTCACATTCCGTTTTTATAGCCTTGCCGGAGATTGACGTTCAATCCTTTCTCCGGGCAGAATATGTATCTGTTCCGTAATGTTTTATTCCTGCTGTCCTTCTCCGCCTTCCGGAATCTGTAACCGCTCAAATACCTTTTCATAACCGTCGCTGCCGTAATTTAACGAGCGGTTTACACGGCTGATGGTTGCTGTAGAAGCGCCTGTCTTTTCCGCAATGTCCAGATAAGTCTTTTTTTCACGCAGCATCTTTGCCACCTCAAAACGCTGTGAAAGTGACAGCAATTCATTAATTGTACAGAGGTCTTCAAAAAATGCAGCACACTCCTCTTTATTCTCAAGACTTAAAATTGCATCAAATAACTGCTCTACCGCAGATGTTTTTAATTTACTATTCATAACTGCCCCTTTTCTGTGCTGATAAACTCGCATCAGCATTTTTTCAAAAGTTCCAAACAATACCGATATTTTAACACATTAGCACGTTATAGTAAAGCAGTAAATCTGTCCAAATCCAAATTTGCAATCAGTTGATCCGGAAAATGCACTTCTTTTAACAGCTCTTCCGCATACGAAAAATTGCAGATATCCTCTTCGACATGGGCATCACTGCCAAGTGTTATCATGACACCGTGTTCCATACACAGCTTTAACATACAGAGGTCATTTTCCCGTGCGCCGCTGCGCGGTCCGTCAGGTTTTAATGATGTATTGTTTAATTCGAGAAACTTGTTGTTTTGCTTTGCCGCACGCACCACCGTTTCAAAGTCCACCGGATACCGGCTGTCATCCGGGTGCCCTATGATGTCAACCAGCGGATTTTCAAGAACCTGCACCAGTGCCTGCGTATTCTGCTCCTTTGTACCGGGGCAGATACATGGAATATGAAAGCTTGCAATAACAATGTCCATTTTTTCAAGCAGTGTGTCCGGCATATCCAGTGTTCCGTCATAGTCCATAACATTGGCTTCACAGCCAAACAGACGGCGCACGCCGAATTTTTCCCGCGGCAGGACCTTAAAGTTGCTGAAATACAGTTTGCCGCAGCTGCCCGGCATTTTCGGCGTATGCTCCGTAAACGCAATAGCAGGCAGCCCGATTTGTGCTGCCTTTCTTGTCATTTCATCTATTGTGTTATAAGCGTGTCCGCTTGCAATCGTATGTGTATGTGTATCAATTAAATATTTCATTTTAATCTCCGTTCCACAGACATTTTATTTGCACTCCGGCAGATTCACCGATAGTTCCCTGCGCGTATGGTCTACAGAAATTGCTTTATCTGAAAGATTAAAGTACGCAAAGGAATATGTATTGGATACATCTCCAAGAGAGTCGTCCCACGACAAATCCACATTATAATACTTTCCGTCAATATAGACAATATTCCATGCGTGATAACCGCCGTTAGCATATCCGGTGCAGAAATAACACGGAATATTTAACTGCTGCATAATATACTGAAATGCCCTCGAATATCCGGCACACACCGAGCTTCCGTTAATGAATACGCTGTATGCACTCTGGTTCATGTCTGAATTTTCATCATAGACACACATATTCTGAAGTGCTTTATAAACATACTGTTCCTTGTCAAGGTCCGTCGTGAGCGGACTAGCGCCGTTAATCACCTTCGCCGCTGCATTTAAAAACTTCTGTCTGGCAGACTGCAATGTCTGTGCCGTTTCATTGTATTTTAACATCACGGAAATGACCGTTCCCTTGCTGGTGTACCCGTAGCTATAGCCGGTATCCAGCCAGAACAGCTCGGGGTGATCGTTAAAGACCGCATTCATGACATTTTTAATACTGCTCTGGTCAAGCTGGCGGCACAGTGTCACGCTTTCCTTTAATTCCAGTGCTGCCCCGTATACCTGGTCATAAACTTCCTTCTGTGTATCCGAAAGCATCACTCTGTACGGATACATATTTTCCGGAAAATCATAAGACGCCCTCGGTGTCGTATCCGTCTGCTGGGATTTGCTGTCTTCCACAAGCTGTCCGGTTCCCTGTACCGGCTGATAGTCAGACTTTACCGTATCATTCGTTTTTTCACTTCCGATCCCACCGGCGATGTCTGCTTCTACCGTCGCTAAGACATCGCCGAGATTGGTGATAGTTTCCTTTGTAAGACTCTGACCGCCTGCTGATGTATTGACTGCATTTTCAATACCGGCTGAATATTCCTGTGCAATAAAATATGTCCCACCAACCAGTATTAAAATGAGTATTGAGGCTCTTAAAAATTTGTAAACGTTCCTCATGACTGCTTCCTTTATTCCTAATAATTCCGTGCGTATTGCAAATGCTTTATTATTCTGTACGCAGTGCTACTACCGGATCTTTTTTCGCTGCCATCTTCGCCGGAACAAATCCGGCAATCAGTGTCAGCACCATACTTATTATAACAAGGATTACGGCACCTGCAACAGGAAGTTTTGCAACTCCTGCAATTGTTGTCACATTTTCAATAATCCGGTTCGCCGGAATGCACAAAATCAGTGTAATCACAATACCCAGTGCACCGGATACAAAGCCTTCAATCAGTGTTTCGGCGTTAAATACGCGGGAAACATCTTTCTTTGACGCACCGATACTTCTTAAAATACCGATTTCCTTTGTTCTTTCAAGTACGGAAATATACGTAATAATACCTATCATAATAGAAGAAACAACGAGTGAAATCGCAACAAACGCAATCAGTACCGCTGAAATCGCCGTAATAATCGTGCTGACGGAAGACATCATAATGCCAACATAATCGGTATAATTAATCACATCTTCATCTCTGCCCTCATCAGTTGCTTTCTTATTATAATCGCTGATAATATCTTCCAGTTTTTCCTTGGCCTCAAAGCTCGCAGCATATAAATCAATTTCTGACGGGTTGTCTTCGTTTGTAATGCCTAACTTTTCTTTGTTGCCCTCAAATGTGGCTTCTGTTGTCTGTGCCTTTAAAGACTGCGAAAACTGCTGCAAAATCTGTTCTTCTGTCATCTGGCTCATGTAAGCCTGCATCTGTGCCTGTTCCTGCTCTGAAAGCGTTGCAACATATGCATTGACATCATCCATTGTAATCGGTGTATCCTTGTCATTGTCAAACGGGATTCCCGTAAAAATATCGGTTGTTTCATCGGCAAGCTGAGCTTTTGCCACTTCACTGTCGTTGACACCCTGCATCAGATACTGCATCAGTTCCTTTGTATAACCTACACCGCTCCGGATTGCCGTGTTGACCGCATCTTCTTTCTGACGGATAATACCGCACACCTGAATCTGTGTGCCGTTGTCTACTACA
>OGJI01003981.1_pt1 | contig 10431 bp, 9 predicted proteins | sample 1572031 | NCBI WGS metagenome assembly OGJI01 (sample SAMEA2582119, study PRJEB24529) | metagenome | biome: Human gut stool | place: China | collected 2011
AACTTCTGAGTTCATCATCGCTTTTTCAATTGTGATCGCAGCGAATCCATCTGTTCCGGCGATTCCTGTAATTGTGTACTTCGGCTGACAGCATGTTGCTTCTACGATAAGTGTTCCTTTGTCCTCCGGAGCATTTGTATTACGGATATTGATCGGGATTCCTGCTCTTCTTACCGGGAAGATTGCATCTTCATGAAGGACACTTGCGCCCATGTAAGAAAGCTCACGAAGCTCTTTATATGTAATTGTCTCAATTGATTTTGATCCTTTTACGATTCTTGGATCTGCAATCAGGAATCCTGATACATCAGTCCAGTTCTCATAAAGATCTGCATTGACTGCACGAGCTACAAGAGAACCTGTGATATCAGAACCACCTCTTGAAAATGTAACTACACGTCCTTCCTCTGTTGCTCCGTAGAATCCCGGGATAACAGCATTCTTAGCCTTTTCAAGTCGTGCAGACATAATTTCATTTGTGATCTCGGACTGGAAATCTCCATTCTCGTCAAAACGAACAACCTCTGCTGCATCAATAAATTCAAATCCAAGATATGCAGCCATAATCTTACCATTCAGGAATTCTCCTCTGGATGCTGCATAGTTGCTTCCAGCTTTTTCTGCAAAGTTCTTGCGGATCACTTCAAAATCCTCATCCAGGGAGAACTTCAAACCGAGTCCATTAATAATTTCCTGATATCTATCTTTAATTGCTGCAAGCTTCTCTGTGAAATCTTCACCGTTCTCAGCAGCTGCATAGCAGCCATAGAGCATATCTGTTACCTTTGTATCAGCTGAAAAACGCTTTCCCGGAGCAGACGGTACAACATATCTTCTGGATTCTTCTGCACGGATAATATTTCCAACTTTTTTAAACTGTTCTGCGCTCGCAAGAGAACTTCCGCCGAACTTTACTACTTTCTTCATTCTCGCTATTCCTCCAATGTAATTCTGCGTTGCTGTTTCGAGTTTCCCGTGAACAGTAACAATACTGCATTCTGCATTATCGGTTCATTATTATACAGTGTTCCGCAGTTCTTGTAAACTTTTAAATAAGAAAACTTATAGGAATTTCTTATAAACATTAATAATCATCAATCAAAACGTGATCTCTCCATATTCCGCCCGTGCAGCCTTTTTCAGATCATCCGGTTTCAATTTGATCTGCATTCCAATCTTCCCGCCACTTACATAAATGTATTCCTGATGCTGTGCACTGGAATCGATCACAGTCGGAAATTGCTTCTTCATTCCGATTGCCGTACAGCCACCACGCACATAACCGGTCACCGCAGTAATATCCTTCACATGGAGCATTTCTACTGATTTTTCCCCAACTGACTTCGCAGCCTTTTTCAGATCAAGTTCCGCCGCGATCGGAATAACAAACACATAATGTCCGCCTGTTTTTCCAACTGTCACAAGCGTCTTATATACCTGTTCATGCGGAAGACCGATTTTATCTGCTGTTGTGATTCCATCGACAAATTCATCACACTCATAGGTTTCATATTCATATGGGATCTTGTTCCTGTCCAAGATTCTCATTGCATTTGTTTTTAGTTCTTTCTTACTCATTATATTAGCATCTCCTCTGTTGTCTCTGCCTGCAAATGCATCTGCTATTCCATCTCTCTTACTGCTTCATGCAGCGGCTTACGCACTTTCTTTCTCGTCACCTCAGCAAGTCCAAGTGCTGTAATATCAACTAATGTTGTTTGGATCGGATCTTTTGAGAGAAAATATCGGAATTCTTTTAATAAAACTTCCTCGTTCTTCTCCTCATCCTGATTTATAAAATCGATCAGAATAATTCCAGACAGATTTCGAAGACGTATCTGTCTGGCTGTTTCCTTCGCTGCTTCCAGATTCATCTTCAATGTAGACTCATCATCACCCTTTTTACGGACGTTTTTCCCGGAATTTACGTCTATCACGGTAAGTGCCTCTGTCACCTGGATCACCAGATATCCTCCATGTTTCAGCCAGACTCTTTCTGACAAGGCATGTTCAACCGCTGTTTCTGTACTATAAATCTTTCCAAGTGGATAACCACTGTCATCATGGAAATGGACCAGTTCCAGATTCTCCGGCATTTCTTTCTTGAAATAACTACAAATCTTTTCATAGATTTCTTTATCATTCACAAGAATTTCTTCCATGCCATCCATATAGACATTTTTCAGATCTGTAATATAGGACGGCGGAGCAGATTTCAGGCATGAGAAACACACTCTGGAAGCAGCATATTTTAAAAGATGTTCATATTCCGCTTTCAGCTGTTCAATCTCTGTAAGAACATCCTCAAATGCAGCATCTTTCGCATTTGTTCTGATAATAAGACCATACTGATCATTCTGATATTCCTGAAGGCGCTCCTTATAGGCTTCTCTGTCCTTTTTCGCAATTTTGGAAGACACACCGATTCTTGTGTTCCCATGCGTCAAAACAGCATATCTGCCTGTCAGGCTGAGATTTCCGGTCACAGTCGGCACCTTTGTCTTTACAGCTTCCCTGCTGATCTGAACTACCAGTTCATCACCGATGCAAAGTGGCTTCTTCCCAATCTTATGCGTAAAAAATGCATTCTGTGCATCTCTTAAATCAAAATAACAATTAACGCCCGGCTCAATCTCAAGAAAAGCGGCTCCTATATTCTGTACAATATTCTGCACTTTGGCGACATATATATCGCCAATCTGATGCACCTTTTCCTGTTCGTCGGACTTTGTACAGTGAATCTCAGCAATCTGATCCTCTTCCAGAAAAAAGGTCCACACATGATTTTCTTTTTTCTCTATCAAAACTTTTCGTTTCATCTGTTTCTTCTCATTCCTCATCGCCTGTCATATCAACACCCATTGCCTCTAATGGAATCAGGGATCCATCTTCACTGCGATCTGTATACATTTCCAGTCTGTGATGCTGGAATTTCACGCTGTCCGGTTCAATTCCAAGAAACTGACAAAATGCTTCCATCACAAGATCCGGTTTCAGATTCTCTACACTTCCTGCTGCCACTTTCAGGTAAACAGAATCGCCTCGCAGTTCCCATGCATAGATCAATGGTTTAATGTCAACTTCCTTCTCGCTTCGTTTTGTCTGCTTTACGATTCGGATCTCCGGCTGTTCCATAAATTCTGAAAATCGTTCTTTCCAACCCTCCGGAAATGCTCCCTTTCTCACAGATGTCAGATAATCTGCTCCTGCAAGGATTGTCATTCCGGTCATCTTCTTCTCCTCAGCAATTCTACGGATGCTTACGATCTCGATTCCTTCAATCTGACATGCTTCATTCATCCTTCTCACAGCATCTGCACTGTTGACAGCTTCCGTCAATTCAATATCAAAATATTCTCCGTCACTTGTTAGTCCGATTCCAAGCGGGTTAGCAAATGACATAATCATATGCGGACTATATCCTCCTGAAAATGCAATCGGAATATCCGCGCGACGCATCACTTTCTGGAAGAAACGCATCACATCAAGATGTCCGATGAATCGGAGAGAACCATATTTTCTAAATTTAATTCTTGCCTTCATAACAGACACCTCCTCCAAATTTCGCTGCGCCACATCCGGAACACTGCATACGGCAGTTCGGAGTTACTTTTTCTTCCATTGCACGATCCCATTCTCTGCGCAGGAACTTTCTTGTCACACCGATATCGATGAAATCCCACGGGAACAATTCATCTTCTCCACGCTCACGCAGATTGTAAAAATCAATATCAACACCCGTGTTCTCAAATGCCTGCATCCAAAGTTCATTGTGGAAACTCTCTGTCCAGGAATCAAACAGACATCCTAGACGATATGCCTCCTCGATCGCCTTGCTGATCTTACGGTCACCTCTGGCCATAATACCTTCCAGAACCGTAACTTTCGCATCATGCCAGTTATATTTCAGACTCTTACGGTTTAACTGTTCTTTAAATTCATCATTCACAAGATGTGCACGTCTCATATATTCTTCCGCCTTGCACATCGGAGCCCACTGGAACGGTGTGAACGGCTTCGGTACAAAGAAAGAAGAACTTGCCGTGATCTGACATTTTCCATTTCTCTGATCCTTCGGAATTTCATAATACCGGCGTGCTACTTTATCTGCAAGAACAGCAATTCCTTCCATATCTTCCACGGTCTCTGTCGGAAGTCCCAGCATGAAATACAGCTTTACACGGTTCCATCCGCCCTGAAATGCCAATGCGGAGCCGTTTAAGATATCTTCCTCTGTCAGTCCCTTATTAATAACATTTCTCAGTCTCTGGGAACCCGCCTCCGGCGCGAAGGTCAGGCTGCTCTTCTTGACATCCTGAACCTTGCTCATAACGTCAAGGGAGAAGGCGTCGATACGCAGGGACGGCAGGGACACGTTCACGCCTTTGCCGTGGAAGGTATCGATCAGGAATGTTACAAGTTCTTCCAGACTTCTGTAGTCACTAGAACTTAAGGAGCTTAAGGAGATCTCCTCGTGTCCCGTGCTCTTTAACATCTTATAAGCCAGCTCTTTTAAATGCTCTACATTCTTCTCGCGGACCGGACGGTAGATCATTCCAGCCTGACAGAAACGACAGCCGCGGATGCAGCCACGCATGATCTCGAGAACCACGCGGTCCTGGGTCGCCTTGATAAACGGAACCAACGGTTTCTCCGGGTAGACGGACTCTGTCATTTCCATAACAAGCTGCTTTTCCACCTTCTCCGGCACCCCCGTCGCTGTCGGCAGAAAGCTCCTGATCGTGCCGTCTTCCTCATATGTCACTTCGTATAAGGACGGAACATAGATTCCCGGAATTCCCGCTGCCTTTCTCAAGAACTCCTGTCTGGAATCCCCGTTCTTTCTGGACTCCTTGTAGACATCAAGAAGCTTCCGGTAGGAGATTTCTCCCTCTCCGATATAAAACATATCAAAGAACACCGCGATCGGCTCCGGGTTGTAGGAACACGGACCGCCACCGATGACGACCGGATCATCCCAGGTACGATCCTCCGCGTGAAGCGGAATGTCGGAAAGCTCCAGCACCTGTAAAATATTCGTGTAGCACATCTCATACTGAAGCGTAATTCCAAGGAAATCGAATTCCTTCACCGGGTCCTGGGACTCAAGGGCAAATAATGGGATATGTTTCTCCCTCATGATCTTATCAAGGTCTGTCCACGGGGAGTATACACGCTCACAGTACACGTCCTCATACTTGTTAAACATATCGTAGAGGATCTGGATTCCCAGATGGGACATACCGATGTCATACACATCCGGAAAGCACATGGCAAACCGAATGTCCACAAGGGACGGATTTTTCTTCACCATGTTCACCTCACCGCCGATGTAGCGGGCGGGCTGCTGGATACTCAAGAGTATCTCTTCTGGTAATGCTAGTTTTCTCATAAATCCTTATTTTACCTACATTTCTCACGTTTTTGCGATGCGTTCATCGCTGTTTTTTGGTTTTTTAGTTCTTTTTCTCTGATCTTCTCCGTAAGCGGAAAAACACAAATTCTTGTCAAGTGTTTTTTCTCTCGGACAGTTTACATAATATTTTTTACTCTTACGACAAAAAAAATTTTCTGAAATACGCACAATTCGGATTTTCCATTATTTTACGGATAAATCCGCTCTAAATGTACAGATCAGACCGCATTATTATACGGTATTTCCCGCGTTTCCGCAACAGATTCTTTCCCGGAAGCAATTTTTCGAGCTCATATCGTCGAACTTTTTATCAAATTTTCCGAATACTCTTTGAATCCAAGAACCTCTTCACAAGCTTTCTGGCTCGGGACAACTTAGTGTTGCATCGGGAAAATTCCGCTGGAATATCCGAGCACGACGGCCTGTTCTTTGATATTGACCTGGCAATGAACCATCAGCGTTGCGTATACATGACACAAATCGTGCCAGTGAAAATCCTCCGGGAGGCAGTAAAGTTTTTTCAGGGAATTGAAACTGAGCTGAAAGCTAATGATATTTCTTGCATAACTGTTTATTTTTATACATATAGGCATCTGCATCATCCAATAACATCTGCATTGTACACGACATATTACCGGAGGATAACGCCCATCCGCATGCATAGTCGATTGGTATTTGATTTTCATAACTATTTAATCTGTCTTTTTCTTCGTACAAGGATTTTATTATTTCCTTAATTTCCGCCTCGCTTGTATGATAAATGACTGCCACAAACTCATCTCCGCCATATCTTCCAACAAAATCCTTTTCTGGAATAACGCTTCGCAAAAGCTTTGCGAAATTCATTATTAACTGATCTCCTGCGGAATGTCCCATTGTATCATTTACAGTTTTTAGATTATTTAAATCAAACATTATGCATGCTGTAGAATCTGTAATTATATCTTTTTTATTAAGAAGCTCATTACAGGCATTTTTATTTGGCAGCCCAGTATGGGCATCTACGAATGCTTTCTGTTCCAGCAGTCTGTTTTGCATTGCCATCTGCATTGCCTTTAGAGTCTGCATAATAACCAATATCACCAGACTCAACATATCAAGTGCCGACAAAAGCTCTATGATGCGAATCTTTATAGCGAGCTTTTCTGAATAGCTTTCTGCGGCAGAGACAGTTTCATCTGCCATCGTAAAATATATTTCACTCATATTAACAATGTCTGTATTTTCGTATCCCTTGTTTCTTACTGCTTCAATTTCTGTTTTTAATTTATCCCAGTAATCACTCTGGATTTGCAGTTTTTCCTGATACTCTTCGTCATTGAGTTTTACCAGGTCATAATGTCCATCCTGATATCTCAATCCAAGAAGAATATCATCCAAATATTTAATTAATTCTTCATTTTGGTTTCCTGTAATTTCTAATTTTACTTCGCGCTGTGTAGCTCCACGTACTAGGCCTGCATAATTTATTACGCGTGCTGTCCCCTGTAGCCTACTAATCTGAATCATCATAAAAATAATAAGAACTACTAATATCAATATAAGGACACTCTGTATAATACCTATTATATTTTTACTTTTTTTCTTGTTTGTCTGCATTTTACAATTTATCTTGAACCTTAAATAATATTCATTTCAATAACTATGCTATTCCTTTACTTTCTCCCTGCATTTTGGGCAAATACCTTTAAATGAAATATCATAATCTAAATATTTTATTCCATTCGTGTCATGAATCATTTCTATCAAGTCTGATATTTCATCCACGTCTACACCTGATACCTCACCGCATTTTACACACCTGACATTGTAATGATTTTTTAAGTTAAATCGAATCACTTTATTAAAAAAACACCTACAATGGGGCGGTGAATTAAGAAAACATTTTAGCAAGGAACGGTGTAGCCAAACGGCTATGCCGTTCTTTGCTGTTTTTCCGTTGTATTTTGGGCTTTTTCTTTCGCCCGTTCAAAATCAAATGCACCGATGAAGTTATATACAATCGTGATTTCCCTTGTCTTGGATTTTTTGTCGGTATGGGAAACTTCGATACGGTCTATAAACTCCCGTAGCATAGCAGCGTCAAGCTGCTGCATATCGGTGTACTTCTTTACCGCGCTGATAAACGCTTTAACGTTGGTCTTTTGTTTTTCCTGCTGCTTGATTTCTTCCCGTAGCACTTCTGCCATAGCTTTTAGATTGCTCTGCTCCAATTCGTAATCATGGGACATTTTGATAAACCGTTCGTCAGACAATTTCCCGGTTACATTATCCTCATATAAATGCTTAAACAGATTATCCAACTCGGCAATACGGCTTTCGGCTTTGGAAAGTGTTTCGCGCTTGCGGGAAAACTCTGCGTCGCGCTCTCGCAAACGGCTGTCTGCTGCTTCCTGCACAAACTCGGCTTCATACTCTGTTACATAGTCGATTGCTTCCCGTAGGTTTTTCAAGACGATTTCATACAGAACAACATTTTTGATTGAATGGGTCGTACACAAGTCTTTGCCTTTCCGATAGGTTGAACAGATAAAATACTTCTGTTCTTCGGTGAAGTTCGTTGCTCGGCATTGATACATTTTACCGCCGCACTCTGCACAATAAAGCAGCCCGGAGAAAATACCCATATCGCCCATTTTGGTAGGGCGGCGGCGGGATTTGCGTATGTTCTGCACAATGAGAAATACACTTTCCTCTACAATCGGCGGCTGTGTGTTCTCAAAGATCACCCATTCGGACGGGTCGTTCCACAACGTTTTTTTGCTCTTGTAGGATTGCTTGCGGGTCTTGAAGTTTACAGTATGCCCTAAATACTCTATCTTTTCAAGCATACGGGAAACCGTTTCATTCGTCCACTTGTACGGGTTTGCCCCCGGCTTCGGCTTGTTGCCGACTTTCATACCCTTTGACAGCCAATAGAAAGTAGGGTTGAGGATTTCACTTTTCTCTAACCAATGGCATATTTGTGTCGGTCCCATGCCGGAAACGCACAATGCGAAAATCTGCTGCACAACGGCTGCGGCTTCCTCGTCAATAATCCACTTCTTTTTGTTGTCGGGGTCTTTCATATAGCCATAAGGCGGGATTGTAGTAAGGTGTTCGCCGGATTTTCCCTTTGATTGCCAAGTAGCGCGTATCTTCTTTGAAGTGTCGCGGGCATACATTTCGTTGAACACGTTGCGGATTGCGGTAAACTCGTTTTCGCCCCGCGTACTGTCAACTCCGTCATTAACCGCGACAAAATGCACGCCAAAATCGGGGAACAGCATATCGGTGTAGAAACCGACTTGCAGATAATCACGCCCGAAACGGGACATATCTTTGACGATAACGCGCTTGATTTTTCCAGCTTTTATATCGGCAAGCATATGTTGAAATCCGGGACGGTTGAAGTTTGTACCGGAATACCCGTCGTCCTCGTCATAATGTCGATAAGCGGTAATTCCATGCTCCCGGCAGTACCGTTCCAATATCTTCTTTTGGTTGGCGATACTGTTGCTCTCACCCTCTAATTTGTCCTCTTGTGAAAGACGTTCATATAAAGCCGTTATGCCCTCGTCCTGCGCTTCCTGCTGCTGATCGCGCACATAGAATTGCAAAACATTATTTGAAATGGCTTCGCGGACTTCTTCGCTTAACACTTTGGGGACAGCAATCTGCTGAAAAGAAAAGGTCTTTGTCATTTGCACTCACCGCCTTTCGCGGCAAGTGCAGCATATAGCTGTCTGTTCCAATCCAGCGTTGCATGGTCGCCGTTGATTGTTTCCAGAGAAATGCCCGTAGAAACGGCGTAATCTGCAAAAGTAAGCACATCTAAACTGTTACGGGAAATACGGTCAAGGCTCGTAGCAACGATTTTACCAATGCGCCCGTCGCTCATATCCTGCTGCATGAGGGAAAATGCGGGACGGTTAAAGTTCAAACCGTTATAACCGTTATCCACATACAGCGCAAAGGCGGTAATCCCGTTTTGGCTTGCGTGGTAAAGAAGTTTTTGCATTTGATTGTCAAGGTACAAAGTATCTATTTGTTGCGCCGCACGAAAATAGTATGCGGTCAATTTATCCGACTGTTTCATGTTACCTCCTATTCCGACAGCCGGACAAACAGGTTATATGTATTATACCACAAAACCCGTCGTCCGTCTGCAATAGGATTACATTTTCGGCATTATACCGGGCTTTTTCCCCGGTTTAAGTCATTTTGGATTAAGCGGCGTACCTTTGTCGTGGCGTCCTCTTTTACACCGTCTTTAACAACGGCTTTGACAATATAGGTAATATCCCCGATTTTGTATTCGCGCACAACCGGGGATTTTGTTGTTTGCTTTGTTTGTTCCATAATGTAAAATCCCCCTTTCGTGGGATAACAAAAAGATTAAAAATGAAAGGCAGAAACGAACGGCTGTCAGCGGCAGCACCGCGGGAGTTTCACCCCTGCTCATTTAAGGCAGCTTTACCCAATGCCTGCGACGCTCTTAACGCTCGGACTATGGCTATAAAGGCGTTTCGTCCCGCCTATATGTCGTCGCCCACAAGCTGCTAAACCTGTTTTGCAGCGCGGTATTTCTCGCTCGGCTTTCCCTGTGTGAAAAGCTGTCCTGGCGTACCCGCTGTTTGGCTCGATATAAGCGGTATGTATTCGTTTGCCTGTTTATACTGCGCCGCCGTTATCTTGCGGGCTTTCTTTGACAAGGAACAATAAGGCTTTGTCAGCCTGTAAAAGCATACCGTTTCCGATATGCTTTTACGGAACGACAAACAGCCCATAACGGGAAGCGTGGAAAGGGGTACACGCTCCCCGCATGGGCTTAAAGAGTTAGCCTACATGAAACGCAAGAGTGCGGGTAATAAGGCGCACTTGCAGCCTGTTACGCATTTCTTCGTCCACATAGGAGTAAGTATTGCCCGCGTCGTCTTTCAGTGTTCGGGTACAAAGTTTCGCTATGTAACCCTCGTAATGCTTCAAGATCGCGCACATGGCGGTTGTGTCGCCGTTTGCCGCTGCGGAAATGA
>OGJI01003993.1_pt1 | contig 10410 bp, 9 predicted proteins | sample 1572031 | NCBI WGS metagenome assembly OGJI01 (sample SAMEA2582119, study PRJEB24529) | metagenome | biome: Human gut stool | place: China | collected 2011
ATGCAGATCACAGAGGGGTAAATATTGTGGAAAGTATTACAGATTTACAGCAGCACATACGAAAAAGGCTGACAGAAATAGAGGATCTGGACGAGCGGAAGGACGCAAGGGAAATATTGTTGGAAGGTCTTGTGCCCATTTTTGAACGGATGGAAAAACGGTATCTGGATTTGGAAAATCAAATCAAACGGGAAATAGAGATTCCAAATGAGAAATATGCAGTCTCTATGACGGTTATCACCCAGAAAGATTATGACCCTATCAACGGAACACTGTACCCGGTTGTTCCGGCATTACTGCAGGAGGATAAGGAGCAGGAGAAGCAGGAAGCATCATTTTAAATGAGATCAAAAAGAGTACATATGTGACTAAAACGATCCGTTGCATCATAGATGATGATCCAGCGAAGAAAGGAACATATTTATCTGGGATACCAGTGGTTGGCAATCGTAATACGATCCTGCGCAATGCAGTTAAATTTGATGTTGAAGAGATCATTTTGGCAATTCCGACAATAGAACCCAAGGATCGCAAGGACATCCTTGAGATCTGCAAGCAGACAGGATGCCGTCTGAGTATTCTTCCGGGCTTATATCAGCTGATCAACAGTGAAGTTACGGTATCCGCTCTAAGAGAAGTAGAGATTGAGGATCTGCTTGGAAGAGAGCCAGTGAAAGCCAATCTTCCATCAATCATGAGCTATGTCAAAGACAGAGTCGTATTTGTCACAGGGGGAGGCGGATCGATCGGAAGTGAGATCTGCAGACAGATTGCAAGATATCAGCCGAAGAAGTTAGTGATCATTGATAATTATGAGAACAACGCCTACGAGATCCAGATGGAATTAAAGAGAACACATCCAGAACTAGATCTGAAAGTATTGATCGTATCTGTCCAGAACCATCTGCGAATACACAATATTTTCGAAGATTATAAGCCTGATATCGTATTTCATGCAGCAGCACATAAGCATGTGCCATTGATGGAAGACAGCCCGCATGATGCGATCAAGAACAATGTATTTGGCACATTTAACATAGCCAAAGAAGCAGGAATGAGCGGTGTAAAGAGAATGGTACTGATCTCCACGGATAAGGCAGTAAGACCGACAAATATCATGGGCGCTTCCAAGCGGATTTGTGAGATGGTCATTCAATACATGAACAGCTTATACGATACAGAATACGTTGCTGTAAGATTTGGAAATGTTCTTGGAAGTAACGGAAGTGTTATTCCATTGTTTAAGCGCCAGATGGCTGCAGGTGGTCCACTTACAGTTACACATCCTGACATCATTCGTTATTTTATGACAATTCCGGAGGCAGTATCGCTTGTACTCGAAGCAGGTGCATTTGCTAAGGGAGGAGAAATTTTCGTATTAGATATGGGAGAGCCCGTAAAGATTGCAGATCTTGCGAAAAACTTGATCCGTCTTTCAGGATATACACTTGGTGTGGATATGGATATTAAATATACAGGATTGCGTCCAGGAGAAAAATTGTATGAGGAACTTCTGGTAAAAGAGGAAGGAATTCAGAAGACTGAGAATAATCTGATCTATATTGGAAAACCACTTGAGTTTGATGAAGTGCATTTCCTGAGTGGATTACGCGAACTGGAAGAGGCAGCAATGAATGAAAGCTTGAGTGTAAAGCAGATCGTATCTGAAATCGTTCCAACTTATCATATCAGACAGGAAGACTTAAAACGAGATGAAGAAGTGAATAAGGAATTACGTGAACTTGGAAAAATCAGTCATGAAAAACCTGTAATGGAGGATTAATACAATGGAAAACAGACATATAGCATTTTCACCACCGGATATAACAGAAGAGGAAATAGAAGAAGTTGTAGATGCGCTGAAAAGTGGCTGGATCACAACTGGACCGAAGACAAAGCGATTTGAGAATGAATTGGCAGAATACATGGGAACAAGCAAGGTGGCTTGTCTGAATTCTGCGACAGCTGCAGCAGAATTAATTCTTCGTGTGCTTGGAATTGGAGAAGGCGATGAAGTGATCACAACCGCATATACATATACTGCAACTGCAAGTGTGATTGCTCATGTCGGTGCGAAAATTGTCATGGTCGATGTAGACAAAGATTCTTATCAGATGAATATGGATCAGGTAGAAGCAGCTGTTACGGAAAAGACAAAAGCAATCATTATGGTAGATTTGGGTGGACGAATCTGTGATTATACAAGAGTATTTGAGATTGCAGAAGAAAAGAAACATCTTTTTCAGCCAAAAACAGAGATTCAGAAGAAGATGGGACGTATTGCAATTCTTTCAGATGCTGCACATGCAATGGGTGCAAAGCAGAATGGCAAGATGTGCGGAAGTATTGCTGACTTCACAAGCTTTTCTTTCCATGCAGTGAAGAACCTTACAACAGCTGAAGGTGGTGCAGCGACTTGGAGAGATATTGATGGTGTAGATAACGAAGAGTTATACAAGCAGTTTATGCTTCTTTCACTTCATGGTCAGTCTAAGGATGCTTTGGCAAAGACTCAGCTTGGAGCTTGGGAATACGACATTGTAGCACCTTATTTTAAATGTAATATGACTGATATCATGGCATCACTCGGACTTGCGCAGTTGAGAAGATATCCGGCACTCCTTGAGAGAAGAAGAGAAATCATTGAGAAATACAACGAAGCTTTGAAGGATGAAGATGTTACAGTTCTTGAGCATTATACAGAGAATAGTCAGTCAAGCGGTCATTTATATCTTGTTCGTGTGAATGGAAAGACAAGAGAAGAGTGCAACAAGATTATTGAGAAGATGGCAGAAAAGGGAATTGCGACGAATGTACATTATAAACCACTGCCGCTTCTGACAGCGTATAAGAATCTTGGCTTTGATATTAAAGATTACCCGAACGCTTATGCAATGTTTGAAAATGAAATTACACTTCCACTTCACACGAAGTTATCAGATGAAGATGTGGAGTATATTATTAAATCATTTAAAGAATGTCTATAGTTTTGAGTGAAAGTTACGGATACTTATAAGGATAGTATATATGAAAAAATGGAATGAATTGCCAAAAGTAATGCAGAATGATAAAGTGAAATACTATTATGATATTTTACAGGAGCATGAAAAAGAGTTGAAATTGAAAAGAGCATTTGATATTATATGCTCTTTGATTATGATCATTATTTTATCTCCAGTTCTTATCATACTTAGTGTTATGATTAAATTGGATTCTAAAGGACCTGTTTTATTTAAACAGGTTCGTGTGACAACCTACGGAAGAAAATTTAAAATTTGGAAATTCAGAACAATGGTTAATAATGCAGATAGGCTTGGAACACAGGTTACAACAAAAGGTGATGCACGTATTACAAGAATGGGACATCTGCTTAGAAAGGTCCGTCTGGATGAATTGCCACAGCTATTTAACGTCTTGAAAGGGGATATGACTTTTGTTGGTACAAGACCGGAAGTACCGAAGTATACAGCTCACTATACAGAAGAAATGATGGCAACATTTCTTTTACCGGCAGGAGTAACTTCCCGTACAAGTATTGAATACAAAGATGAAGAAAAACTTCTTGAAAATGCAGAGAATGCTGATGAAGTATATATAAATGAAGTATTACCGGCAAAGATGGTGTATAATTTGAGAGAGATTGAAAAGTTCAGTTTCTTACGTGATATTAGTACAATGATTAAAACCGTGATTGCTGTGATCAAGTAATGAAGTAGGGGAAATGTAAGATGATAGTATCTGTTTGCGTTGTTGCTTATAACGAAGAAAAAGTTTTGGGAAAACTCTTGGAAGATATCCAAGCTCAGGATTATGACCATGGGAAGATGGAAGTGGTTCTGATCGACAGTATGTCTACAGATTCCACAAAAGAGATCATGGATAGATTTCAACAGCAGATGACTGATTTCAAGAATGTTCAGGTTTTGAAAAATCCAGGAAAAAAGCAGGCTTCAGGATGGAATGTTGCAATCAAAAATTTTTCAGGGGATGTTATGATCCGTGTAGATGCACATGCGTCTATTCCGCCTGAATTTGTGAGGAAAAACGTAGAAATTTTGGAATCTGGAGAAATGGTATCAGGTGGTCCAAGACCAAATATGATTGATGAGAGTACACCGTGGAAGGAAACACTTCTTCTTGCGGAACAGTCGATGTTTGGTAGTAGTATGGCTTCTTACAGAAGAAGTCAAAAGAAACAGTATGTCAAATCTCTTTTTCATGGTGCGTATCGAAGAGAAGTTTTGGAGAAAGTAGGTGGGTTTGATGAACAGTTGGGACGGACAGAAGATAATGAATTTCATTATAGAATTCGTAAAGCCGGTTATCAGATTTGCTATTCACCAGAGATTATATCTTATCAGCACGCTAGAAGTACCCTTTCAGGAATGTTAAAACAGAAATATGGAAATGGATATTGGGTTGCACTGACATTAAAGGCGTGCCCAGAGTGTTTAGCAATTTATCATTTTGTGCCTTTTGCATTTGTAGGAGGCATTGTTGTGACATCTGCGCTTGCAGTCTGTCACCATTCTTTGTTAGCTAAACTCATGTGGGGAGCGTATAGTTGTCTGGCAATCCTTATGTCATTTATGGCAGTGAAGGGGCAGAAGAAATATTGGCAGCAATTGTTGCTACCGATTCTATTTTTCTTGTTACATGTAAGTTATGGAATAGGAAGTGTTGTGGGATTTTTGAAACTTCCATTTTGGAAATATGAAAAAAGAACAGGGGTTTAAATAGGAGAGACTCTATGAAAGATATAAGGCTTAATGCGTTAGCCAATACACTTGTAAGACTTTTAAATATATTTTTTCCACTTATAACTACTGCTTATTTATCACGTATTTTAAGTAAACAGTTATATGGTGAATTTAACATAGCTAATACATACCTTAACTGGTTTATACCATTTGCAACACTTGGTGTTTATAACTATGGTATAAGGGAGATAAGTAAGGTTAAAGATAACGCAGAAAAACTTAATACAATGTTTTCTACATTGTTTTATATATCTCTTTTCTGTACAGCTGTAACAACAGTTTTTTATATTATTATAATGCCGATTTACAGCAAGAGTCCAAGTGTGCATTTACTTATGCTTATTCTTGGTGTTCAGCTTATTGCCCAGATTTTCTATATTGAATGGATAAATGAAGCTTTCGAAAATTATACGTTTTTATTCTATAAGACACTTTTTATACGTATTCTTATGTTAGTATCTATATTTGCATTCGTTAAAGAAGCAGATGATATTGTTCAGTATGCGATAATTATGTCAGCAAGCCAGTTTCTTAACTATTTTCTTAGTTATTTATGGATAAAGAAGGATGTTAAGTTTGTTAAGGTTCCTCTTGAGAACTTTAAACATCTTATTAAACCACTTATTGGCCTTTTCCTTCTTGCCAATGCTGGAATGCTCTACACTAACCTTGATCTTACTTTTGTATCTAAGATAGGTGCGCCTGAGCAGGTTTCATACTATGCCAATGGTCAGAGAATGATCATGCTTATATCGGGTGTTATTAGTGGTGCTATAAGTGTCAGTGTTCCACGTTTGAGTTACTATATAGGTCTTGAAGATGAGAAATCTTACCAGGATCTTATAAATAAGAGCAGTAGTATTTTCAGTTTCTTTATGGCTCCTATTGGTATGGGACTTGTTGCTCTTGGTGTTCACGCAACTGTTATAATGTATGGAACACGTTATATGGCTGGTGGTATCGTAACACAGGTATTTGCTTTTAGAGCTATATCATGGGCTCTTGAAATTGTCATGGGTACACAGGTAATCCTTATAAGGGGATTTGAGAATAAGTTGTCTATATTCTATATTATTGGTGGTATATGTAATCTTATATTTGATAGTATATTATTTGCATTTGGCGTATCATCACCACAGTATTACATTATGACAACTTTACTATCTGAATATATATTATTATTTATTGAATACAGCTTCATTAAAAAGAATAATCTTGTTGATTTGAAAATAGTTATACATTCATTTAGAAAATATACTTTTATAACTGTAGGATTTTTACCTTTATCATTTTTGGTAAATCATTTAATACCTACAGATATGAATATGGGTATTCCATTTATACTTAATATTGCAGTTACTATTATTGTATGCTGTGTATATTACGGTATAGCTCTTATTGTTACTAAAGATGAAGTGTTCATGGAAATGTTTAATAAAGTAAAGGGTAGATTACATGGATAAGATAAGTGTTGTTGTTCCAGTATATAACGTTAAAAAATATTTGGAAAAATCATTTGAATCTATTGCAGATCAAACATATGATAATCTTGAAATTGTCTTAGTTGATGATGGAGCCACTGATGGAAGTGGTAAGCTTTGTGATGAACTAGCTAAAAAAGATAACAGAGTGAAAGTCTGCCATAAAGTTAATGGAGGACTTTCATCAGCACGTAATCACGGCCTTTTAAATGCCACTGGTGATTATATTATATTTATAGACAGCGATGATTATATTCATCCTGACATGATAAGTTCTCTTTACAGTGAGATAAAAAGAACTGATTCTGATGTTGCAGTATGCGGAATCATGAATGTTTACAATACAAAGGAAGTTCCACAGTGCAGTGACACAGAAATTGTTTTTGAGTGTGACAGAGAGAAGTTTTTAAAGGAACTTCTTATAGGTGAAAAGATTCCGGGATCTGTTTGTAATAAGCTTATTAAAAAGGAGATTGCAGATAAATTACAGTTTCCTGTCGGCAAGATATATGAGGATGCTTTTTATCACCTTGACCTTGTTAAGGCAGCTAAATCATATGTTGTTATTACAAAGCCTTATTACTATTATTTCCACAGAGGGGATAGTATAACAACTCAGAAATACAACCCTAGAAAACTTCATATGATAGAAGCTTATACAGGATATATTGATTATATCAATAATGAATTTCCATCTCTTAAGGATGAAGCTTTCTTCAGATTAGCATATGCTCATTTTGTAGTTCTTGACAGTATGCTTCTTGTAGATGATTATAAGAAACTTCCTGACTATAAAGATGTTGTTGGATTTTTAAAGAAGAATGCTTTTAAGATCGCAGATAACCATATTTTCAGAAAAGGCAGACGTATTGCGGCTCTTGCCTTAAAAGTAAATGTTGGTATATACAGAGCTCTTATGTTACAGGATTTAAAGAAGAATAAAGGGATTAATTAAATGAAAAAACTTACTGATAAAGAAGTAAAACAGATTGAACTTGATATATTAGAGTATGTTCACAACTTTTGTGAAGAAAACGGCCTTAAATATATTATGAACTACGGCACACTTATTGGTGCTGTTCGTCATAAGGGATTTATTCCATGGGATGATGATATTGATATTTCAATGCCAAGAGCTGACTATGAAAAGCTTATTGCATCATTTCCAAAGAACGGACGTTACAAGATTCTTGATCACAGAACAAGTAAGGACTACTTTAACAACTTTGTAAAAGTTATTGATACTAATACTAAAATAGTTGATAACCGTAATGATAAGACTTACGAGTCAGGATTATTTATCGATATTTTCCCAATGGACAGGTTCGATGATATGAAGGCAGTAGATAAGACCTACAACCTTGAGAGCTTTAAGCTTTTATCTTTTAGCAAGCACTGCAATATCGTTTACGGTGATAGTGTTATTAAAGATATGATAAGAAGCGTATGCTGGTTCTTCTTAAAACCGGTATCACCTACATTCTTTGCCAAGAAGATAGATAAGGCTTCAGCTAAGTATACAAAGGACAATGGTAAATATATAGGTCTTCTTGCTTCTAAGTTTAAGGAAAAAGAAGTTCTTGATTTTGATCCTTTTAAGGAAATAATAGATATGCCGTTTGAGGGTGTTACTCTTAAAGGTCCAAAAGAGTATGACAAACTTTTAAGACAGTATTATGGTGATTATATGCAGCTTCCACCCGTTGAAAAACAGGTAAACCCTCATGAGCTTGATGCGTATATGAAGTAGTTTTAAGTAAATAATAATTATGTAAGGGAATTAGAGATGAAACAGTTAACAAAAGAAGAATTGCAGGGATCCCAGCTTGGAATCTTAAGTTATATAGATAAAATTTGTAAAGAAAATAATATTAAATATTTTATTCATTACGGAAGTATGTTAGGTGCAGTTCGTCATAAAGGATTTATTCCATGGGATGACGATATTGATATAGGAATGTACAGAGAAGACTATGAACGTTTAAAAGCGGCTGTTATAAATGACAGAAATGAACGCTACGGTATTTTTGATAAAGATACATGTGACTGGTACTTCCAGAACTTTATGGTTGTTGTTGATAAGGATACTGTTATCAAAAACCATGTTACAAGAAAACCACATGACACAAGTGTTTTCGTAGATGTTTTCCCAATTGACCGATTTAATGATACTAAGGTTATTAAGAAAGCTCATCTTATGGTTACACTTCGTCAGATCTGTTATATTCAGAAACAGTATATCCAGTATGGTGACAGCAAATTAAAAGATTTCTGCAGACTTATATTCTGGTATGCTTTAGGAGCAGTAAACCCTCGCTTCTTTACTAAGAAAATTGACAAGCTTATAAAAAAATACAGCGTTAAAGATGGTAAATACGAAGCGGCAATTGGTGTTGGTAAAGACGGAATGAAGGAAGTATTTAAAAGAGGTACATTTGAGAAACTTATTGATGTACCTTTTGAGGATATGGTTGTTCCAATTCCGGAAAACTATGATCTTTTCCTCACTCAGTTTTATGGAAACTATATGCAAAAGCCAAGCGATGAAGAGATTGCTTATAAGAGTCACCTTTTAAAAGCTTACTGGAAAAAGTAAGAGTTTTATCTCAGTGGGAGTCCAATCTCCGACTGAAATAAACGTTCCGCGAGGATGCGCAGTGATTCTGATAGGAATATGTCAGCTTCGCTGACCAGAATCACGCGCCAAGTCTCACGGATGTTCGACTTGAAATAGGAAAGGAAAATAATATGGAACAGATACAGGCAAAAAGTCTTGAGATGGCTGAATATTTTGTAGAGTTTTGTAATGAACATAATCTTTTATGTTATTTATGCGGAGGAGGAGCTATAGGTTCACTTCGTCACGGCGGATTTATTCCATGGGACGATGATCTTGATTTCTTTATGCCAAGAAAAGATTATGAGAAACTTGCTAAGTTATGGCCACAGGAAGCTAAATATCAGTATTTTATGTCAAAGAGTAATTATAAATTTGTTGACCGTAACCTTTTTATTACTATAAGAGACAGAGAGACAACATGTGTTAAACCATATCAGGTAGACTTAGATCTTCCACACGGACTTGCCCTTGATGTTATTCCTCTTGATTACTATCCAAAGAAGAAAAGCGACAGAAAGAAACAGGTTATATGGGCACTTATATACTCTTTATTCTGTGCACAGACAGTGCCTGAAAAACATGGTGGAATAATGAGTCTTGGAAGTAAAGTTCTTCTTGGTGTAATAAGAGGAAAAAAACTTCGTTATAAGATATGGAAAAAGGCAGAGAAGGAAATGACTAAGTATACTAAGGAAGACAGCGATGGTATTACAGAACTCTGCTCAGGTCCGTTCTACATGAAGAAGAAGTATCCTATAGAGGCATTTGAAAGTAATATTATGGTACCTTTTGAGGATACTAAGATGCCTATTCCAGTAGGATATGATGCGTATTTAAAAACAGCTTTTGGAGATTATATGACACCACCTCCAATAGAGAAACAGGTTGCACACCACGACGCTTTATTACTTGATCTTGATAGAAGTTATCGTGAGTATCATGGAGATTACAATGCAAAATAAGAAAAAAGTTTTATTTTATCTATGGTCATTTTCGCTTGGCGGAGGAGCAGAAAAGATCCTTGCTACTATAGTTAATAATCTTGATCCGGATAAATATGATATTGATATACTTGAGATGGAACATTTTGATAAGCCTATGCCAAAACTTAGAGAAGGCATCAATATCTTAAAGCCATACAAGAGTAAGAAACATTCATCTATAGCCGAGGCAATTATATGGAGACTTCGATTCTGGTTCCCCGGACTTGTAAGAAGACATGTAGCTAAAGATAACTATGATATTGAAATATCTTTTACGATCATGAATCCACCTTTACAGTTTTCTAAGAGAAAAGATGTAAAGAAGATTGCATGGATACATGGAAGCATAGAAAATATGCCTGAAAATGAGAAGTATTTAAGTTGCCATAGAAAACATCTTGGAACAGCTGATACTATAGTCGCTATTTCAGAAAAGACAAGGGAGTCTATAGAAAATGTTTTTCCTGAATATAAAGACAAAATTACAACTATATATAACGGATACAATTTTGATGATATAAGGATACCCGCAAAGGAAGACTGTGGTATGCATATGGAAGAAGACA
>OGJI01004008.1_pt1 | contig 10374 bp, 7 predicted proteins | sample 1572031 | NCBI WGS metagenome assembly OGJI01 (sample SAMEA2582119, study PRJEB24529) | metagenome | biome: Human gut stool | place: China | collected 2011
CAATTAATGCTACAATCGTAATCTTTGACAGAATTAGAGAAAACAAGGCAGTTATGAAGCGTGATGACAAGATGATTGAAATAGTTGACAGAAGTATTACACAGACACTTACAAGAAGTATCTATACAACTTTAACAACATTCGTAATGGTATTTATGATTTTCATCATGGGTGTTTCATCAATTAGAGAATTTACATTACCACTTATGACAGGTATGATTGCCGGTGCATTCTCATCTGTATTCATTACAGGTTCATTATGGTATGTTTTAAAAGGAAAGAAATCTGATAAATAATAATTGTTAGATTTTAGGAAGCGGTATTGCCATTGGTGATACCGTTTCTTAATCTTATGGAGAAACTATGAAAGAAAGATGGTATCTGCAAACTAAGAAAGCAGATTTCAATGAAATAAGCAGAAAATTTAACATTAGTCCCATTCTGGCAAGATTACTTAGAAACAGGAATGTTATAGGTGATGAAAATATTAAAAAATATCTTTCTCCCGACATTGAAAGACTAAGTTCACCATGGATGTTTAAAGATATGGATAAAGCAGTTGATATTTTAAAAATCAAAATTGCTGCCGGAAACAGAATAAGAGTTATTTGTGATTATGATGTGGATGGTGTCTGCTCAGGGTATATTTTGTATAGATCACTTAAAAAGCTTGGAGCAGTAGTTGATGTTGTTGTACCTCACAGAATAGAAGATGGCTATGGTATTAACGAGAATCTTATAAAAAAAGCTTTCGACCAGGGAATAGATACAATTTTGACCTGTGACAACGGAATTGCCGCATATAATCAGGTTGAATATGCTAAAAGCCTTGGAATGACAATAATTGTAACAGACCATCACGAAGTTCCATATACGGAAACAGAACAGGGGCGAGAATATATTATTCCAAAAGCTGATGCAGTAATTAATCACAAACAGAAAGATTGTGGATACCCTTTTAAGGAATTGTGTGGGGCAATGGTTGCCCTTCAACTAATTTCAGCACTGACAGAGTCCTATGGCATATCAAAAAGAGACGTTTACCGGTTACTTCCATATGCTGCTTTGGCAACTATATGTGACGTAGTTGAGCTTCAGGGCGAAAACAGAATGGTTGTTCAATATGGGCTTAAAATGATAAAGAACTGCAAAGATGTCGGCTTAAATGCATTAATAGATGCCTGCGAAATAGACAAGAACAACATTGACTCATACCATATAGGGTTTGTTTTGGGACCGTGCATAAATGCCAGTGGACGACTTGATACAGCTAAGAAAGCCATGGAACTTTTAAGTGAAACGAATAGGGAAAAAGCTGATATTCTTGCCACGTCATTAAAAGAATTAAATGACGAAAGAAAAGCTATGACTGAAGAAGGAACAAAAAAAGCAATTGAAATAGCAAAAGACTATGATGATAATGTTTTGGTAATATATTTAAAAGATTGTCACGAAAGTATAGCCGGAATTATTGCAGGAAGAGTTAGAGAAAGGTGTAATAAGCCGGTAATAGTTCTGACGGATGCCAAAGATTGTGTGAAAGGCTCAGGAAGATCTATTGAGGAATATGATATGTATGAAGAACTTTGCAAGGTTAAGGATTTGTTTCTTAAGTTTGGTGGCCACAAAATGGCTGCAGGTGTGTCTCTTCCAAAAGAAAACATAGAACTTCTCAGAAAAAGATTAAACGAGAACAGTACTTTGACGGAAGATGATTTATGCCTTAAAGTCTGGATAGACATGCAGCTTCCAATTGAGTATATTTCAATGAATCTTGTTGAAGAATTAAAAACACTTGCACCTTTTGGAAAAGGAAACGAGAAGCCTATTTTTGCAGACAAAAACTTAAAAATTAAAAAACTTCAAATATTGGGAAAAGCCGGAAATGTGCTGAAATTGACAATTGAAAACAGTACAAATTACAGAATGACGGCTATAATGTTTGACAGAACTCAAGAATTTATGGGATTTATTAAGGAAAAATTTGGACAGGAAGAGATTAATAAAGCTTTACTTGGTCAAAATAATGCAATTACATTTATGGCAACTTTTTATCCTACAATAAATGAGTTTAGAGGTAACATAGATTTGCAAATAGTTATTGATAGATTTTGCTAATAAGGGTAAAATACTTTTGTATACCTAAAGTGTGTATAAAACATACTTTTTTTAAAACATATAATAATTAAAGAAGCCATATACATTAGGAGGAAAAAATGAGCACAGTAGAAAAGTACATTAGAAGCATTCCTGATTTTCCGGAACAGGGAATTATTTTCAGAGACATTACAACAGTAACACAGGATCCTGAAGGATTACAGTTAGCCATTAATAGTATGGAAGATAAGATTAAGGACAAAGATTTTGATGTTATAGTTGGTCTTGAAGCAAGAGGATTTATGTTTGGTACACCTATTGCATTTGACATGAAAAAGGCATTTGTTCCAATTAGAAAGAAAGGAAAGCTTCCATGGAAAACAATTTCAGAATCATATGATTTGGAATATGGAAGTGCTGAAATAGAAATTCATACTGATGCCATTAAAGAAGGACAGAAAGTAGTTATAGTAGATGATTTAATAGCTACAGGTGGAACAGTTAAGGCAGCAATTAACTTAATTGAGCGTTTAGGAGGAGAAGTTGTTTCATGTTTATTCTTAACTGAATTGGCAGGACTTAACGGAAGAAAGGCTCTTGAAGGATATAATGTAGAGTCAGTTGTAGTTTACGAAGGCAAATAATTTTTTGATGGAGATACTCTATGGGCGAAAAAAATAACATTAACGTAAAAATTGAAAATCATGGTGTTATACCGAAAGAAGAAGAACATGCTACACCGGAGGAATTGTATAGCAGACTTATAGACAAGATTAAAAGATATCATCCTTCAGCAGGTGATTTGAGTGCAATTGACAAAGCTTACAATTTCGCAAAGAAATCTCACGGTGACCAGAAACGTAAATCAGGTGAGCCTTATATAATTCACCCTATTCACACTGCACTGATTCTTGCTGATCTTGAATTGGATAAAGAATCAATTATGGCAGGATTGCTTCACGATGTAATGGAAGATACAAAAGTTACAAGGGAGCAGATGATTAGCGAGTTTGGAGAGGAAGTAACAGACTTAGTTGATGGTGTTACAAAACTTACAAAATTAGACTATGATGCTGACAAAGTAGAAAAGCAGGCAGAAAATCTTAGAAAGATGTTTCTTGCCATGGCAAAGGATATTCGTGTAATTCTTATAAAACTTGCCGACAGACTTCATAATATGAGAACTTTGCAGTATATGACACCTGAGAAGCAGAAAGAAAAGTCAAAGGAAACAATGGAGATTTATGCTCCAATTGCAGACCGTCTTGGTATTTCTAAGATTAAGATAGAGTTAGACGATTTGGCCCTTAGATATTTAGAACCTGAGAAATATAAAGATTTGGTAGATGGTGTTCATTTAAGACTTGAACATAGAGAAGAATTTATGAGCCAGCTTATAGCTGAAGTTGCCGGATATATTGAGAAGGCAGGAATTAAAGCTACAATAGATGGACGTGTAAAACATTATTTCAGTATTTATAAGAAGATGGTTAACCAGCACAAAACATTAGACCAGATTTATGATGTTTTTGCCATTCGTATTATTGTTGACACAGTAATGGAATGTTATGGTGCATTGGGCGTTATCCACGAGAAATATACTCCTGTACCGGGAAGATTTAAGGATTATATTGCGATGCCTAAGCAGAATATGTACCAGTCACTTCATACAACATTAATCGGACCTAACGGTCAGCCCTTTGAAATCCAGATTCGTACAATGGAAATGCACAAAACAGCAGAATATGGTATCGCTGCACATTGGAAATACAAAGAAAACATAACAGGTGAAGGTGACAATGAGGAACAGAAGATTAGTTGGTTAAGACAGATTCTTGAATGGCAGAGAGACTTGTCTGATAATCACGAGTTCCTTAACCTTCTCAAAGATGACCTTAATATGTTCTCTGAGAATGTATATTGCTTCACACCTAATGGAGACCTTAAGAGTCTACCTAATGGTTCAACACCAATTGATTTTGCTTACAGTATTCATAGTGCAGTAGGTAACAAGATGGTTGGTGCCAGAGTAAACGGAAAGATGGTAAATATTGATTATAAGATTCAGAACGGTGATCAGGTAGAAGTTGTAACATCTAACAATTCTAACGGACCAAGTATGGACTGGCTTAAGATTGTTAAAAGTACACAGGCAAAGAACAAGATTAATCAATGGTTTAAGTTACAGAATAAAGAAGAAAATATTATTAAAGGTAAGGAACTTATAGATAAATATTGTAAGTCTAAAGGCATTGTATTGCAGGATATTTTAAAACCTGAATATATGGAAAAAGTAAGACTTAAATATAGCTATAAGGATTGGAACTCTTTAGTTGCATCCGTAGGTCACGGTGGACTTAAAGAAGGACAGATTGTAAATAAGCTTGTTGAGGAATACAACAAGACACATAGAAAAGAAATAACAGATCAGGATGTTCTTAATTCAACAATAGGCGAAAAGGCTGAAAATAAGACACATACATCAAAGAGTGGAATTATTGTCGAAGGTATGGATGATGTGGCAGTTAGATTTTCTAAATGCTGTAGCCCTGTTCCCGGTGACGAAATTATTGGTTTTGTTACAAGAGGACGTGGTGTGTCAATTCATAGAACAGACTGTATTAATATAATTAATCTTCCTGATTTTGAAAGAGGAAGACTTATTGAGGCAAGCTGGGCTGCTGATGAAGGAAAGCAGGACGGCAAATATATGACAGAGATTGTTATATATGCTCACAACAGAGTAGGTATTTTAACAGACCTTTCTAAAATATTTACAGAGAAAAACATTGATGTTAACAGTATTAACAGTAGAACAAGTAAGTCTGAAATAGCCACAATATCTATGTCATTTGCAATTCAGGGAACTGAGGAGCTTAACAGTCTTATTTCAAGAATAAGACAGATTGACAGCATTATTGATATTGAAAGAACAACAGGCTGACAATTTTAAATAAAAGATCAAAACATTAACAGATATGTACAGAAATAAAATTGAAATGGAGAATATATGGGAAAGATTGAAATTAGAAATCTTTTAGTTAGCGAGTGCTACACTAATTGTTATTTATGTAAAAATAAAGAAACAGGCGAAGGATTTATAGTTGATCCGGGTGAAAATGAACTTAAAATTTCCGTAAATATTTCAAAAATGGAAATGAAACCTGTAGCAATTATTTTAACACACGGTCATTATGACCACATTGGTGCCGTAAATGCTTTAAAGGAAAGATACGGAATTAAGGTTTATGTGTCTGAAGCTGAAAAAGAGTTAATTGGAGATAAAAAAATGAATCTTTCTTCATATTTTGATTCACCAATGACAATTGAAGCAGATGAGTTCTTAAAAGACGGACAGAAGATTACATTGGCAGGAATTAATATGACATTTATTGCAACACCGGGACATACACCAGGCAGTGGATGTTATTATTTGGAAGACAATGAAATCTTATTTAGCGGTGATACATTATTCCACGGAAGCAGAGGAAGAACAGATTTTCCGGGTGGAAGCGAATCTGAAATAATGAAATCAATTAGAGAAAAATTATTAAAGAAACTTCCTGATGAAACAGCAGTTTTACCGGGACATAATGACAGCACAACAATAGGAACAGAGAAGGTATATTATTAATGATTGATATTCAGATAGTACCGGAAGAATTTCAATATGATGTACAATCCATGGTTCAGGCTTTTTATATGGGACATCCATTTAAGATTAACAGTCAGGTTCAGGATTACTATAGAATTTTAAAAGTTGTTTATGAAGAAAATAGAATAAATATAATATTGTCAGACAATGAAAAAAAGCTTTTTGAAGAACATTATGAAATAGACTGCAGTGGTATTGTTAATCACTGCGATTTATCTAAAACTCATAGAACAGAGTTAAAGAATGTTTTAAAAAAGCTTTTGTACAGTGTTATGTCAAAGGATACAGGAAAGGAATTGCCTTGGGGCAATCTAACGGGAATACGACCTGCCAAAATTCCAGGAATGTTGTTTGAACAGGGAATGAGAGAAGAGCAGGTCCGAAAGACAATGAAGGAAACTTATTTAATTTCAGATGAAAAGCTTAACCTTGCAATTGACATTTCAAGAAGGGAAAGCAGAATATTATCAGATATTAATTATAAAGAAGGATACAGTCTTTATGTTGGAATTCCTTTTTGCCCAACTACATGCCTTTATTGTTCGTTTACATCTTATCCTATATCAATGTACAAGGATAAGGTTGACAGTTATGTAGACAGCGTCATAAAAGAGATTAAATTCTTAGGTGAGCAATTAAAAGGTCGTGAACTTAACACGGTATATATTGGAGGAGGAACTCCTACAACATTGGAACCTGATCAGATGGATAGGTTGATTACAAGTCTTAAGGAGAATTTTGATTTTAGCACAGTAAGAGAGTTTACTGTTGAAGCGGGACGGCCTGACAGTATTACTGAAGAAAAGCTTAAAACATTAAAGAAACATAATGTTTCAAGAATTTCAATTAATCCCCAGACGATGAATCAGGAAACTTTAGATATTATTGGAAGACGACATACTGTAGAACAGGTTAAGGAAGCGTTTAAGCTTGCAAGACAGTGTGGCTTTAATAATATAAATATGGACTTTATTCTTGGACTTCCACAAGAAGATGAGAAAATGGTAAGATATTCTATGGAAGAGGCAAAGAAACTTAGTCCGGAAGGAATAACCGTACATTCTCTTGCGTTAAAGAGAGCAGCACGTCTAAATATTATGAAAGATAAATATTCTGACATGCATATGGAAAATAGTTCTGAACTTATGAAAGTTACAGAAAAGTATTCAGAAGAGATGAATATGAAACCTTATTATCTATATAGACAGAAGAATATGGCAGGTAATCAGGAAAATGTAGGATATTCTATTGAAGGTTGTGAAGGCCTTTACAATATTCTTATGATGGGTGACTTTCAGGATGTATGGGCCGTTGGAGCAGGAGCGGTTACTAAGCTTTTGTCACCGGATAGAAAAGAGGGCAAAAGAATAGATACTGTAAAGAATGTAGACCAATATATTGAAAGAATTGACGAAATGATTGAAAGAAAAAGAAAATACTTTCAATCTATGGGTTGTTAAAAATAAAAAACAATAGTAAAATTTATGGTTGTGAGAAAAATAATAAGGAGACATAGAAAATGGCATTAAGCAAGAAACCTGTTACAGGAATGAAAGATATTCTTCCTGAAGAGATGAAAATAAGAAATTATGTGCAGAATGTAATTAAAGATACATATAAGGCTTTCGGTTTTACACAGATTGAAACCCCTTGTGTAGAAAATATTTCTAACCTTACTAATAAGCAGGGTGGAGAAAACGAAAAGTTAATTTTTAAGATTTTAAAAAGAGGCGAGAAGCTTAATCTTGAAACAGCACAGACAGATATGGATGTTGTTGACAACGGGTTAAGATATGACTTAACAGTTCCTCTTGTAAGATATTATTCAAATAATGCCAATAACTTGCCATCACCTTTTAAGGCTTTACAGATGGGGAGTGTTTGGAGAGCTGACAGACCACAGAGAGGTCGTTACCGTCAGTTTATGCAGTGTGATATTGATATTCTTGGAGACCCAAGTAACCTGGCAGAAATCGAATTGATTCTTGCAACTACAACAACACTTGGAAAGCTTGGATTTAAGAATTTCCAGATTAGAATTAACGAGAGAAGAATATTAAAGGCTATGGCTGCTTACAGTGGTTTCCCTGAAGAAAGCTATGACAGCGTATTTATTATTCTTGACAAGATGGACAAGATTGGTCTTGAAGGAGTTAGGGAAGAACTTATTAAATATGAATTTTCTGAAGAATCAGTAAATAAGTACGTTTCTTTATTTAAAGAAATTGAACAGCAGGCTAATCCTATTGATTATTTGGCTGAAAAGCTTGGTGATTATATGGAAGATGATGTTAAGCAGTGGATGAACGAGATTATTGAAAGCGTTAAGGCTACTAAGTCATCTGATTTTGAAATTATATTTGATCCTACTTTAGTTAGAGGTATGTCATATTATACAGGAACAATTTTTGAAATTGCAATTCCTGAATTTGGTGGAAGCTGCGGTGGCGGCGGAAGATACGATAAGATGGTTGGAAAATTCATTGGACATGATGTTCCTGCCTGTGGTTTTTCAATTGGTTTTGAACGTATTGTTTTATTATTAATGGAACAGGGCTTTAAGATTCCTGAAGAATACAATAAGGTTGCTTATCTTATTGAAAAAGGTGTTAAGGAAGATGCACTTTGTGATGTTATTGCACAGGCTCAGGAAGAAAGAAAGAATGGTACTCAGGTTCTTGTAACAAGAATGAATAAGAATAAAAAGTTCCAGAAAGAACAGTTAAAAGAGCAGGGTTATGAAGAATTCAAAGAATTCTATAAGAACCCATTAAAATAATATATTTTATTTCACAGTGGATGAATTAGGAGGAAGAATTATGGCAGAGTCAATGCAGGGACTTCATAGAAGTCACAGATGTACAGAAGTATCTAATAAGAATATTGGTGAAACTGTAACTGTAATGGGATGGGTCCAGAAAAGAAGAAATTTAGGAAGCTTGATTTTTATAGATTTAAGAGATCGTTCAGGTCTTTTACAGTTAGTTTTTGATGAAAACAATGGTGAAGTTTTTGAAAAAGCTAAAAATCTTAGAAGCGAATTTGTTATTGCAGCAGAAGGTGTTGTTAGACAGCGTAGTGGTGCAGTTAATGAAAATATGGCAACAGGTGATATTGAAGTAACTGTAAACACACTTAGAATTTTATCAGAAGCTGAAACACCTCCATTCCCTGTTGAAGAAGATGCTAATACTAGAGAAGAGTTAAGATTAAAATATAGATACCTTGATTTAAGAAAGCCTCATCTTCAGAGAAATCTTAAGATGAGAAGTGATATTACAACTTTTATTAGAAAGTTTATGTCAAATGAAGGATTTATTGAAATTGAAACTCCAACATTATGTAAGAGTACACCTGAAGGTGCGAGAGATTATTTAGTACCTAGTAGAGTACATCCGGGATGCTTCTATGCATTACCACAGTCTCCACAGTTATATAAGCAGTTGCTTATGTGCTCAGGTTTTGACAGATATATTCAGATTGCAAAATGTTACAGAGATGAAGATTTAAGAGCTGACAGACAGCCTGAATTTACACAGGTTGATATGGAACTTTCTTTTGTAGATGTTGATGATGTAATCGATGTTAATGAAAGATTATTAAAGGCATTATTTAAAGAAATTCTTGATGTTGATGTTCAGTTACCAATTCAGAGAATGACATGGATTGAAGCTATGAACAGATATGGTTCAGATAAGCCTGATACACGTTTTGGAATGGAACTTATTGACGTAACAGACGTTGTTAAAGGTTGTGGCTTTGGTGTATTTACAGGAGCAATCGAAAACGGCGGTTCTGTAAGAGGTCTTAATGTTAAGGGACAGGGCGCAATGCCAAGAAAGAAGATTGATAAGTTAGTTGATTCAGCAAAGGGCAACGGAGCAAAAGGTCTTGCATATATTGCAATGCATGAAGATGGAACAATTAAGTCATCATTTGCTAAGTTTATGACAGATGAGGAAATGGATAACCTTATTAAGGCTATGGATGGTCAGCCAGGCGATTTATTAGTATTTGCTGCTGACAAAAACAAGATTGTTTGGAACGTTCTTGGTGCACTTAGATTAGAATTAGCTGAACAGTTAGATTTAATTGATAAGAGCAAATTTAACTTCTTATGGGTAGTAGAATTCCCACAGTTTGAATGGTCAGATGAACAGAACAGATTCCTTGCAATGCATCATCCATTTACAATGCCTATGGATGAAGACTTGGATTATATTGAATCTGATCCGGGCAGAGTTAGGGCAAAGGCTTACGATATCGTACTTAATGGTTCAGAAATCGGTGGCGGCAGTGTTAGAATCCATCAGGCAGACGTTCAGGAAAGAATGCTTAAAGCATTAGGTTTTACAACAGAAGCAGCTCACGAACAGTTTGGATTCTTATTAGATGCATTTAAGTATGGTGTTCCACCACACGCCGGACTTGCATACGGACTTGACAGATTAGTTATGCACATGGCAAAAGAAGATAACATTAGAGAAGTAATTGCTTTCCCTAAGGTAAAAGATGCTTCATGTTTAATGACTAATGCACCAAGCCCTGTTGATTCAAAACAGTTAGAAGAATTAGCAATTGACATTGTTAAGCCGGAAGAAGAATAATTGTGGTAGATTATT
>OGJI01004045.1_pt1 | contig 10268 bp, 10 predicted proteins | sample 1572031 | NCBI WGS metagenome assembly OGJI01 (sample SAMEA2582119, study PRJEB24529) | metagenome | biome: Human gut stool | place: China | collected 2011
TGAAAGATGCGTATCTACAACCAACCGTAACTTCGTGGGACGTATGGGACATGTGGATTCGGAAATTTATCTGGCAAGCCCGGCAGTTGCAGCAGCAAGTGCAATTACAGGAAAGATTTCCAGCCCGGAAGAAGTATAGGAGGATTAGAACATGAAAGCAGCAGAAGGAAAAGTATTTAAATTCGGTGACAACGTAGACACGGATGTTATTATACCGGCAAGATATCTGAATTCTTCCGACCCTAAGGAACTTGCCTTACATTGTATGGAAGATATTGATAAGGAATTCGTAAATAAAGTATCTGCAGGAGATATTATTGTAGCGGAGAAGAACTTTGGATGCGGTTCATCCAGAGAGCATGCACCAATTGCAATTAAAGCCGCTGGTGTAAGCTGCGTCATAGCAGAAACTTTTGCACGTATTTTCTATCGTAATGCAATCAATATCGGACTTCCGATTATTGAATGTAAGGAAGCAGCTTTGGAAATCAAAGCAGGAGATGAGGTAGAGGTAAATTTTGATACTGGTGTCATTACCGACAAGACCACTGGAAAGAGTTTCCAGGGTCAGGCATTCCCACCATTTATGCAGAAGATTATCGATTGCGAGGGACTCGTAAATTACATCAATCAGAAATAGCAGAAAGTGTAGAAAGATAATTGATATATTTTGGAGAGATTTTAAGATTAGTATAAATTTCTGCATATTCTCTAGCGGATAACTCTGTAATATAGTTTTCTTCAAAATTCTTATGAATACCGGCTGCCTTTGCCAGATCAACAGCTTTGTTGTAGGCAATGGCAGCTTTTTCTTCGGAAGAATAAGTGCCAATGGAATAATTGCCATTGATATGGATAAAAGCCTGATAACGGAGGAGTCCGTTGTGCTCTGTTTGGGCAACTCCACGGTAGCGGTTAATGACAATAATATTGGCGTAGCTGTAATCGAAGGGGTTACCATTGGCGAAAGTGTAATCTACATCCAGTACCGCATGATTACGGACTCCATAGCGGGAGAGAATCCCGGTCTGCATGCCGTATTCATTTACAAAAAGCCGGCCACCACGCTGCATAATCTTGTGGCTGGAATAAAAAAATAAATCATCAATATCAAACTTATATTCCATCTGCGGTGCGAGAAAATAGAGAAAATAATTCTGCTTCAGATAAATCGGATTCTTGATATAGACGCCGTTGTCACGGAAATTTAAAAGTGTAATGGCTTTGGCAAAATCTAAAAGTTTAATATATGCGGTATAATTTTCCGGTGTGATTTCAGACTCAGAAAGTAGAGAAGTCCCCTCTTTATAGGCAAGATGGGCTTCTTCTTCCGTTGGAAAGCTTCCAAGACTGATATGTTTTCTTTTATAGGTAAGGCTGGAACGGTAGTAGATGGTTCCGTCTTTTGTTTTGGCTGAAAAAGCACCGGAAAGCATGGTAAATCCTCACATTCTAAAATTCTTAGTTACAAATTATCTGTAAGAAGCTGCCGGTGGCGAGTTCTTACGGTAAGCATCACTTTGAGTATAACATTTTTAGGAAAGCATGAAAACAGGAAAATATCTTAAGAAAATATCAAACTTTTAAAATAAAAAATATGCTATGATACAAATATATATTGGAAATTGCAAGGATATAAAAAATCGTGGAAATATCAGGAATATTTGGCGGCGTTATTGGAATAGTGATATGATTGCAGGTGGAAAGGAGCAATTCGTTGAAGCAGGAAAATACAAGAAAGAAATATCAATTAAAAAACTGGCTAAAAGCAGGGATGATTCTGTTACTGGTATGCCTTGGAGGGTTATATTTTTTCAAGACATCCGAACGGTTTCAAAAAAGTGATGAAGTAAAGATAACATTAAAGCATGATAATTTCTTTGATGACAGTGTGGCAGGGATATTGGAGGATCTGGATAATGAAATCGGGCTTCCTAAAAAAATTTATCTGGTGAACCATTTTAATGTGACTTTCTATGCTACCGGAGAAATTGCTGCAATAGATACATTTTTCTATGGTGAGGATGAGAATGGAGAAACCAGAACCTATCTTGTGGACTATAACCGGAAGAAAAGCAGCAAAATGACAGTTTACATCAATAATTATGCCGAGACAGATTATGAAGAAGATATGTGTCTGACACCGCTTTTTGAACTGTTGGGAAATATAAAGGTGAAAGAACGGGTAGATAGCTGGGCAGAAGAAACAAAGAGCCATACCTTTGGAATAAGTTATTCGGGGAAAAGAGCTTTTACCAGTGCAGATAGCCTGCAGGTGATAAATGTAGAAAGTGCAGATATAGATGAAAATGAAGATATAGATGGAAATGCAGATACAAATGAAAATTCAATTTTAAGCCAGTTGGAATATGGCGGAGAAGTTACAGGTTTTGCAGTTACATTTTCTACTGGTGGCGAAGAAAATACAGGTGAAATTATAACTTATATCATAAATCCAAAATATACCAGTGCTGCAGTGTTAGCCCAGCAAAACCGGCAGGAGCAGATTGATGAAGCAAAAAACGGTGCTGGAAATGACACAACGGATAACAATGGGAATGCAGACACCAATGCCGTAGCCGGCAATGATGGCAATGATGAGGAAGAGAGCGGAGATGGCACTCCGTGGACAGAAAACAGGGAAGATGGAAGCGTGTACTTTTTTTTAGATGACAATACCGGTTGTCGTCTGTTGGTGGCGGATGCTGCTGCCGGCAGCCGTTTTTATGAGCTTGAAATGACAAAGGACGGCGGGCAGAGCTGGAATCAGAAAAATGCAGATCCGTTTGATGGAAATATTGGTGTGGCAGAAGGAATAGAATTCTATAATGAAAATCTGGGCGTTATCGGATTGGCTGGAGCGTCAGGTGATTATTCCACACTTTATCTGACACAGGATGGCGGGAAAACATTTTCCATGATTGAACTTTCCATGGATGAAGTGACAGAACTTCCGGACACGGCAGCAGAGTATGGATTTTCCATATCAGACTATGATTATTGCAAGATGCCACAGCAGAAAGATGGAAAACTTATAATAAAAGTAATATCTGCTATGGGTGAAAACGATGGAATTCTTTTTGAATCCATAGATAGTGGGAATACATGGAATTATTCTGGGATAAGTTATTGACAGTAAACTGCAGGTTCTTATATAATGAAAGACAGAACAAATTTTATGCAGAGAGCAAAAGAGGGACAAAAAATGGATTTGATTTACACAAGTACAAGAAACTCAGATGAAAAGGCAACAGCTTCACAGGCAATTTTAAAGGGTCTTGCAGGAGACGGTGGTTTATTTGTGCCGGATTCATTACCAAAGCTTGACGTTGATATGGATACCCTGGCAAAAATGAGTTATCAGGAGACTGCTTATGAGGTAATGAAGCTTTTCTTAACAGACTTTACAGAAGAAGAGTTAAAGTATTGTATCAATAGTGCGTATGATTCTAAATTTGATACAGAAGAGATTGCTCCGTTAGTAGATGCAGACGGTGCATATTATCTGGAGCTTTTTCATGGAGCTACGATAGCATTTAAGGATATGGCATTATCCATTCTGCCTTACCTTATGACAACTGCTGCAAAGAAAAACCATGTAAAGAATGAAATTGTTATTTTAACAGCAACTTCCGGTGATACCGGAAAAGCTGCTTTAGCAGGCTTTGCAGACGTTCCTGGTACTAAGATTATTGTATTCTATCCAAAGAATGGTGTCAGCCCGATTCAGGAGAAGCAGATGGTTACCCAGAAAGGGGCAAATACACATGTAGTTGGTATTCATGGTAACTTTGACCAGGCACAGACCGGCGTTAAGAAAATGTTTTCTGATAAAGAACTGGCAGAATTGATGGACAAAGCCGGATATCAGTTTTCCTCTGCTAACTCCATTAATATCGGCCGTCTTGTTCCTCAGATTGTTTATTATGTATATGCATATGCAAAATTATATGAAAATGGTGCAATTGCAAAAGATGAAAAGATTAATATTGTAGTTCCAACCGGTAACTTCGGAAATATCTTAGCAGCTTTCTATGCAAAGAACTTAGGACTTCCGATTGCAAAATTAATCTGTGCTTCCAATGAGAACAAGGTATTATTTGACTTCTTCTCAACCGGAACCTATGACAGAAACCGTGAATTTGTACTAACTTCTTCTCCATCCATGGATATCCTGATTTCCAGCAACTTAGAGCGTCTGATTTATCGTATTGCCGGAAATGATGCAGAGAAAAATGCTGAATTCATGCGTGCATTAACAGAAGAGGGCAAATATATGATTACCGATGAGATGCGTGCCCAGCTTGCTGACTTCTATGGCAATTACACCACAGAGGAAGAAACAGCAGAAGTAATCCGTGACCTCTATGAGAAGACCGGCTATGTGATTGATACACATACTGCTGTAGCAACCGGTGTATACCACAAATATGTAAAAGAGACTGGTGATAATACCAAGACTGTTATTGCATCAACAGCAAGCCCGTTCAAGTTTACCAGAAGCGTAATGGATGCCATCGATAAAGAAAAATATGATTCCATGACTGATTTTGAACTGGTAGATGAGTTAAGCAAGATTGCAAATGTAACAGTTCCACAGGCAATTGAAGACATCCGTAGTGCAGAAGTACTTCATAAGACAGAATGCGATGTAGAAGATATGCCTAAGACGGTAAAAGCATTTTTAAATATCTAAATGCTTATGTAAAACATAGAGAATCTGCTACCGGCAGTTTCTTATGGATACAAGGTAACAAAACCCTGTCAGAGAAATCTGACAGGGTTTCGTTTATGTAAATAAAATGTAAAGGTTTAAGATTAGATTTCCATTAGGAAGTGAATGGTTCCAAATGGGAAAATAATTGGAAATACATAAATCTTAGTGGCATTTGTAAGTGTTTCTTCCTCATGAACTTCCGGAGGACATAAGTTTAATTCCAGGGAAAATTCATTAGACATATTTACATTAAATAATCCGTTGTGAAGATTTAAGAAATCTTCGATAGAAGCTTTTACATACTCATCGAATTCATGGAATTCTTCTTTGGCATAACGGGATGCAAAAGCAATTGCAACAGATTTACTCATGTCTACACCAGAATTGAAAGAAAGTAAACCTTCATCTTTCTGGGTAACACAATAGTTGGTCATATACTCGGATTTCATCAGTGGATTTAATGGTGTAAAATCCTTTCCGATGAAACGAACGATATCATTAAAGAGAAGATTAAGGTATGCAACAATCTTTCCTGACATATCAGAATTATCAAAATGGAAGAATTTATGAATCAGCTTTTCAACCATATCATTCTGTTCGTTAGCAACATTTAAATCATCAATTTCATTACTTGCCTGATATTCTGCAAGTAATTCCTCAAACTGACTGTTGGTAAGCAGTCCGTCTTCAATCAAAATCTGACCTAAAAGCAGGTAGTCTGGTTTCTGCGAGGAGAGTAATTTGTCAACCTGTTCCTTTGTAAGATATCCGCCTTCGATTGCAATTTCACCAAATTTCTTGTCTTCATGGGTCTGACGGCATACAATAGCGTCAACCTGGGAAGCATTTAATAATCCGGCATGAATTGCCAGAGTACCTAATTTCAGATAGGAAGAGGACTGCCTCTCTAATGCATCTACCAGTTTATCCGCAGGAACAGCACTTTTGCTTAAAAGAAAATTACCAAAAAACTGTGTATACATAATTATCTCCCTTCAAAATAATTCTTCAGTACCCGCTCAATCTGTTCAACATTCAACGGTTTCTGGATAAAGTCCTTTGCACCGGCTTCAATTGCATTCTTTAACTGAGCCTGTGTACCAACAGAAGATACGATAATAATAACCGCTTTCGGGTCAGATTCTCTAATTTCTTTTACAGCGGCAATACCATCTTTTACAGGCATAACAATATCAAGAAAAACGATATCAGGTTTATCGGATTTGAATTTGTCAATTGCTTCCTGACCATTTGCTGCCTCAACAAAAGTTGTACCACCATACTGCGCAATAATGTCTTTCAACTGTTTTCTCGCCAGAATGGAGTCATCTCCAATCAGGATTTTTGCTTCGTCTAATTTCATATATAATCCCTCCAAATACAACTAGAATAATTAGAACATATTAATATACTACAATAGTTGACCAAAAGTTTCAATGGCTTTTTCGATAAAATTCGTGGTTTTGCATAAAAAACAAATAAGAATAGAAGGTTATATGATAAATATGTTCACATAGCAATGTAAAGTGTGGTAAGATAAATCAGAGTCAGGAAAAAAGAGTAAAAGAGGTTACATATTATGAAAGTAAACTGGAATTTAGTAGTAGATGTTGTAGTAGCACTGGTAGGTATCTATGTTCTTATGAATGGCATATGGATGAAAAGTACCGGAAAGACAAGCAGCCTTCTGGCAACGCCGGAGGAATTAAAGAAATGTAAACATCCGGAGAAGATAAGAGAAGAAGTAACACCGAAAATGCTTCTTTGCGGAGCACTGGCATTAGTATATGGCATTGTGACGGCATTGGGTGAGACCATCTTTAAACTGCCGATTATTATTAAATCAGGAATCCTTCTGCTGCTGGTGTTATCTTGTCTGTTTTTGGTCAGTACATTAAAGAATGCCAGAGAGAAGTATTTATAAAAAATATTTACTTATAATAATTTACAAAAAACTGTAGTTTATATCTGGAAAAGATACCGGATAAGAACTACAGTTTTTTGTGTCTAAGCATTCCGTAAGAAGCTGCAGGTGGCAGAAGCTTGCGGTTTAACGTTTGTCAATCGGAACATATTCTTTGCGTTCACCGATGTTACGATATGCAGGACGCATAATTTTTCCGTTCTGGGAAAGCTCCTCTAAGCGGTGGGCACTCCAGCCGGCAATTCTTGCAATTGCAAAAATTGGTGTATAGAGTTCTAACGGAAGGTCAAGCATATGATAAACAAATCCGCTGAAGAAGTCTACGTTTGGACTTACACCTTTATAGATTTTACGCTCTTTGGCGATGATTTCCGGTGCAAGACGTTCTACTAAAGAGTAGAGTGCAAATTCTTTTTCATATCCCTTTTCCTGGGAAAGCTTTTCCACAAAACCGCGGAAGATGACTGCTCTTGGGTCGGAAAGAGAATATACTGCATGACCCATTCCATAGATAAGACCGGCATGGTCAAAAGCTTTTTTATGAAGAAGTGCAGTAAGATATTTACCTACTTCGTCTTCGTCTGTCCAGTCTTTTACAGTGCGTTTCATATCTTCAAACATCTGAACTACTTTGATATTGGCACCACCATGTTTCGGCCCCTTCAGGGAACCAAGGGATGCTGCAATAACAGAATAAGTATCGGTTCCGGAAGAAGATACCAGATGGGTAGTAAAGGTAGAGTTATTTCCACCACCATGCTCCATATGTAAGATTAATGCGATATCTAAAAGCTTTGCCTCTAATGGGGTATATTTACTGTCTGGCCGCAGAATATGAAGAATTGTTTCTGCAGTAGATAATTCCGGCTGTGGGGTATGAATATAAAGGCTGGCACCATCATGATAATGGCGGTAAGCCTGATAACCATATACAGAAAGCAGTGGGAATAAGCTGATAAGCTGCAAACACTGTCTCAATACATTAGGAAGTGAAATATCATCGGCACGGTCATCATAGGAATAAAGTGTAAGCACACTTCGTGCCAGTGTATTCATCATATCTTTGCTTGGAGCTTTCATAATAATATCACGTACAAAGCTGGTTGGAAGTGTACGGTATTCGGAAAGCAGTCCACAGAAGTTTTTCAACTGTTCTTTGGTTGGAAGCTCACCAAACATCAGAAGATAAGCACATTCCTCAAATCCAAAATGGCTGTCCGGTGCAATTCCTTTTACTAAATCTTTTACATTATAGCCACGGTAATAAAGTTCGCCCTCAGATGGAATGTATTCTCCATTTACCAGCTTGGTAGAGCATACATCAGAAATGTGTGTAAGTCCTACCAGAACACCCTTTCCATTTAAATCACGAAGACCACGGTTAACATTATATTTCGTATATAATTCAGAAGGAATGATGGATGATGCGGAGCATTTATTCGCAAGTTCCATTATTTCCGGTGTGATTTCATAAAAACGTCCTGTCATATTGTTCCTCCTCTTTTAATTATTTTAATATGTTATCATATTTCGGTTGTAGAAAACAAGAAAAAAGCGTAAATTTTAAAGAAAGTTTAAAATTGTTTTCTAAAAAATTTAGAATTATAGGAAGATAGTACTAATGTAAAAATGTTCTCTGATAAAACGTTTTTTGCTGGATAAATTACAGAATATATATTACAATTAAAAAAAATACCGGAGGTACAAAATGGAAAAAGAAGAATTATATCGTTATGTGGATCATACTGCGTTAAAAGCCTTTACCACATGGAAGGACATAGAAAAATTATGTGAAGAAGCAATAAAATACCATACCGCATCGGTTTGTATCCCAAGTTGTTACATCAGCCGGGTAAAAGAAACTTACGGCGATAAAATCAAAATCTGTACCGTAGTAGGATTTCCGTTAGGATATGCGAACACTGAAGGAAAGCTGGCAGAGACAAAGAAAGCATTGGAAGACGGCGCAGACGAAATTGATATGGTAATTAATATCTGCGATGTAAAGAATGGGGCATATCATAAAGTAGAAGAGGAAATCCGTCTTTTAAAAGAGGTAACAGGAGGTAGGATCTTAAAGGTTATTATCGAAACCTGTTATCTTACAAAAGAAGAAAAGATTGCCATGTGCCATGCGGTAACCAATGCCGGAGCAGATTTTATCAAGACATCTACCGGATTTGGAACAGGTGGAGCTACAGTGGAAGATGTTAAATTAATGAAGTCTGTGGTAGGAGATGAAGTAAAAGTAAAAGCAGCAGGTGGAATCAGAGATTTAAAAACAGCATTGGCCATGATCGAGGCAGGGGCAGAGAGATTAGGAACAAGTGCAGGAGTAGCAATTGTTGAAGAATATAATAATCAAAAATAAAAAAGGAGATGGTTCTACATGAAGGATGAAGTAAAGGTTTGTCTGATTGGTTCGGGTCGTGCAGGTATGATACATGGGCATAATTTTGCAGGAAGTGTACCAGGAGGTAAGATCATCGCAGTTTGTGATCCTGTAGGTGATGTGGCAGAGAATGCAGCAAAAGAGTTGGGAATAGATCTTTTTTACAAAGAATATCTTGACGTTATGAAAAATGAAGATATTGATGCGGTGATTATAGCATGTCCTACAAAATTTCATAAAGAGATCACAGTAGCAGCTGCAAATGCAGGAAAACACATCTTTTGTGAGAAACCAATGGCAATGAATGAAGAAGAATGTGATGAGATGATTGAGGCTGCAGAGAAGAATCATGTAAAATTACAGATTGGTTTTATGAGAAGATTCGATGAGAGCTTTCAAGAGGCTAAGAAGATGATAGAGGTAGGTGAAATCGGAGAAGTTGTCTCAGTAAAATCTCATACTAGAGGACCAAGTAAACCAAAAGAATGGATGTATGATATTTCAATCAGTAATGGGCCACTTGGGGAAGTTTGCAGTCATGATATTGATACAGTTCGATGGTTTAGTGGAAGTGAAATTAGTAGTTTATATGCAATTGGTGGAAATTATAGAAATAAAGAAATCGCAGAAAAATACCCAGATTTTTATGATAATGTAATCATGAGTGTAGAATTCGAAAATGGAATGCAAGGGGTGGTAGAGGGAGCACAGTATGTGCAATATGGATATGATGCACGGGTTGAAATCCTTGGGACAGAAGGAGTGATCTGTCTTGGAGATGTTCATGAAAAGAAAGTATTAACTTGTACAAAGAACCATAATGTCAAACGACCAACCATGCATAGTTGGACATATTTATTTAAAGATGCCTATGTTGCGGAAGATACGGCATTTGTAAGAGCAATTCTTGATAATACAGAAGTAAAAGCAACAGGGCATGATGGGAAAATGGCAGTAAGGATTGTACGCATCGGAAATGAATCATTAAAGGAGAAGAAGATTAAAAAACTATAGGAGGAACGGCTATGGAAAATAATAATACAGGGTTTAGAGCTAAAATCCAAAAATTTGGTGGTGTTTTAAGTGGTATGGTCATGCCAAATATCGGAGCATTTATTACATGGGGATTGATCACTGCAATTTTTCTTCAGACAGGATGGCATCCGAATGCACATATTGCAAAATTGATTAGTCCAATGCTTTCTTACTTACTTCCAATTTTGATCGGATATACG
>OGJI01004050.1_pt1 | contig 10258 bp, 6 predicted proteins | sample 1572031 | NCBI WGS metagenome assembly OGJI01 (sample SAMEA2582119, study PRJEB24529) | metagenome | biome: Human gut stool | place: China | collected 2011
TCCGAAGAAATCGACGGTGTAGCCGACGATAGCGCTCGCGGCCACGGAACCGCCAAGATAGCCGAACAGGCCGGTGAAGCCCGCGGCGGTCCCGGCGGCTTTTTTCGGCGCCAGCTCGAGGGCATGCAGACCAATCAGCATCACCGGGCCGTAGATCAGGAAGCCAATGATGATCATACAGGCCATATCGACGCCCGGATTACCCGGCGGGTTCAGCCAGTAAACGACAGTGGCGATGGTCACCAGGGTCATAAAGAACACGCCGGTGGCGCCGCGGTTGCCTTTAAACACTTTGTCCGACATCCAGCCGCACAGCAGCGTGCCCGGGATCCCCGCGTACTCGTACAGGAAATAGGCCCAGGAGGATTTATCCAGCGCGAAGTGTTTGACCTCTTTCAGGTAGGTCGGCGACCAGTCGAGAATGCCGTAGCGCAGCAGATAAACGAAGACGTTAGCGATAGCGATGTACCACAGCAGCTTGTTCGGCAGAATGTACTGCATAAAGATCTGCTTCGCCGTCAGCTCTTCTTCGTGCTTTTCGCTGTAATCGTCCGGGTAGTCGTTTTTATATTCTTCAATCGGCGGCAGACCGCAGGACTGCGGAGTGTCGCGCATCATCGCAAAGGCGAAAATCGCCAGCAGAATGGCGCCGAATGCCGGCATATACAGCGCCGCGTGCCAGTCGTTAAACCACGCCATCCCTAACAGGAACAGCAGCGGCGGAATGCCGCCGCCGACGTTATGCGCGCAGTTCCACACCGAGACAATCCCGCCGCGCTCTTTCTGCGACCACCAGTGCACCATGGTCCGGCCGCACGGCGGCCAGCCCATCCCCTGGAACCAGCCGCAGAGGAACAGCAGCACGAACATTATCATGATGCTGGACGTCGCCCACGGCACGAAGCCCATCACCAGCATCACCAGCGCGGCGAGGATCAAGCCAGCCGGCAGGAAAATGCGCGGATTCGAGCGGTCAGAGACCGATCCCATGATGAATTTCGAAAATCCATAGGCGATGGAGATACCGGAAAGGGCGAAGCCGAGGTCGCCACGAGAGAACCCCTGCTCGATAAGATAAGGCATCGCCAGGGCAAAGTTCTTACGAACCAAATAGTAGGCGGCATAACCAAAAAAGATGCCAATAAAAATCTGCCAGCGTAATCGGCGATATAGCGGGTCAATCTCCGCTGCTGGCAAACGCGCTTTATGCGCGGCGGGTTTAAAAATACTTAACATATCAGCCTCCGTGGCCCTTGCTGTTTTCTACTGACGTCACGACAAAATCCCAGATTAATCACCAACTTCAAATATGGTCGCGATGGTAGGCAATACGTAGAGTTGATACTGTGAAACATCGCACAATTTGTTACAGAAATATGACAAAACGTTCCAATGTGAGCACAAAATCACATAACACGCTCAAATAACGCGCGAATATGCTCGAAATCAAACAATAACCTTACTAATTGTGGCTAAATGGCGTTAAACGAAAGCAGAGGAGCTGAAGATGACGGGACGTCTTGATAGCGAGGTCATTATCATCGGCGGCGGAGCAACCGGCGCCGGTATCGCCCGCGACTGCGCCCGGCGCGGATTACGAACGCTGCTCATTGAGCGCCATGATATCGCCACCGGGGCGACCGGCCGGAATCATGGACTGCTGCACAGCGGCGCCCGCTACGCGGTGACCGACAACGAATCCGCCCGCGAATGCATCAGTGAGAACCGCATCCTGCGCCGCATCGCCCGCCACTGTATTGAACCGACCAATGGGCTGTTTATCACCCTGCCTGAAGATGACCTGGCATGGCAGCAAACCTTTATCGACGCCTGTCAGCAGGCTGGCATAGAGGCCACGCCGCTCTCGCCGCAGGAAGCGCTGCGCCGGGAGCCCGCCGTCAACCCGACGCTGCTGGGCGCGGTGCAGGTCCCGGACGGTACCATCGACCCGTTTCGCCTCACCGCGGCCAATATGCTCGACGCCCGCGAACACGGCGCGCAGATCCTTACCGGCTGCGAAGTAACAGGCCTGCTGCGCCGGGGCGATCGCGTCTGCGGCGTCCAGGTATACGACCGCCAACTTCACCAGGCCCGCACTCTGTACGCCGGGATGGTGGTTAACGCCGCCGGGATCTGGGGGCAGCGTATTGCGGAATATGCCGACCTGCGCATCACCATGTTCCCGGCGAAGGGATCGCTGCTGATCCTCGATCATCGGATTAACAACCTGGTGATCAACCGCTGCCGTAAGCCGGCCGACGCCGATATTCTGGTGCCCGGCGATACCATCTCGCTGATCGGCACTACCTCAATGCATATTCCTTATGACGAAATTGACGACAACCGGGTAACAGCGGCGGAGGTCGATACCCTGCTGCGCGAAGGGGAAAAGCTGGCGCCGGTCATGGGCCGCACCCGGATCCTCCGCGCCTACTCCGGCGTCCGCCCGCTGGTGGCCAGCGATAACGATCCCAGCGGGCGCAGCGTCAGCCGCGGCATCGTCCTGCTCGACCATGCCCAGCGTGACGGTATGGAAGGCTTCATTACCATCACCGGCGGCAAGCTGATGACCTATCGCCTGATGGCCGAGTGGGCCACCGACGCCGTCTGTCGTAAGCTGGGAAACACCACCCCCTGTACCACGGCCGAAGCCCCGCTGCCCGGTTCACAGGAGCCAACGGAAAGTACCCTGCAAAAGATTATCTCCCTCCCCACCCCGCTGCGCGGCTCGGCCGTCTACCGTCACGGCGATCGCACCCCGTCCTGGCTTGGCGACAGCCGCCAGCACCGTAGCCTGGTCTGCGAATGTGAAGCCGTCACTGCCGGTGAAGTGAAATACGCGGTGGAAAACCTGGCGGTCAACACCCTGCTCGACCTGCGCCGCCGCACCCGGATTGGCATGGGGACCTGTCAGGGGGAACTCTGCGCCTGCCGCGCTGCCGGCCTGCTACAGCGCTTTAACGTCACCACGCCCGCGCAGTCGTTAACCCAGCTCTCGGAATTTCTCAATGAACGCTGGAAGGGCGTGCAGCCCATCGCCTGGGGCGATGCGCTGCGCGAAAGCGAATTCACCCGCTGGGTCTACCTCGGCCTGTGCGGATTGCCACAGGAGCACCGGGATGAAGTTTGATTGCGCGATTATCGGCGGCGGGCTCGCCGGCCTGCTGTGCGGGCTGGCCCTGAATCAGCACGGCCTGCGCAGCGTCATCATCAGCCGCGGGCAGAGCGCGCTGCATTTTTCCTCCGCATCGTTAGACCTGCTCTCGGCGCTGCCCAACGGCGATCACGTCACTGACGTCGCACAAGGTCTGCAGCAACTCGCTGAACAGCTTCCTGAACACCCTTATTCCCGGCTCGGCGCCGAGGCGGTACTCGAATACGCTACGCAGGCCGAAGCCCTGCTGGCCGCCTGCGGCGCGGTGATGCAGGGCGATGCGCGCCGGCCGCACCGGCGGGTAACGCCGCTGGGGACGTTGCGCCCGGCATGGCTGTCGCCCCTTGAGGTGCCTGTCGCGCCCCTGCCGTCGCAGGGCGCCTGTCTGGTGGGGATCAGCGGCTTTGCTGATTTTCAGCCGCATCTCGCCGCCGCCGCGCTCGGTCAACACGGAGTTACCGCCGCGGCGGTGGAAATCGAGTTACCGCTGCTGGATGTGCTGCGTGACAACCCGACCGAGTTTCGCGCCGCCAATATCGCCCGCGTCCTGGATGATGAGAATATGTGGCCGGCCCTGCATGCAGCGCTGCTACCGCTGGCGCAGCAGTATGACCTGCTGATCATGCCCGCCTGTTTTGGCCTCGCCGACGATCGCCTGTACCACTGGCTGCAGGCGCGTCTACCCTGCCCGCTGCGTCTGCTGCCGACGCTGCCGCCTTCGGTTCCCGGGATGCGTTTGCATTCTCAGCTGCAACGCCAGTTCATTCGCGAGGGCGGCGCCTGGCTCGCAGGCGATGAGGTGGTGAAAATCAGCCATCGACAGAACGCCGTCGAGGCGGTCTGGACGCGCAATCACGGCGATATTGCGCTGCGTCCGCGCTTTACCGTGCTGGCCAGCGGCAGCTTTTTCAGCAACGGTCTTGTCGCCACTCGCGATAGCGTGCGCGAGCCGATCCTCGGCCTCGACCTTCACCAGACCCTGCCACGGGAAAGCTGGTACCAGCGCGATTTCTTCGCCTCACAGCCGTGGCAGCGCTTCGGCGTGAAAACCGATGCCCTGCTGCGCCCCCTGCTGGGCGGGCAGCCGTTCCATAATCTGTTCGCCATCGGCTCATTGCTCGGCGGGTTCGATGCCATTCAGCTCGGCTGTGGCGGCGGCGTCTGCGCCGTTACCGCGCTGCACGCCGCCAGACAGATCCACGCCCTTGCCGGAGGCCGGCCATGAACGATACCCGTTTTGAAAGCTGCATTAAGTGCACGGTCTGTACCACCACCTGCCCGGTAAGTCGGGTCAATCCGCGCTATCCGGGCCCGAAACAAGCGGGGCCGGACGGCGAACGCCTGCGTCTGAAGGATGGCGCGCTGTACGACGAGGCGCTGAAGTACTGCATTAACTGCAAGCGCTGCGAGGTCGCCTGCCCGTCGGATGTGAAAATTGGCGATATCATTCAACGCGCCCGGGCACAGTACGGCCAGCAAAAGCCGACCCTGCGCGACGCCATCCTCAGCCATACCGACCTGATGGGTACCCTTTCCACCCCCTTTGCCCCCCTGGTCAACGCCGCCACCGGCTTAAAACCGGTGCGCCGTCTGCTCGACGCGACGCTCAACATCGATCACCGGCGTACGCTGCCGAAATATGGTTTCGGCACCTTCCGCCGCGCTTACCGCCAGCTCGCCGCCCGTCAGAAGCAGTACAGCGAACAGGTGGCTTTCTTTCATGGCTGCTACGTCAACTATAACCATCCACAGTTGGGTAAAGATCTGATTCGCGTCGTCAACGCGCTGGGTACCGGGGTGCAGTTGTTATCAAAAGAAAAATGCTGCGGCGTACCGCTGATCGCCAACGGTTTTTTCGACAAGGCGCGTAAGCAGGCGCAGAGCAACGTCGCCGCGATGCGGGAAAACACGCTACCGATCATTGCCACCTCCTCGACCTGCGCCTTTACGCTACGTGATGAATACCCCCATCTCCTCGATGTCGATAACAGCGATCTTCGCGATCGCGTCGAGCTTGCCACCCGCTGGATCTGGAAACAGCTGGCTGCCGGCAGGACGCTACCGCTGCGCCCGCTGCCGCTGAAGGTGGTCTATCACACCCCGTGTCATATGGAAAAGATGGGCTGGTCGCTGTATACCCTCGAGCTGCTGCGGCTGATCCCCGGCCTGCAGCTGGAGGTGCTGGATTCACAGTGCTGCGGCATCGCAGGCACCTACGGGTTTAAAACTGAGAATTACGCGGTATCCCAGGCTATCGGCGCCCCGCTGTTCCGTCAGATTGAGGAGAGCGGGGCCGACCTCGTCGTCACCGACTGCGAGACCTGCAAATGGCAGATTGAGATGTCCACCAGCAAACGCTGCGAGCATCCGCTGACGGTGCTGGCGCAGGCGCTCGTCTGAGCCCAGCGCCAGCCTCCGCCGTCAATAGCTCGTTTTCTCTTGCGGCTGGGCGTTGGCAGATTTAAACATCGCCAGCCGGCGGTCCAGCGCCTGGGTATACAGCATGGTATCCACCCCGACGGCGACAAAGTTGGCCCCCCAGGCAAGACATTTTTCCGCCATCGCCGGGTCGACCGCCAGAAATCCGGCCGCTTTCCCCGCCGCGCGAATGCGCCGGATGCTCTGCTCGATCACCCGCTGCACGTCAGGGTGACCGGCATCGTCCGGGTAGCCCAGCGAGGCGGAGAGATCCGCCGGACCGATGAACACCCCGTCAATGCCGTCCACCTCGAGAATAGCGTCCAGGTTCTCCAGCGCGGTTCGGCTCTCGACCTGAATCAGCAGACAGAGTTCGTCATTCGCCTCCGCCATATAATTCTCCACCCTTCCCCAGCGCGCCGCTCTCGCCACGCCGGCGCCAACGCCGCGGCTCCCGATGGGGGGATAACGGGTCGCTGAGACCACCTCCCGAGCCTGCTCGGCGGTATCGACCATCGGCACCAGCAAGGTTCTGGCGCCAATATCCAGCACCTGTTTTATCAGGCTGCGGTTGCCCTCGACCGGGCGAATGACCGGCTGGCTGGCATAGGGGGCAATCGCCTGCAGCTGATGATAAAGATCCTGAATGGTGTTCGGGGCATGCTCGCCGTCGATCAGCAGCCAGTCGTATCCCGACGTCGCAGCGATCTCCGCCATGTAGGATGAGGTGGAGCTCAGCCACAGGCCGATTTGCGTCTCACCGCGTAATAATCCCCGTTTGAAGGGGTTAGATAACAGTGCGTTCATAGCGATTCCTTTATTCAATGCTGTACGCTGCCGCGCTGGGGTACCGCGCGGGTAAGGCTCAATGAAAAGATAATGACCACCCCGACAATGGCGACGCCGGCCAGGGTTAACAGTCCGGCGGCGCTGCTGGCGAACAACGTTTCGGCCTGCACGCGCACGATCGGCGCCAGAAAACCACCGATGGCGCCAAACAGGTTAACAAAGCCAATCCCTGCGGCCAGCGCCGTGCCGGACAGCAGCTGCGTCGGCATCGTCCAGAAGACCGGCTGCACGGCAATCACCCCGACCGCCGCCACGCACAGCGCGATGATAGCCAGCACCGGCGCCACCAGTCCGGACACCGCAATCCCGACCGCCGCCGCCAGCAGCGTCAGGGCGGCAATATTGCGCCGCTCGCCGGTGCGATCGGAGTAGCGAGGGATAAGCCAGGTGCCAAACAGCGCCGCCACCCACGGGATGGCCGTCACCACCGAGGCAACGAAGCCGACTTTGGTGCCCAGCAGCGCAGCAACCTGGGTGGGCAGGAAGAAAATCAGACCATAGACCGCCACCTGAATGGTCAGATAAATCAGCGCCAGCTGCCAGACCCGCCCGTTACACAGCGCATCGGACAGGCGCGAGGCAATCTTTTTCTCCTCCTCGCGCGCCAGCTCGCTTATCAGCGCCTGTTTCTCCGCTGCGCTCAGGAAGCGGGCATGCTGCGGCGAATCGTCCAGCCAGAAGAAGGTGAACGCTCCCGCGGCGACGGCGAGCAGGCCTTCAATGACAAACATCCAGAACCAGCCGGGATGGCCCATAAATCCATGCATCTCCAGCAGCGCACCGGATAAAGGCGATCCCAGCGTCAGGGCCAGCGGCGCGCCCATATAAAACAGCCCCATAATGCTGGCGCGGTTTTGCTGGGGAAACCACTGTGAAGTGAGGTAGATCATTCCGGGAAAGAAGCCAGCCTCCGCCGCGCCCAGCAGGGTACGTACCAGCAGGAATTTCGCTTCCGTATCCGCCCACGCCATCGCCGCCGACAGCACGCCCCACAGCAGCGTGGTGCAGCCGATCCATCGCCTGGCGCCAAATTTGCGCATCAGCAGATTGGCCGGCACCCCGAGGAAGGCATAGACCACAAAGAAGATACCGGCCCCCAACGCGTAGGCCTCATTGCTGAGTCCGGTATCCAGCTGGTAGGTCTCTTTGGCGAAACCGATATTAGAACGGTCAAGAAACGCCAGCACGTACAGCGCCAGCATAAAGGGGATTAAGCGGGCGCGGTTTTTCTTCACCACGCTCTCCAGCAGAGTGTTGCTCATCATAATATCCTCAGGCGCGGGCCGCCGGGCGGCCCGACGCAATCAGTGTTGATAAGGACGCTTCAGGTTGCAGTCGCGATTGAGCTCGACGCCAAAGCCGGGTTTATCCAGGACCGATTTATGAATGCGCCCTCTCTCCGGCACCGGCTCGCCGAGCAGGATCGGGTCGAACTGCGGGCGCAGCGTGGCGCAGTCCGGACTGGTCATCAGAAACTCGCTGAACGGCGTGTTGGTGAAGGTGATCACCGCATGATGTGAGTAAACCGACGAGCCGTGGGGCACTACCAGCTGCCCGCGCGCTTTGGCGATGGCCGCGATCTCCACCAGGGTGGTTAAGCCGCCGCACCAGCCGACGTCGGGCTGCATAATATCGATGCCGGTTTCCGACAGGGTGCGGAAGGACTGCAGCGTGCCGTGGTGCTCGCCGCTGGTCACCATCATCCCGGCAGGCGCCTGGCGCTTCAGCTCGCGATAGCCTTCATACTGCTGCGGCGGCAGGCACTCTTCGATCCACTTGAGGTTATAAGGGGCGCAGGCATGGGCAAGTTTGGTGGCATAGTTAACGTCCTGGCTCATCCAGCAGTCCAGCATTAACCAGAAATCCGGGCCGCATTTTTCGCGCATATCCGCCACCATGGCGACGTCTTTGCGGATCCCGGCGTCGCCATCGTGCGGCCCCCAGTGGGTAGGCATTTTGCCGCCGATAAAGCCCATCTCCTGCGCCAGGTCCGGACGTGCGCCGGTGGCATAGAACTGGATTTCGTCGCGCACCGCCCCACCCAACAGTTTGTAGACCGGCAGGCCAACCACTTTCCCGAACAGGTCCCACAGCGCCAGGTCGACACAGGAGATGGTATTCATCACCAGGCCGCCGGATCCCGCGTAGTAAAGGGTGGCGTTAAGCATCTGGTCATGGATCAGTTTGATATCGCTGACGCATTTGCCTTCGATAAAGCGGTTGAGATGTTTTTCGACGATAAAGCAGCCCATCTCCCCGGCCGTCGACACCGCAAAGCCGGTCTGTCCGTTGTCGGCTTCCACTTCCACAATCAGCGTGCCCAGCACGTTGATGCCAAACGACTGCCGGGACTGCTCATACTGTTTATATTTGCTCATCGGGGTGGCGATATGATCGTCAATCCAGTGGTTAGCCCCCTGGTCATGGTAATCGCCGCCGCCGGCGCCCTGCTCTGCTGTGGCGCCGCCGATGAACCAGGCGCGGACGTGTTTAATTTTCGGTAGGGTCATGATGTTCTCCTTATGATGAGGCGAGTTGTTCGAAGGGGCTTTTCCACCCCAGCAGACGTGAAATATCTTTCGCGCAGGCAATCGCCTTACCAGCCAGGTAATCGCGATTGTCTTCATTGATTTGCAGACGGGTACCCACCACCGAGATGGCGGCGGTCAGGTCGTTATTGGCGTTAAATACCGGGGCAGCCACGCAGCGCACATCCGGATAGTCCTCGCCATTATCAAAGCTCCAGCCCCGGGCGCGGATCCGCCCCAGCTCTTCCCGCAGCTGTTGAGCATCGGTGATGGTCGTTGGCGTGGCCCGCTCCCACTGCAGGTCTTCGATAATCGACGCCTGAACGCTGGCGGGCTGCCAGGCCAGCAAACATTTGCCGATCCCGGAGCGGTAAAGCGACAGGCTCTTACCCTCATGCGAGCGCACGCTGATGGTGGCGGGAGACTCAATTTTCAGAATGTAGTAGGCGTTACCCTGATCGATAATGCCCAGATGACAAAGCAGGCCGCACTCATCCATCAGCCGGGTGAGGCGCGGCCGCGCCAGCTCGCGCAGGTCCATTTTGCTCAGCGCCTGCCCGGCCAGCTCCACCAGCTTGGTCCACAGGCAGTAGTTATCCTGATTATCCATACTGATGAAGCGCTGCTTTTTCAGCTCGCCCAGCAGCAGATACACCGTGCTTTTCGGGATCCCCAGCTCCGCTATTATCGTCGCCGCGCTGCAGGGGCCGATGCGGCCAATTAAATTGAGGATCTCAATCGCGCGGGTCAGCGCCGGGACTTTCGTTGATTCCAACATACTGGACTCCAATCCTGAATACTGGAATCAGTGTTGCGATTGTCCGGGCGGTAAAGTGTGAGCGACATCGCGGGGCAATCGTTTTCCCGTATACTGGACCGTTCGCAGCAGAAAATTGCGACTTAACGCACAGAATTTTTTCAGAAGAGTACAACAGGTTGGACGACCGGCGCCCCGAGGATACGGTGCGCCGGGGGGAATGACTTACAGCGAGAGGGAATCCACCACGTTAATCCAGCCATGTTCGCTGGCCAGCGGTTGGCCATTCAGCCAGCGACGCAGCATGTTTAACGCCATCATAGCGCAGACTTCCTGGCGTACCGCCAGGCTGTGGCGGGTGGCGCTAAACTTCACCCGCAGTGCGAAGGTGCCGTCCGGGGTGGCCAGGGCCACGTTAAGATGATCGTTTTCCTGACCGCTCACCGCCAGAGCCAGGCCGGCAAAATGGTTTATGCGCCGCTCGGCCGCCCAGCGGGCCGCCTGCGCCAGCGTCTCCTCCTGCGCCGGAACGACTTCGCTGGCCAGCAGCGG
>OGJI01004057.1_pt1 | contig 10236 bp, 7 predicted proteins | sample 1572031 | NCBI WGS metagenome assembly OGJI01 (sample SAMEA2582119, study PRJEB24529) | metagenome | biome: Human gut stool | place: China | collected 2011
GCGTGTCCAGCTCGGTCTGGCTGAGGGGAACCCGGTATTTCCGGGTCAGATAGGAGCCGTCCATGAGGGTATAGGAAATGTCCACATAGGTCCAGCCGTCGGACTGGATGCTCAGGCCGCTGCCGTCCTCCGACCAGGTGCTCTCCCAGTCCGCTTCCTCCAGCTCCTCCTTGTGCGCTACAATGGACTGGTGCAGGCCGGTAAGGGCTTCCAGCTCCTCCGGGGTGTCCAGGGTGAGGGTGGCGTAGCCCAGGTCGTCATAGGGGGCGGACTCCATGCCGGACAGGTGGGCGCTCTGTACCTCAGCGGCGTCGGGCACCCGGCCCTCAAAGCCGATTATATCGAACTCCATCGCGCACATGGCGGCCGTCAGGCAGCACAGAAAGACCACGCAGCCCTTCCACGCGCCCCGGAATACCCAGAAACTCTTGCACAGCAGCATCTCGGCCACAAAGCAGCCCGCCGCGCCCCACACCACCATGAGAACCAGGAGCGTCCACGGCCCGCGGGGCAGCAGAGGGTCCAAAACGTAGTAAAAGACAGTGCTCAGTGTCACAGCGGTGCAGAAGGCCACACCGTATTTGAACACCGGGCGCACCCAGCGGACGCTGACCACGTCGCCGGCGCTCTCCAAATGCCGGCGGCGGTAGGCCGCCAGGGCCAGCCCTGCCAGCACCAGCCCGATGAGGGCGTACAGGGAGGCATAGCCCAGACCGGCAAAGTAGGGATCGCCCAGCATGCTGTTTCCGGCGGCGTCCGTTATGGTATCATACTGGACGTGACAGGCCTCGGAGAGCAGCAGCACCGGGGTGAGCCAGACGCCCAGCTTCTCCAGCCAGGCAGCGCTGGTGAAGCCGAAGAGAAATTCCTCGGCCATACGGCTGAAGACCCAGCACAGCCCGGCGGCCAGGCCATTGAGAACCACATAGAAGGCGGGCAGGGCCAGCACGTGGCCGGTAAACATGGCGCAGAACACGGCAAAGGAGTAGAAGAAGAGCCCGAACAGGCTCACCACCACCAGCCAGGTGAACAGGCTGCTGAACACCACTGTGCCGGCAAAGACCTCCGCCGCCAGGGCCAGCAGGAACACCGCCAGATTGGGCAGCAGCAGGAACAGAAGCCCCGACAGGTAGTTGGTGAGGAACAGGCCCTCCCGCCGCAGGGGCAGGGCGTGAAGCATGCCCACCGATCGGCTGGCATAGAGGTAGGAGAACACCGCCATGGCGCACAGCAGGCCGAACAGAGCGGTCAGCGTAACGGCGGCGCTCGGGCCGCCGTCCAGGTAGTTCAGGGGCAGGCTGCGGGCCATTCCCCCGTCCCAATGTATCCGGTTGGACAGAATATTGAGGGGCAGCACCGCCAGCCAGAACAGGCCGTACAGCGACCAGATGGGCCAGAAGCGGGCGAAATTCTTGCGCAGCAGGGTAAAATTAAAGTACGATGTCGCGGACCGCATAGTCCTCACCTCCCAGCTCATAGATAAAGATCTCCTCCAGGGTCAGGGGCAGCGCCTCCATCAGAATGGGGGCGAAGGCGGCCAGACGGTTGGTGATCTCGGTGGCGTTGCCCCGGATGATGAGGGTGTGGATGCGCCCCACCTGGGAGACGTGGAGCACCTGGAGGTCCCCGGGAAGCTGGGGCAATTCCTTCTCCTGGAACACCACCTGCATCTTGACCACGTTCTCCTGCAGGGCGCTCAGGCTCCGCTCAATGAGCACCTTCCCCCTGGAGAGAATGCCCACATGGTCGCACACGTCCTCCAGCTCCCGCAGGTTGTGGGAGGATACCAGCACTGTGGTGCCGTGGTCGGCCACGTCTCCCATCAGCAGGGACCACACCTGCCGCCGCATCACCGGGTCCAGGCCGTCCACCGGCTCGTCCAGCACCAGGATGTCCGGCCGGCAGCACAGGGCCAGCCAGAAGGCGGACTGCTTCTGCATGCCCTTGGAGAGCCGCCGGATGGGCTGTTTTTCCGGAATGGTGGTAAACACGTCCTTCAGCGCCTCGTAGCGCTTGACGTCGAACCGGGGATAGAAGCCCCGGTAAAAGCGCATCATGTCCCGGGTGGAGGCGGAGAGGAAATAGTAAAGCTCGTCGGGGATGGAGGCGATGCGGGACTTGGCCGCCGGGTTTTCGTACACCGGGTTGCCCTCGATGAGCACTGAGCCGCTGTCCTGCCGGTAGACGCCGGTGACGTGGCGCAGCAGGGTGGACTTGCCTGCGCCGTTGGGGCCCACAAGCCCGTAGATGGACCCGTGGGGCACCGTCATGGTCAGTCCGTCCAGGGCCCGAAACCCGTCAAAGCTCTTGACCACATTTTTTGCTTCAATCATAGCTGCGCTCCTCTCTCACAGTCTGCCGGGCCGCCGCCTCCAGCCGCCCGGCCAGCTCCCCCGCGGTCATGCCCAGGAACAGAAGCTCCGCCGCCGAGGCGTCAAATTCCCGGAGCAGGCGGTCCCTTCTGGCTGCATTCACGTCGGCCTGGGGGGCGGCGAAGGAGCCCTTGCCCGCCACCGTGTAGAGATAGCCCTCCTGCTCCAGGGACTCATAGGCCCGCTGGATGGTGTTGGGGTTGATGGCCAGCGAGGAGGCCAGCGCCCGCACGGAGGGCAGTTTGTCTCCCGCCTGGAGCGCCCCGGTCACCACCAGATGGCGCAGGCCGTCCCTGACCTGCTCGTAGATGGGCCGCGCATCCCGGTAATTGAGTTGGATCATACCGTCGTCTCCCTTCCGGAAACTGTATTACATGAAATAGTACACTTAGTATACACGCCGCCGGAGGGAAAGTTTTTAATTATTTCTGACGTTTTTTAAAACAGCCCGCAGTCCCGGGGCAGAATCCGCCAAATTTCCAGTGACAACAGGGCGGGATAGGCGTATAATAGAACCACCTTATCAAGAGAAAGCGGGTGACACCCATGAACCAGAGGGCCTGGATGGAGTACCGTGCCTGTGTGGAGGAGCTGCTGTTTTCGTTTCAGGTGCAGCATATGAAGTCCATCCGGCACCACCCCGGCGTGTCCTGCTATGAGCACAGTGTCTTTGTGTCCTATGTGGCCTGGTATCTGGCGGACCGGTGGGGGGCCGACGCGCGCACCGCTGCGCGGGCGGGGCTGCTCCACGACCTGTATCTCTACGACCCCCGCACCCTGCCCTCCTACCGGCAGTGCTTTGCCCATCCGGTGGCCGCCGCGGAGAATGCGGCCGCGCTGTGCGGCGGCCTGACCGCCCGGGAGAAAAACTGCATTTTGGCCCACATGTGGCCCCTGTCCCGCCGGGCGCCCCGCAGCCGCGAGGCGGCCGCGGTCTGCCTGGCCGACAAGCTGTGCGCCACGGCTGAAATCATGCAGATCTGGCGGAACCTGGGCCTGCGCCGGGCGGTTTTGAGCGGCGCGTGAGCAAGCCTGTCTCTGACAGGCTTGCTTTTGTTTTTTAAATGGGGACGGCGAGGGGCCGTTTTGCAAAGAAAGGAACGGAAAAAGGGGCGGGAAATTGTGCAAGCCTCCCAAGAGCGAAAAATTACCCGCTTTTTTTGAAATTTCCGATGCATTTTCAGTCCTGCTTTGCTATAATCTGATTGCAAGAAATCCATGTTTTTGAGGTGATTTCAACATGAACGCGACTGGAGCGGTCGTATTCCTGCCACGGGAGGGCAACGGCCCGTCCCTGATGCTGGAGGAGCTCCTCTTCGATCCCGCGGCCCTGTGGCTGGCGGAGTCGCTCAGGGCCGCCGGAGTGGAGCGGTTTTTCGTGGTCTGCCACACCGACGACCAGGCCCGGGCGGCGGCCTGCTTCCCCGCCGGCACCGAGTTTGTCACCGGCGGCAGCGGCGACGCGGTGGAGCAGCTGTCGGCTTTTCTCAACGCCCTGGAGGGCAAGGTGATCGTGATCACCAAGCCGGTGCTGCTGGACTGGGGGGATGCCCGGACGCTGGCCGGCCTGGAGAACGGCGGCGTACTCGACGGCGGCCTGCTGTCCCAGACTCTGGCTGAGGGCGTTGGCCTGGAGGAGGCCCTGAAGGAGAAGGGCGACCGCTTCAACAGCCGCGGCGTCTGGTTCCAGGGCGCCTATCCCATCCGCTCCGGCTGGAACGGCCGCATGGAGGCTGAGATGGTGGCCCGGCAGCACGGTGTGCGCCGCCTGCTGGAGGCCGGGGTCCGCATTATGGACCCCAGCCATTGCTATGTGGGTCCCCGGGTGAAGGTGGGGGAGGGCACCGTCCTGCTGCCCGGCGCGATCCTGCGGGGGGAGACCGTCATCGGCCGGGACTGCGAGGTGGGTCCCAACGCCATGGTGCGGGACTGCACCGTGGGGGACGGCGTCACCATTAACGCCTCCCAGCTCAATGAGAGCACCATCGGCGACGGGGTGAAGATCGGCCCCTTCGCGTACATCCGCCCCAACTGCCACGTGGGCCCCGGCGTCAAGGTGGGCGACTTTGTGGAGCTGAAAAACTCCACCATCGGCGAGGGTACCAAGATCTCCCACCTGACGTACGTGGGCGACTCCGACGTGGGCGGCCACGTCAATTTCGGCTGCGGCACCGTCACGGTGAACTATGACGGCACCAGCAAGTTCCGCACGGTCATCGGCGACCATGCGTTCATCGGCTGCAATACCAACCTGGTGGCCCCCGTGCGGGTGGGGGAGGGGGCGTACACCGCTGCGGGCAGCACCATCACCGACGAGGTGCCCGCCGACTCCCTGGCCATCGCCCGCACCCGCCAGACCGTCAAGAAGCAGTGGGCCGCCAAGCGGCGCAACCGCAGAAAGTAGCTCTTTCCCGCAGCCGCGGGATACAGGATAGAGAAAAAATGTGAGAGGATGTTACAAGAATGATCGCACACGGTAAGGACATCAAGATCTTTTCCGGCACTTCCAACCGCCCCCTGGCCGAGGCCATCTGCAAGGAGGTGGGCACGGAGCTGGGCAACGCCGAGGTGGGCGCCTTCTCTGATGGGGAGAACTTTGTCTCCATCTATGAGACCGTCCGCGGCTCCGACGTGTTCGTGGTCCAGTCCACCAGCTCCCCGGTCAACGACAACCTCATGGAGCTGCTCATCATGATCGATGCCCTCAAGCGGGCCTCCGCCGGCCGCATCACCGCCGTGATGCCCTATTTCGGCTATGCGCGCCAGGACCGCAAGACCAAGCCCCGCGACCCCATCTCCGCCAAGCTGGTGGCCAACCTGATCACCCGCGCCGGTGCCGACCGGGTCCTCACCATGGATCTCCACGCCAACCAGATTCAGGGCTTCTTTGACATCCCCGTGGATAACCTGCTGGGCAACCCCATCTTTGTGGATTATTACGCCAAGAAGTTCGGTGACAAGTGCGAGGATATGATGGTGGTCTCTCCCGACGTTGGCTCTGTGGCCCGCGCCCGCGCCTTCGCCCAGAAGCTGGGCATGGGCCTGGCCATCGTGGACAAGCGCCGCCAGAAGGCCAACTCCTCCGAGGTCATGAACATCATCGGCGACGTCCGGGGCAAGAAGGTCATCCTCTTCGACGATATGGTGGACACCGCCGGCTCCCTCTGCGGCGCGGCCCAGGCCCTTGTGGAGCTGGGCGGCGCGGTGGACGTCATCGCCTGCGCCAGCCACGGCGTGCTCTCCGGCCCCGCCGTGGAGCGCATTGAGAAGAGTGTCCTCAAGGAGGTCTACTTCCTGGATACCGTGCCCCCCAAGGCTGGCGTCGCCTGCGACAAGATCAAGTATCTCTCCGTGGCCCACATGTTTGCCGAGGCCATCGAGCGCATCTACGAGGAAGTGTCTGTCTCGAAACTCTTTGTATAAGACGGACAGGATAGTACAAATATGGCGGGGGGCGGAGCGTTGCTCCGCCCCCATTGCCGCATGGAGGAAAAACCTTGTTTTTTGACAAAAATCGGGGCGCCGGGGCTGAATGGCTGGGGGTGGGCCCCGCCACAATGTCGGCTTTCTCACCGTGGACGAGCTGGCCGAGCGGGCCCGGGTGCCCGTGCAGAAGCTGAAGCACCGCGCCCTTACCAACACCTTGGAGGTGGGGGGCGTCAAGGTGCTGCTCATGAAGCCGGTGACCTATATGAACCTGTCCGGCGAGGCGGTGGGGGAGGCCGCCCGCTTCTATAAAATCCCACCGGAGCGGGTGCTGGTCATCTCTGACGACGTGTCCCTCCCCCTGGGCAAGCTGCGCATCCGCAAGGGCGGCTCCGCCGGGGGTCATAACGGCCTCAAGAGCATCATCCAGCACCTGGGTACCGACCAGTTCCCCCGGATCAAGGTCGGGGTGGGCCAGAAGCCCCACCCAGACTATGACATGGCCGACTGGGTGCTCTCCAAATTCGCCGGGGAGGATCTCAAGACCATCACAGAGGCCATCCGTAAGGCCGCCGACGCGGTGGAGTGCCTCATTCAGGAGGGGCCGGACAAGGCCATGAACCGCTTCAACGGCTGAGGAGTGCGCCATGATCACCTTTCGAGAAATTGATAAAAGCAACTATATGGAATGCATCTGCCTAAAGGTGAAGGACGAGCAGCGCGGCTTTGTGGCGGATAACGCCCGCTCCCTGGCCGAGGCCCGGTTTGAAGAGGGCCTGTATACCCGGGCCGTCTATTCCGACGGCGTCATGGTCGGATTTGTCCTGTTTGATTATGACCCCGAGCTTCCAGGGTGGTGCATGAGCCGGTTCATGATCGGCGCGCAGTACCAGGGGCGGGGCCTGGGCAAAGAGACCGTGCTCCGCTTTCTGGACTTTATGAGGGAACACATGGGGGTGCGGGAGCTCTACCTCCATGTGGAGCTGGAGAATACGGCGGCCTATGAGATGTATCAAAAGCTGGGCTTCCGCGCCGTCCGGGAGATCCAGTATACCTTTGACGGGGCGGTCTACCGGGAGCGGCGGATGAAGATTTGCCTCTGAGACTCCCCGCCGCCCATCCCACGCCGGGCCTCCGAACGGCCCGCGCCCACAACTTCCGATCTTTTCTGTGCCGAGGTGTCCTATGAAGCCACTGCTCTCCGCCCTCAACGACATACCTGAATACCGCTCTCTACTGGCGGCCATCGACAACGGGGCCTGTCCGGCGGCCTTTTCTGGGCTGTCGGCGGTGCACCGCGCCCATTTTGCCGCGGGCATCCGCCAGGAGCTGAACCGCCCCGTGGTGGTGGTGTGCGCCGACGAGGGGGAGGCCGAGCGCATGGCCAGGGATCTGGCCGCCCTGTCGGGGGAGGCGGTGCGCACCCTCTCTGCCCGGGAGTTCACCTTCCACAACGCCGCCGTGGTGTCCCGGCAGTACGAGCACCGGCGGCTGTCCACCCTGCGGGCGCTGGCGGCGGGGGAGTGCCCCCTGCTGGTCTGTACGGTGGAGTCCATTCTCCAGCGCACCATTCCCAAAACCCTGCTGACCCAGGCGGCCCAGGTTCTGCGGATGGGAGAGCGGCACGACCTGGGGGAGCTGGCCGGCACCTTGGCCGCCGCGGGCTACACCCGCTGCGAGCAGGTGGAGGGCGTGGGCCAGTTCGCCCTGCGGGGAGGCATCCTGGACTTTTTCTCCCCGGCCCACCCCAAGCCCGTCCGGGTGGAGTTCTTCGGGGACGAGATCGACGCCATGGGCCTCTTCGATCCCGACACCCAGCGGCGCATCGAGAATCTCGGCGCGGCGGAGATCCTGCCGGCGGCGGAGGTGCTGCCCCAGTTTACCCCTGGCGGGTACGGCGGGCTGCTGGAGGGGCTGGACCGTCTCATTTCCCAGGCAAAGCGCCGCAAGGGGAACGAGACACTGGTGCAGACGCTGGAGGAGGACCGGGAGCGGCTGGCGGCCAGCACGGCCTTCCCGGCCATGGACCGCTACATCGCCCTGATCTACCCCGTCATGGCCACGGCGGCGGATTACTTCCCCGAGGACGCGGTGGTGGTGCTCAGCGAGAGCCCCCGGGTGGCCGAGCGGGGAAAGAGCTACCTGTGGCAGTTGGGAGAGGACGCCAAGGCCCTGATGGAGCGGGGAGAGCTGGCCGGGGAGCTGGCTGACTTCGCCCGCACCTTTGAGGAGCTGACCGAGGTGTTGGCCGACTGGCCGGTCTGCTACCTGGACGCCTTCACCTCCTCCCGGTACCCCCAGCGGCCCCGCACCCTGCTCAACCTGCTGACCAAGCAGCTCCCCTCTTACGGCGCCAGCCTGGAGACCGCCGTCTCCGACCTGGCCCACTATGTCTCCGACGGATTCCGCACCGTGGTGCTGGTGAGCAGCGAGCAGCGTGCCCTCAACCTCCAGGCCCTCCTGCGGGAGCAGAAGATGACCACCGCCGTGGATTTCCAGCTCCACGAGCTGCCCGGCTACGGCAAGGCGGTGATTGCCGTGGGGGGGCTCACCGCCGGCATGGAGTACCCGGTGGGGCGCTTCGCCGTGCTCACCGAGGGGCAGTCCCTGCTGGGCAAAAAGCGCAGGAGCAAGCCGGTGACCAACCGGCAGAAGCTGGGCTCCTACGCCGACCTGTCTCCCGGCGACCTGGTGGTACACGAGCACCACGGCGTGGGCCGCTTCCTGGAGATGACCAAGATGACGGTGGACGGGGTGCAGAAGGATTACGTCAAGATCGCCTACGCCGGGGCCGACGTGCTCTACGTCCCCGCCACCCAGCTCGACCTGGTGAGCAAGTACATCGGCTCCGGGGAGGACGCCCAGGAGACCCGCAAGCTCTCCAGGCTGGGGGGCACCGACTGGGAGAAGGCCAAGACCCGGGCCAAGAAGGCCGTCAAGGATCTGGCCAAGGGGCTCATTCAGCTCTATGCCGAGCGGCAGCGCCAGCCCGGCTTCGCCTTCTCCCCCGATTCCCCCTGGATGAAGGAGTTTGAGGACGAGTTCGAGTACGCCGAAACCGACGATCAGCTCCGCTGCATCGCCGAGATCAAGCAGGATATGGAACAGGCCCGGCCCATGGACCGGCTGCTGTGCGGCGACGTGGGCTACGGCAAGACGGAGGTGGCCTTCCGGGCCATCATGAAGTGTGTGCTGGACGGCAAACAGGCCGCCATCCTGGTGCCCACCACCGTGCTGGCCCGGCAGCACTACCTGACGGCCAAGCAGCGCTTTGCCAAGTACCCGGTGGAGATCGACGTGGTCAGCCGCTTCCGCACCCAGGCCCAGATGAAGGACACCCTGCGGCGGCTGGAGCAGGGGGGCATCGATCTGCTCATCGGCACCCACCGCCTCTTCCAGAAGGACGTGAAATTTAAGGATCTGGGCCTGCTGGTCATCGACGAGGAGCAGCGCTTCGGCGTCCAGCACAAGGAGAAGCTCAAGGAGCTGTCCAAGCAGGTGGACGTGCTCACCCTCTCCGCCACCCCCATCCCCCGGACGCTGAATATGGCCCTCTCCGGCATCCGGGACATGTCCACCCTGGAGGAGCCGCCCATGGACCGCCAGCCGGTGCAGACCTATGTGCTGGAGCACGACTGGGGGGTGCTCTCCGACGCCATGCGCCGGGAGCTGGAGCGGGGCGGCCAGGTGTACTACCTCCACAACCGGGTGGAGACCATCACCCGCACCGCCGCCCGCATCAAGGAGATGCTGGGGGAGGACGTGGCTGTGGCGGTGGCCCACGGCAAGATGAGCCAGGAGGAGCTCAACGACGTGATGACCCGCATGAGCGACGGCGAGGTGGACGTGCTGGTGTGCACCACCATTATCGAAACGGGCATCGACATCGCCAACGCCAACACCCTGATCATTGAGGACGCCGACCACATGGGCCTGGCCCAGCTCCACCAGATCCGCGGCCGGGTAGGCCGCTCCACGCGCAGGGCTTATGCCTACCTGACCTACCGCCGGGGCAAAGTGCTCACCGAGGTGGCCTCCAAGCGCCTGGGGGCCATCCGGGAGTTTGCCGAGTTCGGCTCCGGCTTCAAAATCGCCATGCGCGACCTGGAGATCCGGGGGGCGGGCAATGTGCTGGGGCCGGAGCAGAGCGGCTTCCTGCTCAGCGTGGGCTACGACATGTACCTCAAGCTGCTGGAGGAGGCGGTACTGGAGGAGCGGGGCGAGAAGCCGGAGCGCCCCACCGAGGGCGCCGCCGATCTCAGTGTGGCCGCCTCCATCCCAGACCGCTATGTGCCCTCGCCGGAGCAGCGGATGGACCTCTACCGCCGCATTGCCGCCATCCGCTCCGAGGCGGACGCCGACGACGTGATGGATGAGCTCATCGACCGCTACGGCGATCCGCCCCGCACGGTCAACAACCTCATCTCCGTTGCCCTTC
>OGJI01004069.1_pt1 | contig 10208 bp, 7 predicted proteins | sample 1572031 | NCBI WGS metagenome assembly OGJI01 (sample SAMEA2582119, study PRJEB24529) | metagenome | biome: Human gut stool | place: China | collected 2011
TCATACATTTGTCTCCTTTGCATTAATTTTGTATAGCGACCTAAGGTGGTGCCCCCAATCTGCCGCTGTGGTTTGTTATTACATTGCAGGCGATGATATATCTTACTATATTTCCAATGAGCAATCCCGCTGCCCTTGCATACCTTCTTTGTCTTTCAGGGTCACTAGAATTTCCCGTAAGTATATCTTTTTTCCGGCAAACGGCGAAAAGTTGCATCCATGCTCCATTCCGCCTCGCCGGCACATCCATGATGCCGGCGTTGCCTGTTGAATAGGGGAAATCCAAGTGTCCCAGGAAAGACAAAGAAATGGTATTCCAAGGACAGCGTGTTTCCTCATTCAAAATAAGACTCATCTTATCATCATCTGCACTTTATATAAGTAAGACTTTTTTATGTCCTATCTTATTCATGATTTTTTACTACCATATTTACTTTTTGCAACAGTTCTTTCGTTCCCTCTTCGATGTCTTCACATGCGAAGATCCCACTTACAACTGCTGCTCCTGCAATTTCGCATCCTTTTAATTTCAGGATGTTATCGTGGTTGATGCCGCCAATTGCGACTACGGGGATGGTGACACTCTGGCAGATTTCCTGCAGGAGGCTTAGTTCCATCGGCTTTGCATCAGTCTTGGTGCTGCTGCCAAATACGGCTCCGCTTCCTAAGTAATCTGCACCGGCTTTTTCTGCTGCCTGTGCCTGTTCTATTGTTTTCGCAGTCACTCCGATGATTTTATCTGTTCCAAGAATTTCTCTTGCACGGGTCAGCTCCATATCGGACTGTCCCACATGCACGCCATCGGCTCCTATCCTTTCTGCCAGTTCCACATTATCATTGATGATCAATGGTACCCTATAACGGTGGCAGAGTTCCAAAAGGCTTCTGCCTTCTGCTTCAAATTCCGGCTCAGATAATTCTTTTTCCCGAAGCTGCACTAAAGTAACTCCGCCCTTCAATGCTTTTTCTACCTGCTCATATAAGGTCTCTCCCTTAAGCCAGCTACGGTCGGTAACGGCATAAAGAAGAAGCTGTTCTCTTGTAATATTCATATGTGATTTCTCCTCACTACCTGCAAAAACAAAAGTGCAGGACCTCTGTAAAAAAGATTCCTGCACACTAAGTAATCGCACCTGCGTTTCGTTATCTCCCTACGTTGGCATTATCCAAATCAGGTTCTGGGTTAAAGCTTCTGCTTACTCTCAGCCCGCCTGTGCGAGCACCCCGTTTTTCAACGATTTTCATTATACACATTCCCCACAAAAAAGCAAGCTATGTTTTCCATAAAATACCTTGAAAACCACAAAAAAATGGCTTAGAATTAGTTTAGCTTATTATATCATTGTACGAAAGAGAAGGATTAAGAATATCTATGAATTATGATGAAAATGTTTTTAAAGCCAAGGCCAATATCAAAGCCCGCAGAATCTGGCTTGTATTTTCCCTGCTGCTGACCGCTAACTATGGTGCCGATATGTCCAACGGTCTCTATCCATCGAAGCAGTATCTCTATTTTGTTCTGCTCTGCTGGATTCCATTTTTTATTGGAGAATTATTTCTAAAAATCAAAGGCAAAACTACTGACATCTATCGCTATATACTGGTGCTTGGTTACGGTATCTTTTATACTTATCTTTTATGTACCACAGCATCCCCAATTGCATTTACCTACATTCTGCCGGTAACCAGTCTTTTAATTATTTTTAAAGACCGGAAATTCATGCTGCAGTGCGGTATTGCAAATACTATCAGCGTAGTAATCAGTATTATTTACCGCTATATGGTATTAAGCTGCACCACTGCTACTGACGTAAAGAATTATCAGCTGCAGATATCCTGCCTGATTCTGTGCTATATCTGTTATATCATGTCCATCCGCCACTTAAATGAGGCTGACGGTGCACTGACAGACAGCATCAAGGATGATTTACACCGTGTGGTAAATACCGTAGAAAAAGTAAAAACTGCCAGCAATAACGTTATGGACGGCATTACCGTTGTCCGGGAACTGGCTAATGAAAATAAACACGGTTCTGACGTTGTCTTAAAAGGAATGAATAATCTGACCAACAACAATCAGGAATTACAGAACCGTACGACTTCTTCCCTTGATATGACAACTGACATCAATTCCCAGGTTGAGCATGTTGTATCCATGATTCACGAAATGGTATCTTTGACGGATGAATCCATTCACCATGCACAGATTAGTTCTGCCGACTTAGAGGGTCTGGTTACAACTGCCGGCACTATGTCAAATCTTTCCAGCGAAGTAGAACAGGTTCTTACGGAATTTACTTCTGAATTTGAAAAAGTAAAATCTGAAACCGGAACCATTGACAATATCTCCGGTCAGACCAATCTCCTTGCCTTAAATGCTTCCATTGAAGCTGCAAGAGCCGGAGAAGCAGGAAAAGGATTTGCTGTTGTTGCTGAAGAAATCCGTACCTTGAGCACTGAAACCAAGGCTTCATCCAAACAGATCCAGGATGCGCTGATGCGTTTGGATGAAATCTCCGGCAAGATGACAAAATCCATTGAAGAGACCTTAAAACTTATTCAGCTTACTCTTGAGAAAGTCACACTGACCGGCGAAAACGTAAATAAAATTACCGCTGACTCATCTCAGATGGGTGAGCATATACAGGTCATTGACAATGCAATCAAAGAAGTGGAAACATCAAACCGACAGTTAGTAGAAAACATGAAGTATATTTCTGAAATTGTCGATACCATGACACTCTGCATTCATGATTCCGATGATATCAGTCAGCGTATGGTAAGTAAATATGATGAAAGTGCTAACAATATTAACAGCATAGAAAATGAAATCCAGGCGTTAATGTGCAAGCTTGGAATCGGCGGCTTCATGGGTATTGAAGATATCAATCCTGGTATGAAAGCAACTATCCGCCTGACGAAAAACCCCGACCATGATTTCCATGGTGAAGTTCTGAAACAGTATTCCAACCAGATTATACTTTCCCTGGAAGAAAAGCTTTCTCTTCGTAACAGTGAATCCTGTTCCATCCAGATTACTGTTGGAAATGTACTATACTGCTGGGATAATGCTTCCATCCATGTAGATAAAATAACCTCTGATTTCGTCGTAGAAATCACCGGCAGTCCAAATATTTTAAACAGACGGAAATATCCTCGTGCCGACCTTTCCAATTTCTGTAATATTACAGTTAAGAACACCGGAGAAACCTTCCATGGACGTATGGAAAATATCAGTGCCAACGGATTTGCTTTCCTTTGCGATGCACCGTTCTTTGCAGATAGCAAAGGGACTGATATTCTCTTAAATATCCTTTCCTTTGATTTACCAGATCAGGCTGCTTTGGAAGGTCATATTATCCGAAGTTCCGACGACGAAGGCATGTATATCGTCGGCTGCCAGATGCCGGAAGACAATATGGCAATTAAAGATTATGTAGAACAGTTGCTAGGATAAAAGAAAACTCATAGCAGATTCCCAGTCGGAATTTACTATGAGTTTTTTTCTATAAGTTTTCTTTTCTGTCTGTATTTTATATTGCTGACCTCTGCCCTGACTTTCCAGAATCTTCTTTCAACGACTCTGAATAAATGTCTCAATTTCCGATAAGTCCTTTGAAATCAGTACCCGGTTAAAATCTTCTTTTGCTGCAAAGCCTGAGGTCTGCATTTCTTTGAAAAATGCTTTCAGTGGCTGATAGAAGCCATCAATATCATAAAGAATACATGGATTCTCATTGATGTGAACACGCTGCAGGGATATGATATCCGATAACTCGTCTAAGGTTCCCGGCCCGCCCGGCAGTGCAATGTAAGCATCCGCTAATTCTATCATTTTCGCTTTCCGCTCTGCCATGTCTTTCGTATCTATGTACTCTGTTAAAAACTGGTGTCTGCGGTTTTGAATGGATTCCACCTGCGGCAGTACACCGATTACTTTCCCACCATTGGATAAGACGGAATTGGCTATGGTTCCCATCAATCCACCACGAGCTCCACCATATACCAGCGTGTGTCCGTTCTCTGCAATCCACATACCAAGGGCTACTGCACCGATGGTATATGCTTCTTTACTTCCTGCGGATGAACCGCAATATACTGCTATATTCATATGCTCTCCTCTGCTACTTTTCCTGACGTTCTACTTCCATATTTTTAGGCAATACAAGATTTAAAATAATGGCAGTAAGAAATACAACTGCTACACAGTTTTCCGCAAAAATAGAACGGATAATGCCTGGGAAGATTGCAAATAAATCCGGCAGCTGGGTAAAGCCTAATCCGATACTTAAGGACAGTGCCGATATGGTGATATTTCTCTGGGAAAATCCACATTTTCCAATCATCTGCAGTCCACTGATTACGATAGTTCCGAACATCATAATCGTACATCCACCCAGAACGGCACTTGGCAGTGTGGCAAGCACTGCGCCCACTACCGGAAAAATTCCTGCCAGAATCATAATTATAGCTCCTGTTGCAATGACAAAACGGTTTACAACCTTGGTCATGGCAACCAGACCTACGTTCTGGCTGAAGGATGTAATCGGCATACAGCCAAATACCGAAGATAATGCACTGACAAATCCATCACAGGCAAGTGAGCCCGCAGTCTCTTTCTGGGTGACATCACGGTTTAAGCCGGATGATGCCAGTGCCGAAGTATCTCCGATTGTCTCGGTTGCCGATACTAAAAATATCAGAACAAATGCGATAATGGCATCTGCATGAAATTCCATTTTAAAAGGCATCAGATGTGGCAGTGCCAGAAGACTTGTATCGGAAAGTGCAGAAAAATCAACTACCCCCATACACAGTGCCACGATATATCCTACAATCAGTCCGAACAGTACGGATAACTGTTTGAAATAGGATTTTGCTACAATATTAAATACGATACAGCATACCAGTGTCACAGTTCCAAGTATCCAGTTGGTTGCAGATCCGAAATCTGCACTGCTGCTGCCACCACCAAAGGAATCTGCACCTACTTCAAGCAGGGAAAATCCAATTGCTGTTACAACGGTTGCTGCAACAATCGGCGTTACCAGCTTCATCCAGTATTTGGACAAAAGTCCAAGGACACCTTCTACGATACCTCCAACAAGAACCGCTCCCATGATTGCTCCATAGCCATACTGTCCGCCAATGACACAGGCAATGGATACAAAGGTAAAGGAAATTCCCATGACAATCGGAAGTCTCGAACCGATTCTCCAGATTGGGAATAACTGAATCAATGTTCCGATTCCAGCAATCATCATTGCACTCTGAATAATCATTGCCGTATTCTTTGCATCCATTCCGCAGGCCCCTGCCACAATCAGAATCGGTGCAATATTGGCTACAAACATAGCTAAAATATGCTGCAAGCCAAATGGAATTGCATTTAAAACCGGCACTTTGCCATCCAGCGCATAAATATTATCTACGCTGGCTTTCTGACCTGCTGCCATACCATCTTTTGTGTTTTTTCTTTCTAAAAAACTCATTTTCTTTTTTCCTCCGTTATCTATTTCCGCAATAGCATGCTCGCTATCTTTTTTATCTTATGACGGAACAAAGGGGAGGTCAACTTCTTTTTACAATTTCCAGCCTGCTGCCTGAAGCTGTGTCTTTGCCATATGCCGGTAAACGCCATCCTTTGCTGTAAGTTCTTCCGGCGCACCCTCTTCGGCTACCACTCCATCTTTTAATACCACAATCTTATCTGCATCTGCCACCGTACGCATGCGGTGTGCAATAATCATAACCGTCTTATCCTGAATCAACCGGGACAATGCCTCCTGAATCAGTGTTTCATTATCTACATCTAAGGATGCGGTTGCTTCATCTAAGAATATAATCGGCGCATCCTTTAAAAATGCTCTTGCAATAGAAATTCTCTGACGTTCTCCACCGGATAATTCAGAACCGTTTTCCCCAATCATGGTATGCCAGCCCTCCGGCAGTTTATCTGCAAATTCATCACAGTGTGCCAATTTTGCTGCCGCAATGACTTCCTTGTCTGTTGCATCGGAACGTCCAATACGGATATTTTCCATAATCGTATTGTTAAAAAGTGTAACATCCTGAAAGACAATGGAATAAAGAGACATCAGTGTTTCCGGGTCAATCTTTGAAATGTCCATGCCGCCTACCGTAATCGTTCCCTTATCGATATCCCAGAATCTTGAGGCAAGTCTTGAGACCGTGGTCTTACCGCCGCCGGATGGTCCGATTAATGCAGTGACTTCGCCCTGTTTTGCGGTAAAGGTCACATCCTTCAGCACACTTTCCTGACTGTCATAGGAAAATCCCACATGGGAAAATGCAATGTCATATCCGTCATATTTCATCTCGGTGCTTCCACTCTGTACCGGATGGGATAAAATTTCATCCAGGGGGATCTGTTGTCTGCCGGTAAAAGGATTCGAGGAGGAAGCGATTATGGCAGCAAGGTTCTGCAGGGAAAACTGCATCGGGTCATAAAGTCTTGATACCAGTAATAAGAACATAAAGAAAGTCAGTAAATCAATACTTCCTTTCGAAAGTAAAATTCCGCCAACCAGTGCTACTGTTGCAATTCCAAGCTTTAAAATCATCTGGGCACCGGATACAAAGACTGCATTTCCAAGTTCTGCTGCCACTGCATGCTTTTCTACTGCTTTAATTTTCTTCTCAAGACCAGCCATATAATTTTCCTGTGCATCATTTGCCCGTAAATCACGGACAGTCTCTAAGCATTCCTGAATGCCATCTGCGCAGGCCATTTTCAGCTTCATCTGTTTTCTGCTAAGGTATCTTAAAAATTTTCCGGCACTCAGCACAATGAGAAAAGATACCGGCAGTACCCACAGCGCAGCCAGTGCCATCCGCCAGTCAAAGAAAAATAAGCTGACAGCAATAATTGCGGTGGAAACACAGGCTCCAAAAAGCTCCGGAATATAGTGGGAGGATGCCGTTTCTATCGTGGCACAGTCCGCCATAATGGTGCTGGTCAAATCGGATAAATCCTTTTTGCCAAAGAAAGATAATGGAATCTTTCTTAATTTTTCTGCCAGCGTAATTCTTCGCACACCACTTTCCACATAGGTGGCAAGGAAGGTGCAGTTATACTGGATATACGTTGTCACTGCGATCAGAACCAGACAGAGAATACTTCCCACAAGGTAGAACACGCCTCTGCCGCTCAAGTTATCATTCAGATAATCCTCCACCAGAAAATACAGCAGTCCCACCGGAAACATCAACACAATATTGGAAACGGTTGCTGTCAGAAATGCCTTTATCATGTCATTTGCACCCTGCTCTGAAAGTGCATATTTATGTTGTATTTTTTCTTTCCAGCTCATGTTACGCACCTACCTTCCACTGTACCGATTTGTTGTATTCTTCCCACATATGAGCATATACACCATTTTTCTGAAGTAACGTCTCATGGGTTCCCTCTTCTGCAATACTGCCATCCTTTAAAACGCAAATCCGGTCTGCGTCTACAATAGAGGACAGACGATGGGCAATCATAATTACGGTCTTGCCCTTAGACAGTCTGGAAAACGCTTCCTGCACCTTTGCTTCATTATCCGGGTCTGCAAAGGCTGTTGCTTCATCCAAAATCAGAATCGGTGCATTCTTTAACATGGCTCTTGCAATGGAAAGCCGCTGGGCTTCTCCACCGGATACATAGGTTCCGCTACTTCCGATTACTGTATCAATTCCATCCGGAAGCTTCGCAATAATATCTTCACACTGGGCTTCCTTTAACGCCTGCATGACTTCTTCTCTGGTTGTCTCCTTCTTTCCCATGCGAACATTTTCCAAAATGGAAGTTTTTAATAATTTGCTGTCCTGAAATACAAAAGACACCATATCCATTAACTGCCTGGAAGAAATTTCCTTCACATCCTTATTTCCAACCAGGATGCGCCCTTCCGTAGTATCAAAGAATCTTGCCACAAGGCTTGCCAGCGTCGTCTTTCCGCCGCCGGACGGTCCTACAAATGCCACATGCTAGCCCTCTTTGATGACAAGATTAATCTGATGCAGTGCATCTCTTCCGGCATCTTCATAGCGAAAGGATACATTTTCAAAGGTAATGGAGTTGTTCTCCGGCTCCTGTGCATGGGCGGTTTCCGGTAACGGTTTCTTTTCTAAAATACTTTCGATACGGGAAATTGCATCTGCTACAATCAGCTGATTTTCACTGGAATACATAATTTTATTCATGGTCACAGTGATAATCGGCGTAATGATAATATAGAACAAAAGATTCAATAAAAAGGTATTATCTCCTCCTTTTCCGGCAAAAAAATATGTTGCTGCAATCAGCACTGCAAATACCGCATTGATTGCTGTTGTATAGCCCGTCATCGGTGCCCGCATTTCCTTCGTGTACGCAATCGTCCATTTTTCATATTTCCTGATAGAGGTCTGAAAGCGTTTGAATGAAAATACCGACTGTCCGAAAGTCTTTACTACCGGGATTCCACGGACATATTCCACTGCTTCGCTGGACATTTCGTCCAATGCATTCTGATATTCTTCCATCTTATCTTTCATACGCTGTCCGGTCATGGTTCCCATAATCAAAAATGCTGCCACCACAGGAATCAGACTCAAAAGACCAAGCCGGAAATCAAATACCATAAGCAATACCAAAAGACCTGCCGGTGTTGCGATGGCTCCTGCCTGATCCGGTAACTGGTGCGCCAGATCGGTCTCTGTTGCTGCGCTGGATTCATTGACGATTTTACGGATTTTGCCGGTTCCGTCTTTATCTAAAAATCCCATTGGCAGTGTCAGGATATGCCGCATCAGGCTGGTACGGATATTTGCCTGGACGCGGAATGCTGCCAGATGGGAACACATCAGCGCGCACACATAAACCAGCATGGATAAAATGGCAAATCCAACGGCTGCCCAGCCATATTCTTTTAAATGAGCTGCTTTGCCAAAATCCGGTGCCACAGAAAGCACTTCTTTCATAATTCTCCAGATGTAATAAAATGGTACCAAAGCCAGCCATACGCTGATTACCGATAAAATCCAGGATGCTATAGTCAGATAGCGGAATTTACCGGCATAGACAAAAAGCTTTGATAAGGAACTTTCCTTTTTCACTTTTTCTTCTCCTCCTTTAAAAATAATTGATTCTTTCTACTTATTGAAACGAAAACTGTTTTAAAAACCGCTCCCGGTGTGCTGCTGTCAGCGGATAATACTCTGCCACTTCTCCCTCTTCGATATGTAAAATGTGGGTACAGCACATTGCAATAAGCTCCGGGTCATGGGTAATAATAAATGTTGTTTTACCGTATTTCTTCAGATGTAAAAATAAGTCTGCCGTCTGCTTCATATGGCGGTAGTCCAGTCCGCTGGTAGGTTCATCGAACACCAGCAGCTCCTTGCCGCAGATATCGCTCACCACAACCGCAAGGCGCTGCATCTGCCCGCCGGAAAGAGACAAGGGATGCCGTTCCTTATACGCCAGCAGATCCACCTTTTCTAATGTGCGGTCAATCTAGTCTTTGTTCGGAGCTTTTATGCCAAGCGCGCATTCCGCCGACACGCTGTCGGTAAAGAGCTGGTGCCCCACATCCTGCATGACCATGTATGCCTTTTTCCGCCTCAACCGTCGGCTCATCGGTTTTCCAGCCCACAAAACAGTACCGGAGCCGTTCTTTTGCAATCCGCAGAGCATTTTGGCGAGGGTCGATTTCCCGGCACCGTTGACACCCGCAATGGCGATGATTTCTCCGCGGCTTGCCTGAAAAGAGAGATTATTCAATACATTCCGGCCGCCGAGGCGGACACTGATTTTCTGAACGGAAAGCAATCCGTCGGCAGCGATTGTTTTCACACCGCCCGATTCGGATACCGACAGATCTCTGACACGCAGTCCCATTCTGCGAATATCTGCTTCAGGCAGCGCCTTGAACGCTGCAGCCTCCATGTCCGATGCAATCCGGCCATCCTGCATATAAACGACGCGATCCACAATGTCCATCAGATACCAGATGCGGTGCTCTGCGATCAGAATGGTCTTTCCTGATATTTTCGCCTGTTGGATCAAATCAGCCAATTCTCCGATGGCCTTCATGTCGAGATTGGATGATGGCTCGTCAAACACAAGGACATCGGGAGCCGAAGCATACACGCTGGAAAACGCGATCTTCTGCTTCTCGCCGCCGGACAGTTCAAAGATATTTCGCCCCCGGAGCTCGCTA
>OGJI01004073.1_pt1 | contig 10201 bp, 10 predicted proteins | sample 1572031 | NCBI WGS metagenome assembly OGJI01 (sample SAMEA2582119, study PRJEB24529) | metagenome | biome: Human gut stool | place: China | collected 2011
TGCCGGCTCCATGGAATGACGGAGAGTCACCACAAATTCTCCGCGACGGTTTTCATGTTTCGCTTACAGAAGGCAAGCGCTTCTTCCACCATTTCGGCTATGGTTCCCTCAATGCGCTTATTAATATTTCTGTTCAAAGGCAGTTTTCCTTTCACCGCAAAAGCCGTCCGAAAGGGCGGCTTTTGCCTACATAGAGAAAAAGGGGGATGACCGCTATCGTTTATGTGACGAGAGATTTTGGTTTTCGCCGGGGCGAGATCTACTTTGCAGACCTTGACCCGCACTATGGCTCCGAGCAAGGAGGTAAACGTCCTGTTATTGTAATCCAAAATAATACTGGGAATAAATTTGCGCCGACCGTGATCGTGGCTGCTGTGACCTCAAAGGTTTCCAAAAAGCCAAACCAGCCTACCCATGTTCTCATTGATAAGAATCCGGCGTTTAGCCGACCATCGGTCGTATTGTTGGAGCAGATATTTACGATTGACAAAGAGCGCATCAATAATTTTATGGGACTGACGAGCGAATGGGAGATGGAACAAATTGAAAAGGCTTTGAAATGCAGTCTGGCACTGGATCGGGAAAATATTCGCAATAAAAATTGCAATTCGACATAATTTCAAAATAAATACAGGCTGTATTTAATAATACGACTGACATCCTTGCAAACACGGATGCAACCGTATATTCTTGGAGCAGGATGGTTGATTGATCGCCTGAACAAAAACATCTGAACTGAAAGAGGTGCGATATGGCATATACGAGAAACGAGATCAAAGAACTGGAGCCTATGGTCAAGTCAGGCAAGAAGCGGTTTGTCCGCTATCAGGAGGGTGCGGAACTCTACTCGATGGGGCTGCATACATTTGAGCAGATTGCAAAAGAAGCAGGAGCAATCTACAAGATTCGCCGCTTGGTATTGGTGAATCTGGACATCTTCGATGAGTATCTGGATACTTTTCGGATGTTATTTTTGGCTTTCGGTGTGCAGCCGGAAGCCATACATAAAATCAACCTGTTCTTGTGATTCTGGGAAGATTAGAGTATAATGAACATAGTAACATTCGCTGAGATGGGAGGGTGTCGCATGGGCAGCTATCTGAATCCGGGCAGCAAAGGCTTTCAGGAAAGTCTGAACTCGGAGATCTATGTGGACAAGACAGGACTGATCGAAAAGACAAATGCGGTTTTGAACACGCGGCAGAAGTTTCTCTGCGTTAGTCGTCCCCGGCGTTTCGGCAAGTCGATGGCAGCGGATATGCTGGCGGCATACTATGACCGCGGCGAGGATTCCGCACCGCTGTTCCATTCCCTGAAAATCAGCAATGCGGCATCATACCAGCAGCATTTGAATCAGTACGATGTGCTCAAGGTCAATATGCAGGAATTTCTCAGCATGACGCACAGCATGGATGAAATGCTGACGATGCTGCAAAAGTATCTGGTCTTTGATCTGACCGACCATTTTCAGGAAGTCCGTTTCCGGGATGAGAACAACCTGATTCAGGTCATGAAGGATATTTATGCAAAAACAAAGCGATCTTTTGTGATCCTGATCGACGAATGGGATTGCCTGTTCCGGGAATATCAGCAAAATCAGGATGCACAGAAGAAATATCTGGACTTTCTGCGGGCATGGCTGAAAGACAAGGATTATGTTGCACTGGCCTATATGACGGGTATTCTGCCCATCAAGAAATATGGCTCCCATTCTGCGCTGAATATGTTCACCGAGTATTCCATGACCGACCCCGGTGAACTGGCAGAGTACTTTGGTTTTACCGAACAGGAAGTGGCTGCGCTGTGCGAAAAGTATCAGATGAGCTTTGAAGAAGCCAAGGCGTGGTACAATGGCTATGACCTGATTGCTCATCGGCAGGCCGGAGATGAACATTTCTCCATGTACAGCCCCAAATCGGTTGTCGAAGCGATGCTGCGGCACAAGTTTGGAACCTACTGGAATCAGACGGAAACCTACGAAGCCCTGAAAATCTACATCCAGATGGATATGGATGGCTTGCAGGATGCAGTTGTCCGAATGCTGGCAGGGGAAGCTGTAAAAGTCAATACAGGCACATTCAGCAACGACATGACTACCTTTGCCAGCAAGGACGATGTACTGACGCTGCTGGTGCATCTGGGGTATCTGACCTATAACAGCGCAGACGAAACCGTGATGATTCCCAACAAGGAAGTTTCGCAGGAGTACGTTAATGCCATCAGTACGATGAACTGGCATGGTGTGATGGATTCTGTGGAAGCATCACGCAAACTGCTGGATGCACCATGGGCGATGGATGCAGATGCTGTTGCAGCCGGAATTGATAAGGCACACGAAGAAGTGTCGATCTTTCAATACAACGATAAAAATTCGTTGAGCTGCACCATCAATTTGGCGTTCTACTTTGCACGAGAGTATTACACGATGGTGCGAGAGCTGCCCGCAGGCAAAGGCTTTGCCGATGTGTGCATGATTCCCCGGAAGCTGCATCTGGATAAACCGGCGGTAGTGATCGAGCTGAAATGGGACAAGAGTGCGGCTGGCGCATTGGCTCAAATCAAGGAGAAGCACTACGGCAATGCGCTGAAGGATTATCAGGGAAATCTGCTGTTGGTTGGCATCAATTATGATAAGATCACGAAAAAACATGAGTGTGTGATCGAGAAAATCAAAAAGTAAAGATTCCATAACTGGTTTGCCGTTTCCTCCCGGATGCGGCGAATTTTTTTGTCCCCCATCGGTCCGACATCCTTGCAAAGACGGAGAACATCGGGTATCCTTGGAGCAGGACGGCAGAAATTGATTTCATAATCTTTTTACATCGCCAACAGCGCAGAGTATCGCGGATGGTATCCGCTGTTTACTGTAATGCTCGGTACTGGTTGTTGCATTGGCGAGGTGTTGGGTCTGCGGTGGCAGGACATTGATTTCAAGAATCGGACGATCAATATTAACCATAATCTGGTCTATCGTACGCAGGATGATGGCACCTGCATCAATCGGGTCAACTCCCCTAAAACCAGCGCAGGTATCCGTATCATCCCCATGCTGGACGAGATATTCGACGCTTTTCTGGAAGAATATCAGTATCAAAAGGTGATTGGATTCTCCACGGATGAAATTGATGGTTATTCTGGATTTGTGTTCTGCACGGGGGAAGGCAAGGTCTATCTGCCGAGCATGATCAATCGGACAATCCACTCGATTTGCGCAGACTATAATAAAGAGGAAGCAGCCAAAGCCGAAGAGGAGAACCGTGACCCGGTTCTTCTGCCTCACTTTAGCTGCCACCATTTCCGGCATACGTTCTGCACCCGTTTCTGCGAAAACGAAACCAACCTGAAGGTCATTCAGGAGATCATGGGTCATGCGGATATTTCCACTACAATGGATGTGTACGCAGAAGCGACCCAAGAAAAGAAGAAGGCATCCATGACTGCTTTGCAGAGCGCACTGCTCGTAAGGTAAGATCTGGATGCAGAATAACCGAGATGTTCTCCTCTGTTGGGCAATGTAGCACATCACAGATAGTTACGTTCAACAGCCTGCCACAAAGTCCGTCCCAGTTTCCGTCAAGACCCTTGGGAAATGGGTTGTGAACAAAACTGTGTACAACTTTCGTGGACAGTGTTGGAGCTTGACGGACTGTTCCCGATGAACTTCGCCAGTTTTGAGGATGTTGTTGGAGCCTGTTGGACGAAAACAGGGCTGAATCTTGCCACATCCCCACGATGAAGCCCATCGACCAGTAAAAGAAGGCTGCCGGGGCTCCGCCGGCGCAAAGCTGTACGAAGCTGCCGGAAGCGTCCCCGGAGCGTCTGGAACCTAGAATCAATGTAAAAGAGCCGCTGCACCTGTGTTGATATGAACCCCAAAAGTTAGACAAAAATCAAATTAAGCGGCCCCAACGGTCTGAATCCTGTACGGCACAGGGCTCAGGCCGTTTAGTTTTAATTTGATTCGGCGATTATTATAATAGTCGATGTACTCAACAATGGCCTTTTCCAGCTGGTCAAGGGAATCAAATTTTTCTAAATAGAACAGTTCCGTCTTGAGCAGTCCAAAGAAGTTCTCGGCAACCGCATTGTCCAGACAAGTGGCTTTCCGAGACATGCTTTGTGTAATGCCCTTTGCCTTCCGTAGATTCTGGTGTCAGTGCAACTCCGGCCAGTAAGCCTTGTTGGCAACGATCCTATCGTCCGGAAATCTGTTCTTGACGTTTACATGAATAAGCGGTACGATACCATTAAGACCGCAGAAAAAGAGCGGACGAACGATGCAGGATAAACCGGCACAGGGGGTGCTTTTTTGAACATCGAAAAAATCACGCAGGGAAAAAATCTGACCGACACGGAGCGCACCGTGCTGGAATATATCCTGGACCACCTGGATACGGTGCAGACAGAGGGCGTGCGAGGGGTGGCCCGGGCCAATTACACCTCCACCTCTACCATTATGCGGCTGGCGCGCAAGATGAATTACAGTGGCTTTGTGGATATGTGCTACAAGCTGCGCTCTCTGGTGGAGACCCCTCACCAGACCATGCAGGAGGAGGAAGACTTCCTCAACGGCTTCAGCACCCAGTCCTTGCTGAACTACAACACCTACACCCAGCTGAAGATCTGTGCGGAAAAGCTGCTGGAGCAGCGGGACAAGATGATCTTTGTCTATGGTACCGGATTTTCCGGCACGGTGGCCACCTACCTGACCCAGAAGCTGGTGAACATGGGCATCCTGTGCTTCAGTGCCACCGGCGGCGACTCGGTGGGCATTTTTGAAAATACCCTGGACCGGATGGGGCTGTTTTTTGGCATCTCCAAATCCGGCGAGACTACCATGGTCCGGGACAAGATCCGCACAGCCCGGGAAAACGGGGTGTTTACCGTGGCCATTACCGGGGAGCAGGAGAACAGCGTGGGCCGGTACGCCGACCTGTGGTTCCGGGTGGAGAACCAGTGGAAGCTGGACGATCAGAACACCATGCCCAATACCTTTTTTCCGCAGGTGATGATGCTCATCGAGCTGATCGCCTACGAGTACCGCCGCCTGTGCATGGAAAACGGCATCAAATAAGAATACTTGTGTATTTCGCACAAAAAAATCATGAGCTCTTGAACAAAAGTAATAGAAACGCGTTACTGTTTTGGGTAACGCGTTTTCATTTGTTCAAAAATTGTTTACAGTTGCGTTGGTTTGTGGGATAGTAGTATCACAGACCCGGCCGGGTCCCAGGGGATGGACGCATCCCAGGAGAATGGTTTTTGGAATTGTAAATGAAAAGGAGTCAACCCATGAAGGATAAGGTAATGGATGCATTGCAGCGGTTCTCCAAAGCAATGTTCATCCCCGTTCTGATCCTGCCCATTGCCGGTATTCTGATCGCTGTGGGCAATCTGTTCACCAATCCGCGGCTGCAGGCGGTGCTGCCGTTCCTGAACAACCCGGTCACCATCGGTTTCGGCACGCTGCTGTCCGGTTCGCTCAACGCCATCCTGGGCAACCTGGGCGTTATCTTCTGCGTGGGCCTCAGCGTGGGCCTGGCCAACAAGAAAAAGTCTGAGGCAGGCTTTATCTCTCTGCTGGCTTTCCTGGTGTTCCTCAACGCCATGAACAAGTTTATGAATATGCGTGGTATGCTGGTGGAGGGCAGCCTTTCCGGCACCGGCCAGGCCATGGTTCTGGGCGTTCAGGTGCTGGATATGGGCGTGTTCATCGGCCTGCTGCTGGGCATCGTGGTGGCTTACATCCACAACCGCTTCTGCGAGACCGAGTTCAACAACGCGTTCCAGATCTACGGCGGCACCCGCTTTGTGTTCATTGTGCTGATCCCGGTCATGGTGGTCATGGCTGTGCTGTTCACCTTTGTGTGGCCGTATGCACAGGCTGGCATCAATGCGCTGGGCGGCTTTATCCGCAGCGCAGGCAACCTTGGCCTGTTCATCTACGGCACGCTGGAGCGTCTGCTGATCCCCACCGGCCTGCATCACCTGGTCTACACCCCGTTCCTGTACACCTCTCTGGGCGGCACTGCCACTGTGGGCGGTCAGGTGCTGGAGGGTGCCCGCAACATCTACTACGCCGAGATCGCAGATCCCTCCGTTGCTGTGCTGAGCCAGTCCGTCATCTGGGATGCCCGCGGCATCTCCAAGATGTTTGGCCTGATCGGTGCCTGCCTGGCCATGTACCAGACCGCTCGCCCCGAGAACCGTGAGAAGATCAAGCCCGTTCTGATCACCGCCGCCGTCACTTCCTTTATTGCCGGCGTTACCGAGCCCATCGAGTTCAGCTTCCTGTTCGTGGCTCCCATCCTGTTTGTGGTCCATGCTGTTCTGGCTGGTTCCAGCTTTGTAGTGCTGAACCTGCTGGGCTGCCGCGCCATCGGCCCCAATGGCTTCATCGACTTCCTGCTGTACAACCTGCCCCTGGGCATTGGCAAGACCCGCTGGCCCGTCTACATCGCTGTGGGCGTGCTGTACTTCGTTCTGTACTATGTGATCTTCCGCGTGCTGATCGTCAAGATGAACCTCCACACCCTGGGCCGTGAGGCGGATGGCATGGAGATGAAGCTCCACTCCAAGTCCGAGTACAAGGCCAAGGTGGCTGCTGAGAACGGCACCGCTGCTGCCCCTGCTGCAGACAACACCGTGGACGCTGCTGTCATCGTGGAGGCTCTGGGCGGCAAGGACAACATCCTGAAGGTCACCAACTGCTACACCCGTCTGCGTACCGAGCTGGCAGACCCCGACAAGGTGCAGGACGATGTGCTGAAGAACCAGACCGGTGCTTCTGCCGTGATCCACAAGGGCAAAAATGTCCAGGTGGTGTACGGCCTGAAGGTCAACGCTGTCCGCAAGGCAGTGGACGCTGAGCTGGGCCTCAGCGGCGAAGAATAAAATCTTGCATTCCAACACCCATATCAAAACATCCAGTAAGAGGGAGGGTAATATTCCATGAAAAAGTTTTCTATTGTGATCGCCGGCGGCGGCAGTACCTATACGCCGGGTATCGTTATGATGCTGATGCACAGTCTGGATCGGTTCCCGATCCGCAGCTTGAAGCTGTACGACAATAACCCCGAGCGTCAGAAGGTCATTGCCGATGCTGTGGCGCTGGCCATGAAGAAAGTTGCTCCGGATGTGGCCTTCAGCTATACCACCGATCCCGAAGAGGCCTTTACCGATGTGGATTTCTGCATGGCACACATCCGCAGCGGCGGCTATCCCATGCGTGAGCAGGACGAAAAGATCCCCCTGCGCCACGGCGTAGTGGGTCAGGAGACCTGCGGCCCCGGCGGCATGGCCTATGGCATGCGCAGCATTCCCGACATCATGCAGCTGATCGACTACATGGAAAAGTACAGCCCCAACTGCTGGATGCTCAACTATTCCAACCCTGCCTCCATCGTGGCAGAGGCCTGCCGTGTGCTGCGGCCCAACTCCAAGATCATCAACATCTGCGATATGCCGGTGGGCACCCTGCGCCGCATGAGCTACATCGTGGGCAAGACCCCCAAGGACCTGGACGTGAAGTACTACGGCCTGAACCACTTTGGCTGGTGGACCAGCGTGAAGGACAAGGACGGCACCGACTACACCCCCCAGCTCATTGACTATGTCAGCAAAAACGGCTATCTGACCCAGAAGGCCATTGAGACCCAGCACATGGATGCCAGCTGGCAGGAGACCCACCGCAAGGCGGCAGACCTGCAGGCTGTTACCCCGGATTGCCTGCCCAACACCTACCTGAAGTACTATCTGTTCCCGGACTATGTGGTGGAGCACAGCGATCCAAACTACACCCGTGCCAACGAGGTCATCGACGGCCGTGAAAAGACCGTGTTTGGTGCTGCCCGTGCCATTACTGCCTCCGGGGAGTTCCACGGTGACGAGTTCAGCATCGACAACCACGCCAGCTTTATCGTAGACCTGGCCCGTGCCATTGCCTACAACACCCACGAGCGGATGCTCTGCATCGTGGAGAACAAGGGCGCTATCAGCAACTTTGATCCCCACGCCATGGTGGAGGTCCCCTGTCTGGTGGGCAACGATGGTCCGGAGCCCCTGTGTCAGGGTGAGATCCCGACCTTCCAGCTGGGCATGATGAACCAGCAGGTCGCCGTGGAAAAGCTGGTGGTCGAGGCCTACTGCGAGCACAGCTACCAGAAGATGTGGCAGGCATTGACCCTGAGCAAGACCGTGCCCAGCGCCAAGGTAGCCAAGGAGATTCTGGATGACCTGATCGTTGCCAATAAGGACTACTGGCCCGAACTGCACTAATGACAGCGTTTCTGAAGCGCTGCCCCGGATATTCTCTATCCCCATGAAGTAAGCCGAAGGGGCTGCTGCATAAATACCGTGCAGCAGCCCTTTTTCTTGCGTTCACGGTGCAAAGATGTGGAAAACCAGCGTCAAACGAGCAAAACGTTGAAAACTTAGTCAGCAAAAACAGACCCTTCCGACTTTACGAAGTCATTGGAAGAGTCTGTTTTTTCGATTTTCAGAAAATCAGAATTTCAAGTAGGCCTTGGGCTGGATGAGATGCTGTTTCTGTAAACCTCCGTTGCACTTGGAAATGAAATGTGCAATCATCGGCAGCCCGGTCTTGGGCAAGATTCCACCGACTGCTTTGTCTGGTGGTGTAAAGACCCTGATTTGGGTAAAGTTTGAGCCAGAGAAAGTGTTCAATGTATCGACTTGTGGCGACAACTGCGCAAAGTGGCTACACTGGATCAGCTCTGCATGGCGATTTTGAGCGCATTTGATTTTACGGCAGAGCATCTGTATGAATTTTGCATGGACAACAAGATGTACAGCGAAGACTGCTATTATCTGCTGGCCAATGCCGGAATCATTGGCATCCCCTGCGTGTCTCTGCAGGTCATGTGCATCCCTGCACCGATCGCCGGCTTCCTGCTGGGCGGCGGCGTCCACAATCAGCTGGTGGCCTCGGCAAAGGTGGTGCAGCTGGCTCATCAGATCGACCCGGACGACAAAGTCGGCTGCATGTGTGCAGGATTCTTTGCCTATCCGTATACCTGCGATCCCAACGACTTCCTGAAGCTGCAGCAGGAGGCGCAGGCGGGATTCTATCTGTTCTCGGATGTCTTTGTGCGCGGCTACTACCCCAGCTATGCAAAGTCGATCTTCGACAAGGAAGGCGTCGTGATGAATGTCTCCGAGGAAGATAAAGCGGATCTTGCGGCCGGTAAGGTGGACTACATGAAACGCCACATTGTTGCCATGAAGGAAGCCGTGGAGGAAGGCGTTGACCTGATGGGCTACACTATGTGGTCCTGCATCGACCTGGTCAGCGCCGGCGGCGGTGAGCTGCGCAAGCGCTATGGCTTTGTCTATGTGGACGCCCACGATGACGGCACCGGCACCTTCAAACGTTACCGCAAGGACAGCTTCTGGTGGTACAAAAAGGTCATCGAAAGCAACGGCGAGGACCTGGGCTGAGCGCTCCGGCGGATGTCCTGAAATCCACGCAGGGTTCTGCGTGAGCGCCTGAAAAAGCACCAAGAAAGCATCAACTCAACTCCCGCTGGTTTCTGTAACAGGAAGCCAGCGGCTTTTGTGTATTCGGAGAATGGAATCATTCGGCGTATGTGCTGGCCTTCTGCGTCATTACCTGCATCGCCTTTGTGGGAATGTTGTTCCTCTTTCGACTGGTTGCTTGTCGATGTAATTCAATGCATTTCTTTTTGCGCTCGCATCTCTATTTCATGAAAATGCCCCCATTCCGGTTGTCCGGAATGGGGGCATATATCAGAGCAGACGGGGGTGCTTTAAGCGTTACGGCTTTTTGTGCTCCGGGTTTTCGCAGCGGCTGTGGCAGGACGCACAGTTGCCGCCGCAGCCCTCACCCTTCCAGCCGCCGTTTTTGGAGATCCACACAACGGCCAGTGCAAACAGGACGGCCAGCACCAGCAGGGTGATAATTCCACGCAGTGTCAACATTTTAAAAACCTCTTTTCCTGCGGAACGTTTCCGCCCTCAGTATACACGATTTTGCCCCGGAGCGCAACCGGAATGCCGCACGGAAAAAATTTTGAAATTTTTTGAAAATAGGGCTTGCAATTTGCCCGGGGCCGTGCTATAATAATCACGTTCCAATTCGGAGCGCCAAACAAAACAACAGAATATGGAGGATTAGCTCAGCTGGTTAGAGCACCTGCATCACACGCAGGGGGTCTGGGGT
>OGJI01004080.1_pt1 | contig 10180 bp, 11 predicted proteins | sample 1572031 | NCBI WGS metagenome assembly OGJI01 (sample SAMEA2582119, study PRJEB24529) | metagenome | biome: Human gut stool | place: China | collected 2011
GGAATAGGTATTGGATTAATGACAGTTGTTGGCCAAAGCATTGGTGCAGGACGGCAGGAAGAGGCAAAATATTACATAGTGAAGCTTGCCGGTTATGCAGAGATTGCGATGATTATAAGCTGTATTCTTGTGTATATTGCGGCGCGGCCGGTTACTGTACTGGCAGGCATGAGTGAAGAGAGTACCGCGCTTTGTATGCAGATGATTCTTGCCATCACGATTGTAAAGCCTCTTCTTTGGGTACATTGACGATGTGGCTGTGCCGTGTAGCACTTTCTATCTTTTTGATGCGTGTTGTAAAGACAGGTCCGATTGGCGTCTGGTACGGAATGTTCGCAGACTGGGGAGTAAGAGGCGTTATCTTTACAATTCGTTTTGTGAGAGGAAAGTGGCTTAGATTTAAGGTCATTTAAAATAATAATTCGCTCAAAGATAAGTCCTGCGACAAACCAAAATGGTGCAAAGTCAAGGCGTATCAGTCCATTTATATTTGTAGGATCACCAGTGTAATCCCACGGGCAGATGCCGAGTGTGCGAAGAAGCAGGCCAGATGTATATTCCACAGCATATATACAAATGGTGTAAATTAGACCGCGCAGCACGATTGGCTTGTTGCAAAGCCGGCGCCAAATAGGTTCAATGAAAGCAGCAGATCCATAAATAGGAAACATTATAATAGAAGAGTGACCAGTCATGCTGTAGTCGTGAGCAAAAAGAGCACCCATTCCGGTGAAGAAGATTTCAATGAAAAGGCCGGTAAGGCCGCAGCGGATAAAATTTTGTCTCATAGGTGGAATCCTTTCGTAGAAGTGTAAAATAGTTACAATTTAGAATCTCCCGAAAAGTGACAAAATAAACGCGCAGCATCAATATAAGAGCAGGAAATAAAAGACAGCAAACTGATAAAAAGTAACAGGAAGTAATTAAATAAGAAAGGACAGACTAAAAGATGCAGATTGATATAAACGAACTCATTGAACTAGTAAAAAGCGTAAAGCCGATGTTTTTAAATCACACAGAGGCAGAGCATGTAACTGTGAAGGGACGTGCAGATTTTGTTACGCAGGTAGATATCCGTGTGCAGGAATATATGAGAAACGAGCTGTCAAAACGATGGCCGGATGTACAGTTCATGGGCGAGGAAAAGGATAACAGCGACATAGATTTTAACGGTGCAGTTTGGATTCTAGATCCAGTAGACGGCACGACAAATTTGATTCATGACTTTAAGGATAGTGCATTGTCCCTAGGGTTGTGTGAACAGGGGCAGGTGACACTCGGCGTGATCTATCATCCATTTCTTGATGAAATTTTCTGGGCACAGAAGGGAAAAGGCGCGTTCTGCAATGGAAAGCCGATTCATGTAAGTGACACACGGAAATTAGAGGATAGTCTTGTTGCCGTTGGAACAAGCCCATATCACCGTGATCTCACCGAGGAAAATTTTAATGCAATCCGCTGTATTTATGAGCACTGTGTGGATATTCGCCGTATGGGAGCAGCATCCGTTGATCTGGCATATGTTGCCTGTGGACGCGTCGAGGCATACTTTGAGCGAAATTTAAAGCCATGGGATTTTGCAGCAGGAAAAATTATTGTCGAGGAAGCAGGCGGACGAGTGATTGATATAAAAGGAAGCAGTGCAAACGCTATGGCACCGTCTGACATTATAGCGGGAAATGGTTATATCGAAGAAGATATAAAAAAGTTGCTGATTGAACGACGAATTCAATGACAAAGTGTAAAAAGTGTGCTATGATAATTTTGTCGAAAGGAATCACCTTTTGACGAAACAGGGCAGCAAGATACAAAAGATGACGAAACCATACAGGATCACCCTACAAAAGACAACCTGTACGAAAGATGATTTTTACAAAAGATAAAATTCTGAAGTACAAAGGATAGCTTTTACAAAAGATGATTTACAATGTACCAAAGAAAAGCGTTTTCTAAAAGTACAAAAGTGGATGCCTTCAAAAGAAAAGTAATACAAATATACAAAAGACTGCCCTAGATTACAAAAGAGAAAAGATTGCAAAGATACTAAAGAGAAAGCCGCCGTGCGATAAGTGTAAAAGCTGATTGCATGGCGGTTTTACTATATAAAAAGAAACTTGTAACAAAATTAGTTCCATGGTATCATATACATAACATATTATGGCAGTGAATTATCGAAAGGAGATTTAAATGGCACAGTTAAAGCTTCCGATTGGAATTGAAAATTTCAAAAAGATCAGAACAGAAGGATATTACTATGTGGACAAGACTGATGTGATAAGACAGATTTTAGAAGATGGCTGTTTCGTTACATTATTCACACGCCCACGTCGCTTTGGAAAATCATTGAATATGAGCATGCTTCGACATTTTTTTGAAATCGGTACAAACAGTGCGCTGTTTTCAGGTCTTTCTATTGCTGAAAATCATGAGCTATGTCAAAATTATATGGGAAAGTTTCCTGTGGTATCGATCAGCTTAAAGGGAGTTAACGCAAGATCTTATAAAGATGCTTATGCGCTGTTGATGAGTGTGATCAATGAGGAAGTTGGTCGTTTTCAGTTCTTATTGGAAAGTGATAAGCTTACAAAATTTGATAAAACACGTTTGGAGGCACTTCTTGATGAGCATATGACAAAAAGTACACTTATAGGTAGTTTGCGTAAGCTTACAATATTACTCGAGAAATTCAATGGAAAGTGACTGTAAGGCAGCTTTAAAGCAGATAGATGAAAAAAATTACACAGAAACATTGTATCAGGCGGGGGTAAAGCGGATTCTTAAATATGGAATTGCTTGCCAGATTAAAGATTGTAAAGTAATGCTGGAAGAGTAATAGATAGCAAAGGAGAAAAACTATGGAAATCAAAAAAGTAGCAATTCTAGGAGCAGGAGCGGTAGGCTCCTATGTAATAGAGGGAATTTCAGGATGCAGGAAGATTCGTCTTGGCGTAATCGCAGAGGGAGAACGAAACACACATCTTAAGAGTGCAGGCTGTACTGTTAACGGAGTGACTTACCATCCAGAGGTATGGACCTCTCAGGAAGCAGACAATATTGATCTTTTAATTGTTTCATTAAAATATGGCGCATTGCCGACCGCATTAGATACAATCAAACAGGCAACTAGCCAGAACACGATTGTTATGAGTCTGATGAATGGTGTAGACAGCGAAGAAATCATAGCAGCAAAGATTGGCATGTCCCATATTCTTCCGGCTTTGATCAAAGTGGCATCCCACAAAGAGCCAGACGGCTATCATTTTGATCGCAAGTCCACAATTGGCATTATTTTTGGAGAGTATAAATCACCATTTCAAAGTGAACGAGTCAAAGCAGTCTGCGATCTTTTTGAAAAGAGTGATATAAGCTATCGCGTAACTGACTATATCCGCGAGGAGATCTGGAGCAAGTTTCGCCTAAATGTCTGCAATAATCTTCCACAGGCAATTCTCGGTGCGGGTGTAGGCTGCTATCGCGATAGTGTTCATATGAAAGCGATCAGCGAAGGCCTGCGCAGCGAAATAGAAGCAATTGCTTCTGCAAAAGGAATTGAATTTAGTAAAATCGAGTCATCTGCAAAAGGTTCTCCTGTCATGCCATCCGCTCGTTACTCCACGCTGCAGGATTTAGATGCAGGGCGCCATACAGAGATTGACATGTTTTCCGGTGCGCTGATGCGCATGGGCAAAGAACTTGGCATTCCAACCCCATATAACGAATACACATATCACATGATCAAAGCATTAGAAGAAAAAAACGACGGTTTATTTGATTACAAAGAAAAAGACGAGACACCAACCTACTCAAAATAAAAATGATTTTGAAGAGTATTACTTGAGATTACTTAGTGATACTCCCACGCGCGTTCTTGCGAACGGGCGGGGCTTCTTGAGACATGGTAGAACGCCTCAAAGGACCATCACAAGCCCTCTACACCCTGTTACGAGCTTACCTTTAAGCCGTCTTTTTTGCGGCTGTTTGTTTTGATTCTTCGATATATTTGGTCTTGTCTTTCGCACTGCTTACTTTGAACAGTGCGAAATATACAAGCTTCTGTTCCTGCCTGCGATGATGCAGCCATCGGTTCATACCACGTTTTCTTTGTGGTCTGGCGTGTTTTTTCTTGTGCTTCGCATGGCAGAGTACTTCTCTGGTAACTCGAATAACCGTTTTGTTCGTGTAGGAGAAGTCGGTAACTCCTTCAAATGCATTTGGATACACCTTGCGAATGATATTTCCTGCGCCGTTGACATCCGCATTCAGAATCGTACCTTCCTTTGATTCGTACTGTCCACGGGAGATTCGTTTCCCTGAAAAATGATATTCCAGACGATCCCCTTCTTTGTAGACAGGAATCGGATCTTTGTCGATCAGACTTGCCTTGGACGTATATGATTCCTCTGTTTCAATGACCGGGATACCCGCCTTTGCTGCAACACAGGTCAGTATCCAGAAAAATCTTGTGTATGGAATACTGACAAAGTGCTGATTGTTACCGGAGCCAAGGTTGATTTCCTGCTTTTGGTCTTTGTTGTGTCCGCAGACGATGACCTCTACTTTGTTTTTCAGGCAGAAATCCACGATATAGTGAGCTGCCTTATAGAAAAAGTCGTCGATCCGGCAGGCTCTTTTCTTTGAAATACGGTTCAGTCTGGCAGAGTTTTTCACGGATTTCGTGGAATCCATCCCTTTTGTCAGTTCTGACATCAAAGCTGCACGCCTGCGGTTAAAGTTCTGATTGATGGATTTTAACCAGTGTCCGTCAATGATGAACGGAGTTGCCGAGAAGTTTGTCAGCGCGGTCAGAAAGTTGTCAAGCCCTGGATCAAGTCCGAGAATCCGTGTGGGATTTGTCGGTGCTTCCGGCATTTTGACGGCATCCTGAAATGTCACATATACCATATATCCGCCATAGCAGGGCTTGACTTCCGTTCTGACATAAGAACCTTCCGGCTTTCCAACACAAAGCGGCACCAGGCAGCGTGGAAATGTGATGTGCATTTTTCCTTTGATATCAGACCGCTTTGCAACCTGATTGGTAAAGGTAACGGTCGTGTAAGGTGTCCTGATATATCCCGGCTGCTTTGGCTGTGCCTTAAATTTTCCGGGATTTTGACGATACGATGCCAACAGTTCAAAGTGTGATTTCCAGTCTTTGAGGACTTTTCGAAGCACCTGCTGGTTTGCCTGCGACGGCATCGCATAGTAGTCAGGATTCTTTGTATTCTTCATCACCGCATCCAATGTCTCATATGTGAGCATCCAGTGATCGGACGTTGGCATGATCGGATGGTTTTTCTGTTTGTTGTCGATGCGCTTCTGGATCTTTGTGCGGGCCGGGTCGCTTGCAGGCAGACTCTGCAGCTGCTTCGTGAGTCGGTCAACATCTTTCTGAAGCTTTTCATTTGCCATCTCAATGCCGATACGTACAGTCTCTATGACCTCATTTTCATTGGAAGTGCGGTCAACCGGATCTTTTTTCAATCCGGTACGCAGGTTACGAAGAATAAAGTTTGCTGAATTTCGCAGGTTTTTTGCAAGGTGAGTCTGGCACTCGAAATAAGATGCCAGCTTTGGCATCCTGTTCTGATCCACAAAAATTGATATGGTATGCATAAAAGGCCCTCCTTTTCAAAAACGCGAGAATATAGTTGACTACACTTATATTATACGATAAAATATAGGTAAAATCAAGCAATATGTGATTTTTTGAATTGTTTTATTTTGAAACGAGAGAGGTACTATTATGAGAGCAAATAAGAATGGTGTCAACAAAGACCAAAAGGACAAAGTAAAGAAAGACGGGTACAACAGGGGACAGCATTGTGTTTACTGTCTTACCTATCATATGATTTTCGTCACACATTACCGAAAGCCTGTGATTAACGACGAAATGAGTGCTGCCATGAAAGAATTTTCGAATCATATGGCAGAGCAGTTCCGTGGAAAAGTTTTATCCGCAGAGACAGACAGAGATCATATCCACCTGCTGGTATCACTGCCACCGAATACCAACATATCCGTCTTTGTAAGAAGCATCAAGACTCAGTTATCCAGAGAGATGCGCAAGCGTTTTCCGGAACAGATCAAACAGTATATCTATGGGGACGATACCTCATTCTGGAGCCGCAGCTACTTTATCGCAACTACCGGAAGTGTTTCTCTTGAAACAGTAAAGCAATACATCGAATCACAGCGTTCTGAAGAACATCAGGCCAAGAAAAACCAACAATTCCAGAAGAAAACCCTATTGGAATGATGGTTGCGTTGTTTGTAATTGGCGCATTCATCCCTCGGACGTTCTTGCGAACGGCCGGGGTTTTCTGCGCTGAAACATTATAATTCTATAGTAGAAATTCTTTTACTTTTTATTTCAGTAATTGACGCTTATAAAATGATGTTATGGCCTGTATTATGAGTGGAGAAATTATCGAACAATACCTGATGATTACCCTTATCCAAGCTGTCTAATTTTAGGATTAAGTCTTGATGATAAATTTTTACATGTAGTTATCGGTCATCATGAAACTGAATTATTTCTTATCACTGCATATTTTCCAAGCTCTGATAAGTGGGAAGACGATTTTAAAACTCGAAAGGAGAATTGACTATGACATGTTTTTATTGCAAAGGTAATGTTCAGCCTGCCACTACTACCTATATGACTGACTATAATGGATGCTATATCATTATCAAAAATGTACTCAATGCGGTGAAGAATATTTAACCGGTGAAACACTACAAAATATTGAGCATATTATCAAACAGGTTAAGGGAATGTTAACTGAAATTGCTGTTGTTGGTTATCAAAAAACTGCTTAAAACCGTATCTATTGACGATGCCTCTGCTCATATGATAAAATCTTTTTTGTAGCATCATGTATCATGCAGTAATGATAAAATATCTATACAAAAGTACAGAAAGGATTTTTGAAATGAACCCAGCTAAAATATTTCAATTAAAGGCTTCCTGGGACCGCTTTGCAGCAGCCCATCCGAAGTTTCCGCTTTTTTTACGTGCTGTCTCTGACGGTAACGTAATGCAGGAAGGCACTATTGCCGAAATTACTATTACAACAGCCGACGGACGCAAATATGAAACAAATTTAAAGCTTACAGCAAATGATCTGCAGCTTTTTGATGATGTCCGTCAGATAGTAAAATAAAAAAATTCAACGGTCTGCTGTTTATTTGAGCAAAGGCCGTTGAATTTTTTATTTATCGAAATGTCACATCAAACTCCATTAGAAAAAGCAACAAATTAATTGAGATCATTTACACGAAGCGAAGCACGTCCTCTGCCATCTTTCTTGTCGGTGCATCTGGTGTAAATTTTTCATATCCAGCAGCAAGTAACACGGCAACTTCCTCTGTCTGTGGAATGCCAAGCTTTTCCTGAATATACGCTGCGTCATAGATACCAAGCCTGACTTAACCCAGCGGTAAGCCACTGGTGTTCCATTGACGAAGTTCTAGTGTCTGCGTACATCGCAAGGACTTTGGCAGACACATCTGTTCCGGAGCAACAAAACTCGCGAACAAGCAGTCCTACGACCACATTTGTGTCGATTCGATGGAACTGAATCTTCACATTCGCGTTCTCTGGGCCACAAGATCTCCCAGATGGATACTAAGTCAAATACCCGGGGCTATGAAATTAAACGGTACGAATACCGGAATTCATAATCTTTTTTCCTGAACGAATGATTTCTTCAATCATGTTCTTTTCTTTTTGATACATAGTGGCAAAATTAGATCGACATTTTAGTTTGTTGATCTGTGTATAAGTTTTATTGATACAATACAGTAAGTAAGAGGAATACCAGTCTCTTTGAACTTTTGTCCCATCTGCCAGATGATACATTCGCTGTGACAATTTCTTTGGAATGTAAGTATCTGATGTGTGATCGTACTGACTGGCACGATATAAAATCGGTACCTCAACATACATCCCACCTGTTGATTCAAAAAGCTGCTTTGCTTTTGCCTGCAGGTAGCCGGGGCAACGATTTTTTATGGATCTTCCGAAGCGCTTTTTTCGCTTCATTCGTCCATTCTTATCGACCGGATTCTCTGGATTTGCTCTTTTTTGTAGTTTCTTTGCATTTGGCGGTTCTGTGATAAAACAGTCTCCCAAGGATCGAAGATGATTGACCTGCTCACGGATTGCCAGCGCTCGATTTTCTGCTGCAATCCGACACAATTCCTGATGTCTTTGTTTCAATTTCTGGTATCGTTTTGAAAAGTTCCATTGCTTGTGACCTTTCTTAACGGTACCATTTTCGTTGTAATGATTCGGATTCATCGCCCTTCGGGATCGTTCCATTGCTCGCAGGATCAAAGCCTCCTGTCTTTCCACATGCTGAATTGAATTTCCTCTTTCTGCCAGATTTTCAAGTCCTACTTCGGTATTGGAAGTGTAGGCGATTGTCTGCGTTCCGATATCACATCCAATATTTCCTTTTCCATAGTAATGTCTTGGTGTGCTGTCTTTTCTTCTTTTTGAGATTGCTTTTCCTTCAACTGTTATATGTACATAGACGCGAAGCCGTCCGCGAATCTTTTTACAGACGAGGGAAGCAAAACACGGTCTGTAGGTATCCGTAATAATTCCTTTTGACATCTGATCCACCGCATGAGCATCCTGTAGTTCTGGTTCTGCCAAATATGCAAGAATTGCTTTTTCTTCATCCCAAAGCCACAAATCCTTTGCTTTATATTTACAGGGAATTGTAACTTTTCCGTACTTCACAATCAGCCCTGACTGAGAAGAATCAATGACAAGCCCGCGTGTGGATTGTTTTGCCCGAATCTCCGGAAGATCGCCGCGCTTTTTGAAATGTAACTTTCTTCCGCTCGAATACAATATCGTTTCAATTGCAGCCCAAATATCTTCTGCACGGGAAAGAGCAAAGATGCTTTGAAGATGATACGTTTCTTTTAATTCCATCATTTTGGTCCGGCAAAAATCCCATGTCACCTGATAAGACTCTCTCATCTGATTCATTGAATTGGTAAGTTCAGCGCGTTCCTTTTTCAGGTGATTCAGCTTTTGTGTTTCCTCATCTGATAGAACTTCTTTCTTTTCCAGTGCATGGATTGGATCCGATACTTTTCCATACAGTTTCTGCAAGGCACGATATCTTTTTGTGCGCAAAAGCTGCTCCAGATTTCGTTCCATAATACCGAGGAGTTCATTTCCACATTGGCGCAGATGGTCGGCATCCGAAAAAATGCGTCGCTTTTCATCTTCGCTTATATCAGCTTCAAACACGACAACATGTCGATTTGATTTTTTATGGAACTTACGTAATGCTTTTTGATATTCGTCTGGCTCCTGCTTTTTCCGAATCGCCATAAAACTCCTTTCTTTCCCGGTAATCAACTTAGGAATCTATCGATTGCTTTTTCTTATTAATAGTGAATATATACTCCTCATTACTATAATTAGTATATCATACTTTACAAGAAATCACAAACACGAAATTGATAATTGCCTGTATAATAATTCGACAAAATTCGACATCATTGTCTAATTATTCAACAAATTTTCTTAGCCTGCTAACTGACTTTTATAATTGGTAAGAATTAGAATCGTTTAACGTCAGGCTCTCCAGACGACAGGATGTTTCATTTGATAGTTACAATGGTTATTACTATGATATTCATTGTCAGTCACGTTCTTCATCCGTCAACTGGCATTTTCCTTTAATTTCTCAATGTGCAAGTTCAAAGAATGTGATTTTTTCCCGATTTAATAGCATAAATTTTTTAATTAAATGTACCTTTTATGTTGTTAGATCTGTAATGTGTATTCAGAAGATATCGACATTAAAGATTTAGAAAAATATTTCTTGGCTTCATCCCAGGGGCAAGCCCCTGGGTTTTCGCCTAAAAATTTTATAACAGAGGACTTTTTCTTCGTCATGTAAATACCTCATAAAAACAATAAAAATCAAAGCCTTTTCACAAGCCGAAAATTTTTCAGCTAAATGAGAAGGCTTTGTCAAAGTTTTATTCTCTATCGAGAGAACCTTTCTTTGCAATGGTCTTTGTATATGCCACAATTAACAGTCCTCCAACAATCACTCATGTGATACTATTGGAGATTGCAGCAAATACGCCCTGCGCAAATACCTTTTTTACAGGCTCTGCGTAAATTAAAATATCCAGTACTGGC
>OGJI01004083.1_pt1 | contig 10173 bp, 14 predicted proteins | sample 1572031 | NCBI WGS metagenome assembly OGJI01 (sample SAMEA2582119, study PRJEB24529) | metagenome | biome: Human gut stool | place: China | collected 2011
AACAGTAAAATCACCACGTAATTGGCCATATTTTTGGTAGCGTTCCAACTGAATCTGTCCCGGTGTCTTCGTTTCTAATTGTTTACTATTTTCCTTAACAATTTGTGCATAGTCTCCTACTGATGAATTTCCGTCATCACTGGCATCATCGAGGTAACTAATCCCACGGTGTTTCACCATATTTTTAAGAGCGATAAACAGTTCTTCATTAGACAATTCATCGGTCAAGCCCTTAACTCGTAATTGATACGGGTTAAGATTGATTGAAACCTTCGTAAAGTCGGTGATTAATCCACTTTCCTCAAATAGATGATTTAAACGAACTCTACGATGTTTTTTACGTCGTGTCAATCGTCTTCCTTGACGATTGGTTCTACGTACTAGGTTATTCTCCGCTTGAGCTGCTGGGAAGATACGTGAGTTTTTATGGATAATTTCTCCTGTCACTTTATTAAGGATACCTACACCAACAGAACCTATACCGATATCAAGTCCTAAAACTAAGTCGCTCATTTAATAATCTCCTTATTCTTTTTTTCTAATATTTTACAATAATATCTGAAAATTCACAACATTATTTTGTTAGCGCTGTTATTATTTTAAAAAGCCAAGTTCAGTTGAACTGGCTTTTTCTTCTTGTATTAAAAACATTTGTCTAGGTTTCTTGTGCTAGTGCTGCTGCTGTTTCAAGGGCTTGATCGGTCGACTCGCAGATATGGTCTGGTCCAATAGTTTGGATAAAGCCTGATTTTTCAAGCACTCGGTAGGGTTGAGCATTAACGTGAGAAAGAAGCAAGGTCATGCCACGTTTTTGACAAATGGCCAGGGTTTCTTCAAGGGCATCTAGACCTGAGATATCCATGGCTGGAACGTTTCGCATGCGTAGGATGAGAACATTCTTAGTTTCATCATTGATCACATTCAAGAAGTTATTGGCTGCACCAAAGAAGAGGGCACCAAAAACTTCATAGACGACAGTATTTTTAGGAACTTGTTTCAAGTCGCTATCCTCAGACAAAACTGGATCGTCCAGATTTTCCTTGTCCACCCACTGACGGATTTGAGCCACGTCGGACATCCGTTTGAGGAAGAGGAAGGCTGCTAGGACCATACCAAATTCGATGGCAACTACTAGGTCAAAGAAAACGGTTAAGACAAAGGTCACTAGCAGGACAGCCACATCACTCTTAGGGGCACGTTTGATCATACGACTAACTGTACGCCAACCACTCATGTTATAACCGACAATCATAAGGATTGAGGCCAGACAGGTCATGGGAATCAATGAGGCGTAAGGCATGAGGAAGAGTAAAATCAGAAGCAAGGTGAAGGCATGAACCATACCTGCTACTGGTGTTCGGCTGCAATTTTTGACGTTGGCTGCGGTACGGGCAATAGCACCCGTTGCCGGAATCCCGCCAAAGAGGGCTGACATGATATTCCCAACACCTTGGCCGACCAATTCTGCATTAGAACGGTGATTACCACCAATCATGCCATCTGAAACCACACAAGAAAGGAGCGATTCGATAGCTGCTAGTATGGCAATGGTGAAGGCTGGCGAAATCATTTGACGAATCAAAGAAAATGATAGGTCAGGAACCGTAAAACTTGGGAGTCCCGCCTTGATGGTGTAAAGGTCACCAATGGTTTTGACTGGGAGATGACCAAAAGCTACGATGGCTGTGGTCACAAAGATAGCAACCAGAGAACCCGGAATTTTCTGAGAAAGGCGTGGCCAAAAGATTTGAATGAGCAGGGCCAAAATACCAATAGCTAGGGTTGCCCAACTAATAGTTGAAAGATGCTCTCCATAGGCAATCATCTTTTCCAGAAACTCAGCTGGCACGGACTTCATCTCAAGGCCTAGAAAATCCTTAATCTGTCCAGCTACAATCCCAACGGCGATCCCCAAGGTAAAGCCAAGTGTTATGGTTTTGGGAATGAATTTAATCAGGTCACCGAAACGCAGGAGCCCCATGATAAAAACCATGAGTCCCGCCATGAGCGTGGCAACAGTCAGACCCGCCATGCCATACTGGGCGATGATGCCATAGATGATGACAACGAAGGCTGCGGTAGGTCCACCAATCTGAACCCGACTACCTCCTAAAAAGGAAATAAAAAAGCCTGCAACCACTGCTGTGTAAAGACCTTGTTCGGGATTAACACCAGAGGCAATCGCTAGGGCAATCGACAAGGGCAGGGCAATGATAGCCACGATAACTCCTGCAATCAGGTCCTTGATGAACTGTCCCTTGGAATAATCCTTGATGGTGGTGAAAAATTTGGGTGTGATATATTTTAAAGCGTCCATTTTTTCCTCCTAACTATTATCCTAAAACTCTTTGACACAACTCTTTTTTCAATGAGTGTCAGACGCTTATCATTTTTACAGTCTTATGATAGCACAGGAAAACCCCATTTTCTAGGGGATTGGGAGATGTAAACGTATTATTTCAAGAATTTTTTAACTTTCTTAGTTTAGAAATGAGGGCATCAAAAAACAAGTCCAGACTATGGACTTGTTTTGACTTTTCATCGATTGATAGATTTCTCTTACATTACCAACTGGTTGGTAAGGAAATCGGAATGTTAAGCTTGACCTTCATCTTGCTGTTGGTCACAGTGGCTTGCTCAATTTCGTAGCCGATTTCAGGAAGCTTGAGCTGAATTTGGTCATTAACCATGCGAACACCACTGCTGGACTGGGCAATGCTCTTCTTGAGGTAAGGCAGAACCAGTGATTTTGGAACTGGAAGGCGACCCAGGTGAGCACCTGCCAAGTCTAGTAAGATGACTTCCTTGTTAGTGCTGACCGTAAAATCAAGGCTAAATGTTGATCCGATAGGCCCAAGAGATACGGGAACCTTAGCTGTTAGATAGGAATCATTCAACTCTACGCTACTGTTTTGCAAGGTCTCGTCATTAGAATCAGCCATGCTTGCTTTTAGGATTTGACGAAACTGGTTACTATCAAGATTAATCTCGGTTGAAACCCCACCTGATGAAAGGGACGCCCCACCAATACCAGCCTGAGCTAAATCAGCAAGGGATGTTTGTGTTGATACATTTTTTAATTGGTCCTGACTGTCGATCTTGTCCGGAATGAGTAGAGCCGCCACTGCAAAAAAGAGCACAATGACGAGGACAATGAGTCGTTTAAACCATTTCCACATAGGGATACCTCATTTCAATTTTTCACTTTTGACGTCTATTGTACTGTAATCAAAGGAAAAAAGCGAGTAAGAACTGGAAATTCTCTCATATTTTCTTAATCCAAGAGGTAGGATTCAAGAGCCTCATAGACTTTTAAGTAAGCATTGGCATAAAGGTGGACACCGTCATAGGTGTGCTCAGCCTTCTGCTCTTTCCTATCATTAACCAGCTCAGTATTACAATTAATAAAGTGGCAGCCATAGGTTTGGGCGATTTCCTCAAGTGCCTGGTTACAACGGTCAAGATTTTCAGGTATCCGCAGTTTCATCCACTGGATTGAAGCCTTGGTCTGCCAAGGCAGATGAAGATTGGCTGGGTAGAAAGCCATGAGGTAAATCTTGGTAGGGGGCAAGACAGCTTGTGTTTGCTCCAGGATCTGCCTGATGTTTGCTGTCAGATGCTGGAACCACTGGTCTCCATAAGTCTCCTCGGTCATGTCATTGGTACCGATATTGATGAAAACTTTACTCGGTTGCAGATCCAAAAGCAGGGGATGGATATGCTGGAGAAATTCATCCGTATTCAGACCGCTGATACCTCGATTGTCGATGATGTCGTCGACACCTCTACTCCTAGCGATTTCACAAATGGGAAAAAGTTCCATGAGAGACAATCCCGTGAAGAGCGTCTCCCCCTTGATAGCAACCTCATTTAAGTACTGATAATTTTTTAGTTTGATTGCTTTTAATTCATCCATGATAACTTTCTTCTATATAATTTTATCTAAATGAAGGAGAAGGCAAAGAGAAGCCCTACAACCGTATTGGCCAAGGCATGGATAAAGACACTTGGAAAGATAGAGCCACTTGCTTTTTTCTCATTGATAGCACCAAGAATGTAAGCTATGAGACTGATAAAGGCCATGATAGCCATAGCTTTTAGGTATCCAGTTAATTGGATAAACATAAGTGCATGGATGAGGCCAAATAAGAAAGACTGAACCAGATTGGCCCCTAGGAATCCTAGTTTTCCTTGCAACCTTTTCAAAAGAAAACCTCTAAAGAAGATTTCTTCTGGCAAGGCAGTCCCTAAGATAGCATAGGCCAAGATAGCTGGAAGGGCTCCAAGTCCCTTTCCAGAAAAAGCTGCTGTGGCTGTTTGGCTAGAGTCGAACCAACTGAAGACGACAATTGAAAAAAGAAGAAATAGTAGACTAATACCCAGAATGGTCAGTAGTAATCGCCTCTTCTGCTGACTTTCAACTTTCTTCAACCCAATCCAGTCAAAGAAACCGACCTTTTTCCTGCCCCAAATTAACCAAGTGATAAAAGGAATGACAGAGACTATGAGCAGTTCCATAATACCGCTCATCAGTTTAGACATAAATAGGGTCATAAGTTTGTCCTCCATTTCTAATCAAAAGACAGCTTCGTTCTTTTGAAAGCGATTACCTTTACACCTTGATTATACTACTTTTAGGGGAAAAAAAACCTTATTACCAGTCTTGCCAGGTTTCTTTGGCACGAATCATACGGTCTTGCTTAAACTCAATATGGTAAACACGCCAACCACCAATCCAATCGTCCTTCAGCTTGTACTCAACACTTCCTTGAAGATCACTCCCCTTGCCCAAGAGTTTCTCAACTTCTTTTCTCGTCATGCCCTCAAGCTGATACTGACGGTGAAAACTCCACATGAGTTTGTGTCGCATATGATCTGGTGTATGAGCCCATTTTTCAGGCGTAAAGACTCGGTCACGAGGGACAATGATTGCAAAATGAACCAGACAAATGATTTCAATAATTAAGCACAAGGCTTTTCGCTGTTTTCTTCTGGCTTCTGAGGTAAGGTATGCCATAGGACTACCTTACTTTCTCTTGCTTCCAATGGTCATCCAAAATCACTGTGTGCTCTTTAGAAAAGCGAATAAGGATGTCTCTGGCAACTTTTGTTGGGATACACGCGCGACATTGGTCAAGTCTAGTCCTAGCTCAGGTGTGTCGTGTTCCAAACGATACTGGTCATCCTCGTATTCAACAAAGATAAAGCTCGTTGACTTTTTATCGCCATAGGTAAGATAGAGACTATCGTAGGATGCTGGGAGTTGCACCAAGGCATCCCAGATATCACTGTCACTTGGGTTCGTAATCGTCGCATAGTCCACCTGATCCGCTGTCGATATACGCATGACAAGGCCTTCTTCTACTTTCTTTTTAGGTGCTAGCCACTTAAATAAATGCATCGTTTTCCTCCTTTAGATGATGATTCCTTTTTGCTTGAGATTGTCCAGACATTCCTGTAAATAGGTGGTATCATGCTCAGGATAAATGATGGCAGGTAATGTCTCCGATTCAAGCTTATCGTAGGCTGACATCTGCTTGCCTCGATACTCCTTGTCTAGCCACTCAGGGCTGACACGATAACCTCGTTTCGTCATTTCTTGCATAATAAGCTCATGGTATTTAAACAGGCGGTACGGTGAATATTCAAAAACATAGTTAACCGTAGCGTGCTTGCGTTGCCATCCCTTGCCACGAAGGGCACAACATTCTCGGTGTTGTCCTAGTAATTGCTGACGGGGTAGTTTTGCAATCAAGTCTTGATGCCACAGTCTCATTTTGAACCCCCATTAATTAAGGTTGACTCCTCCAGATAACGATTAGGATACTTGCTGAGGAGCTCTTTGACGGATTCCACTAAACACGTCTGAGGAATTTGGCCTGCTGCGTAGCTATCCAGTTGGGCCATAAACTTTTCCTTTTCGCTGGCAGTCGCCTTTTTCTTAAAATACCCCCAGATATGTTGAAAGGCATTGATGACCTGACCTGGATTTTCAGGAAGGTCCAGGGCTTGATCAATGTAGGCCTGAACCTGATCCAAACTAACCTCATCATTCTTGAGATAGTTACGGATTTCTAAGTAAATCTTGTTTGAATGGCTGAGTACCAGGTACTTATTTGCTGCCCAAAGTCGCTCGCACTGGCGACGTGGATTAGTAGTTGTCATTAGAACCTTCCTTCTTGCTTTTTATCAGTATAGCATAGTTTAAATGGGGATAATAGATTCTGCCTTTGAGAATTCGAAGAGTGATTTTCAAACATTTTCAGAAAAGGTTTTTTGCTTGGTTTGTTTGTAAGCGTTTGCTATACTTAAGGTATCAAAGAAAGGAGACAAGCCTATGACATTGTCCAAAAAACTCACACTTTCTCTTGCCTCTATGGCAGTTCTTGGTCTTTTAGCAGCCTGCTCAAACCAGAAAGCTCAAACACCTGAAAGCTCTGCTAACACCCAACAAAGTTCAAGTAAGGTTTCATCTTCACAAAGTTCTGAAGCCTCTAAACAAACTGAAGGGCTAGATGGCACCTATAAAGGGACTGACGAAAATGATCGCATTACTCTTACCATCTCTGGAAATACTGGAACTTGGGAAGAGGACGAAGCAGATGGCGAGAAGGAAAGCAAGTCTGTGACAGTTAACTCTGACAATCAAAGTCTAACAATTGGTGACGACACCAAATACTATAAACTCGACGGTAACCAACTGACTATTGAAGATGATGACCATGATCCAAATGATACGGTTATCTTGACGAAATAAAATGAAAAACCTTAGCCAAACCACTCTCTGGAATTTAGCTAAGTTTTTTTATGTTATACTATAGGCAGAAAGAAAACGGATACAAAGAGGAGGTTGACGATGACTCAAAGAAAATTATGGGTGATGCTATTTGTTGTGTCGATTATTGTAACTCTTATTGGACTGGGATTTGCTGTCTATAACTATTATGTCTTTGATAAACCTTTCATGACGACTACTACAAAAGGGTTACTAGCAGCCTTTTTCCTGTGTGCGACAATGGTTGCTATTAGTCTATCCAAATCAAATAAAAAGTAAAGATAAGAAAGAGGTATAAGTTTGAGGACTTATACCTCTTTTCATACAACATTACTTAATCTTGTGTTTATTCATTTTTTCTTCAAAAATGCCTGTCATGATTTTACGCAACTCTTGACTTTCTTTTTTAGTCTTTAGTTGATGAAGCCAAACGAGTCACCTCCTAAAAATGACACTATATCATTATGTCAACAGATAGGAAAGAAAAGCTCTCACCTAAATCAGGTGAGAGCTTGAAGTCTATTTCTATGATTTTCTCATAGCCACCAGCCAAAAGGCTACCAGAATTTCGAAAATAACCAGAAGGATAATCTGAGTGAGTGAACTCTGAACCAGCATAAGGACAGTCAGACTATCAATTAGCATATGGGCAAGGATACAAGGAACAGCTCCTTTCGAGTACTCTTTAAGAGCCCCCAAAAGAAAGGTATTCCCTAAAATCATCAGGTAAAAGATGAGATAGTTGGACGAGCCTGCTGTAATCCAAGGAAGTTGATAGATAGGGATATGCCAGAGGAACCAAACAATGGAAAGAACCATCATTTTAGTTATAAAGTGCTTACTAAAGTAAAGATGATCTTGTAAAAACCAACGCCAACCGACTTCTTCTAGACCGCCATATAAAAAGGTCCAAGGGAGATATAGGAAGAAGGCTAGGAGAGAGTTCCCAGTAAAGCGAACATTCATGAGCAGGATTGAAATCCCATAATAGATGACTGGAATGAAGATAGCTAGAATCCAGGACAGGGGACTTTCTTTTTGAAGAAAGACCTTTTTGAAAAATTCACCCAAGGATTTGACTTCACTCAACACAAGAGAAAAGACAGCCGCCATAATCAGGGGAATACAGTTCATTAGGATAAACAGTAGAGAGGCACCTGTGCTCTTTCCATTTGGGAAACACCAAAGGATAACTTGCCCTACTATAAATGTAGCAAGGAGGGCAGTCAGTACATACCAGATAGCAACTGATTGTTTTGAAATAAATTTGCTCATTTTTCCTCCGTAACGGGATAATAAATCAGATAGATCTCACCTTAATCCGCATCGACCCAAAGATGGTATTGTTCACAATCTTTAAAAATCTTACTTAATCTTGTGTTTGTTCATTTTTTCTTCAAAGATAGCTGTCATGATTTTACGTAGCTCTTGGCCTTCTTTTTCAGGAAGGTCCCCTTTGCGTTTAGCTACTGCGTAGAGTTCAGGGTATTGCTTGGCTACACGCTCTACCGTCTTGGTCGTCGCATGCCCTCTGACAAAGAAAGGAATTCGTTTAATCCATTCTTGCCGTACGAGAGCGAGCAACTTCTTAGCCGCTTCCTTGTCGGAAATCTCAGCTGTACTCAACCCTTTTTCGATTTGTTCTTGTTCTTTTTCAGTAAAATCTTTTAATTCCATACCTTGCTCCTCTTTATCTTTATATAGAAGATTTTACACCCTTGTATGAGAATATACAACTGATTGGGATTGGGGGACAAGTTATAAAATACTATAAAAGATAGGCTCAATTTTTTCCAAAAATACCATACAAAAAAATCTGATGGATTTGCTCAACCTCTTTCTCTAAAATGTCACTATGGGCTAATTGATTTCCCATACCATTAAGAGCATCCATAACATTTAAAATAAGGTCTGTCGATAAGTCTTCAGCAATAGCCCCCTCTTCTTTTCCGAGATGGATATAAGCACGATAAATGTCACGTTTTTTTGCAGTTATAGCTTTCGTTAAGAGGCTTGATAAAGCAGGATCTTTCACCATTTTATCTTGAAAATAGTCCGAGATTTGCTGACTCATTTTCTCCTGACATAGGGCAAAAGCATGGTCTAATTTTGTTTTAAAATCTAGATTGCTATTTAAAATGTCCTCAGCTTGCTGGGTTATTTCTTCAAACAAGTCATTAACACAGAGAGCTACCAAATTATCTTTACTCCCGAAATAATTGTAGATAGAAACAGGAGATACTTCTGCTGCCTCTGCAATAGATTTTATACTAGTTTCCTTAAAACCTTTGTCTTTAAACAAACGCAAAGCTGCTTGAACAATCGCTTGCTTCTTTTTCTCAGTTGTCTTTTGATATTGATTCATGTGAACACCTCTGTTATAAACAATTGTAGCATAAGTTTGAAATATATGAATATATATTTCATTTTCCCTTGCTATTCTTACTAGCTTTCTCTATAATAAAGTTTGAATTTTAATCATGTATATTTCAAATTTTATTTTCAAAAATGGGAGAGAACATGCTCATTCAATATCTTATAAAGCAATCTAGAAAACCGAGTGGTCTTGTCGGTCGATTGATTACCAACATCTGGTCGTCCTATTTCAAGGAACTCAGCCTTTGGGCAATCAAACAAACCACTATCCCCAACAATAGTCGGATTTTAGAAATCGGCTATGGCGGTGGCAGCACTATTAAGAACCTTCTTGAGTTAGATAAAAATCTTGACATTCATGGTATTGATATTTCCGAAGAGTCTTATCATACTGCTAGACGAATTCATTCAGATGCTATAGAAAACGGAAGTGTTAAGCTGAGGATTGGCAATGTAGCAAACCTTTCCTACCAAAATAATGATTTTGATTTGGTATTTGCCATCCAGACACATATTTTCTGGGAGGATTTAAAACAGAGTTTTCAGGAAATCTATAGAGTCATGTCCAATCCTTCCACTTTGATTATTGCTTCCGAAAAAGAAAAAATAAAATATCATATGACAGATTATGGGACAAGCCATGAATTGAGGCAGTTGTTAACAAGCATTGGCTTTTCAAAGATTGAAGAAAAGCAAAATTACAAATGGGTTGTGTATGTTGTCACTAAGAGTGATTAGGAAATTAAGCATAACAAAAAGTAGTGAAGTGATTCCATCGTCGGAACTTTCTTCACTACTTTTCTTATCTCTTTCCTACTCGCCAATATCAACATTTCAGAGCTTCCACTGCTCAATCAACCAATCCGAAAAAGCATCATATCTTTCTTGGAGATGGTCATGATGACCGTAGGGGTCAAATGCTGCATAAGTAGACACGCACTGTTTTTTGATTAGTTCATGCACTTCTTTGGCATAACTAGGAGCTTTGGCCAGTCTATTCTTATGCTTAGCCCCCTCGGTCA